>Ga0116230_10002525_pt1 | contig 17623 bp, 12 predicted proteins | sample S1TSphfallax_3_FD_88678 | JGI IMG/M metagenome (GOLD analysis project Ga0116230, IMG submission 88678) | Host-associated microbial communities from peat moss isolated from Minnesota, USA - S1T2_Fd - Sphagnum fallax MG | ecosystem: Host-associated > Plants > Peat moss > Unclassified | place...
GAGAAGGGCACGCCGCAGGGCGTGGCGATCGGCAGCGACGGCAAGCTGCGCGCCGGCCCGGTGGCGGCGGAGGTGCTGACCACGCCCTCGAGCTTCGTGTGGTCCGTCGCGGCGGGCCGGGACGGCAGCGTCTATCTGGCCACTGGATCGCCGGCGACGGTGCTCAAGGTGAGTCCGGATAAGAACGCGGAGCCGCGGTATACAAAACTCTTTGAGACGAAAGCGGTCGCCGTTCAGGTGGTGCGGGTGGGGCCGGACGGGGCGCTCTACGCGGCGACGATTCCGGACGGGAAGGTGTACCGGCTGAAGACGGATGCGGCCACGTCGGCCGATGAGACGACGGCGGAAGTGGTGTTCGATCTGGGCAGGGTGGATGCCGGACCGGACGCAAAGGCCGCGGATGCCGGAACGGACTCGAAGTCTTCGGACGGGAAGGCCGCCGACGGCAAGGCGCGCTACATCTGGGATATGACATTCGACCGGGCGGGGAAGCTGTATGTGGCGACCGGCGGGCCGGGAGCGGTCTACCGCGTGAATGTGGCCGAGGCGCAGCCCGCGGCGGAGCTGTTTTTCAAGACGGATGAGCCGCATATTCGTTCGCTGGCGTGGGATGGCCAGGGAAATCTGATTGCCGGTTCGGATGGATCCGGGTTGGTGTATCGCATCAGTACAGAAGGCAAGGGCTATGTGCTCTTCAGCGCGCCGCGTCGGGAGATCACCTCGGTTGCGGTGGGCGCGGATGGAACGATTTACGCGGCGGATGTGGGCGACAAGGCCAAGAATCCTCTCCCCGCGTTGCCGGTGGCGAGCGGAGGCGTGGGCATTACCATCAGCTTTGTGCAGCCGGGTTCGATGCAGGCGGCCAACGCCAGCACGGCGCTGCCGGAGGGTTCTGAGATTTATGCGCTCAAGCCGGAACAAGCTCCGCGGAAGCTGTGGGCGGACAAGGACGCGATCGTCTACCGGATGGCGGCTGGCGCGGACGGTCTGACCGTGCTGACCGGCAATCGCGGGCGGATTTTTACGGTTCACCCGGATGGCAGCTACAGCGATATTGCGCATCTGGACGCCCAGCAGGCGACGGCGATGGCCGCGGCGCAGGGCGGTTGGCTGATTGGGACGGCGAATACCGGCAAACTGGTGCGGCTCGGCGCAGGTACGGGAGACTCCGCGCACAGCTACGCGAGCGATGTGCTGGATGCCGATGCGATGTCCCGCTGGGGGCGCGTCGAAGTCGATCCAGGGTCGCACAGCTTCCAGATCTGGACCCGCACCGGCAACGTGGAGCAGCCGGCGCGCAACGACAAAGACTGGGGCTGGAGCGACTGGGAGCCGGCGGCGGAGAACAAAGTGGCGTCGCCGGCCGGCCGCTATCTGCAATGGAAAGTGGTGTTGAACGAGACAGGCGTAGTCAGCGGCGTAGGGATCAACTATCTGCCGGTGAACTCCGCGCCCGTGGTGGACGAGCTGCTGGTGGTTCCGGGGGCGCGTTTTACGCCCCAGCCGCAGGGCAACCAGCCCCCGACGGTGACGATTGCCTTTCCCAGCGCAAACGCGGGGGGGGCGTTCGATGCCGGCGCGGTTTCGCAGCCCATTCAGGCGCAAAAGGATCGGACGGCAGTGACCATCCGCTGGGCGGCGCATGACGACGACGGCGACGACATGATCTACGACCTCTACCTGCGCGGGGATGGCGAGCAGGTGTGGCGTTTGCTCAAAAAAGGGCTCACGGACAAGGTGTACAGCTTCGACGGCGCGGCGTTCCCCGATGGCGGTTACCAGATTAAGGTCGTTGCCAGCGATGCCCCCTCGCATGCGCCCGGCGAAGCGTTAACGGGCGACTCCATCAGCGAGCGGTTTGAGCTGGATACGACGCCGCCCGCGATCTCCGATCTGAAGGCCGGCGCGGCCAAGATGGTCGAAACCGACAAGAACTGCCGGCAGTCGCCCTGTGCGACTGCGCTGAGCATTCCGGTGAGTTTCGAGGCTCAGGATGGGTTCTCGGCGATCTCCCATGCGGAGTATTCGCTCGACGCCGGCCCCTGGCAGTACATTGACCCGGTGGGGGGCCTCTCGGACTCGAAGACGGAGCGGTATGCGTTCGCGGTCCCGCTGCCCGCCGCGGCTCCCGGAACTGTGTCCGAGCCGGAGCATCTGATTACCGTTCGCGCCTACGACCGGCATGAGAATATGGCAACCGCGAAAGTGGTCGTACCAGCGGCGGAAGCGAAGTAGGCCAATTTGCTCATGCGATTTGAACTGTACATAGCGGCGCGGTATCTGCGGGCGAAGCGGCGCCAGGCGGTGGTGGGGTTGGTGACGCTCATCTCGGTGGCTGGCGTGGCTGCGGGGGTTGCGGCGCTGGTGATCGCGCTGGCCATTACCGGCGGCATGCGGCGGGACTTGCAGGACCGCCTTCTGGGTTCTTCCGCGCATGTTTCGCTCTTGAGGGTGAAGGCGGATGGGATTCGCGACTGGCGGCCACTGCTGGCCCGAATGCGTAGCCTGCCGCATGTGACGGCGGCGGCGCCGGAGATGTACGAGCAGGTGATGGTTTCAAATGGCCCCAGAGCGGGGTTTGCGCTGCTGAAGGCGATTTTGCCCGCCGAAGAGCGGACGGTGAGCGATCTGCTGGACAAGATCGCCTCCGGTTCGGCGGCGGACCTCGCTCCCGGACCAACGACCGTAGGCGTGGCCGATGCCGCCCTGCCCCCGCTGGTTTTAGGGAGCGATCTGGCCGACACGCTGGGCGTTGCCGTGGGCGATTCGGTGCTGGTCACCAGTCCGCAGGGAGAGTTGACGCCGATCGGCGTGATTTCCCGCCTCCAGAAGTTTCGCGTGGCGGCGATTTTCCACTCCGGGTTCTACCAGTACGACTCGGCTATGGGGTTTGTGCGGCTCTCCGACGCGCAGCGGCTCTTCAGCGAGCCGGATCTGATTACGATGATCAGCTTCAAAGTGGACGATCTCTACCAGGCCGCGACCATCGGGAAAGAGATTGAGCGGGCCGCCGGGCCGGGATTCATGACCTCCAACTGGATGGACGACAACAAAGAGTTGTTTCGCGCGCTGGCTCTGGAGCGGATTGTCACCTTCATCGTCATCGGGCTGATCGTGCTGGTAGCGGCATTGAACATTCTGATCGCGCTGACCATGATGGTGATGGAGAAGACGCGGGATATTGCCGTGCTGATGAGCTTTGGCGTGCTGCCGGCTCAGGTACGGCGGATTTTCCTGCTGCAAGGGCTGCTGATCAGTCTGCTCGGAACGGCAGTTGGGCTGGTGGTGGGCTATCTTGCTTGCTGGGCGGGTGGGCATTATCCGATTCCGCTCTCCTCGGCGATGTACAACATCGACACGCTGCCGTTTGACCCCTCGTGGCGGGATGGTGTGCTGGTGGCGGCGGTTTCCATCGGAGTATCGCTGCTGGCTACGGTGTACCCTTCGTCGTCTGCGGCTGGGATATTGCCGGCGGAGGCGCTGCGCTACGAGTGACGCGCTTTGTTTTCAGGCATTTTCGTTGTTTCGCGCCGCAATAGAAACGAAGTAAGATGTTCCGGTGAGCCGAAAAGCCAGCCGCAGCAGCGATCCAGGAAAGCCGGATATTCGAACCGTGGCGGCGTTGGCCAAGGTCTCGATCGCCACCGTCTCCCGCACCATCAATGCCTCGCCAGCGGTGAGCGAGAAGCTGTCGAAACGGGTGTGGGAGGCGATCGAGCAGCTCAATTACTTTCCCAATACCCATGCGCGAAGCCTGGTCTCCGGCCGCAGCCGCATTCTCGGAATCATCGTCGAAAACATCACCAACCCCTTCTTTCCCGAGCTCATCTCCGGCTTCGAGGAGATTGCCGTCGCGCACGGGTACGAGATTCTCGTCAGTTCCACCTATGGCAACGCGCAGCAGTTGACCAAGTGCGTCCGCCGCATGCTGGAGCGCAAAGTGGAGGGCGTTGCCGTCCTAACCTTCGGCGGCGAAGAGCCGGTGCTGGATCAGTTGGCGATCCACAACATGCCCATCGTGCTGGCCGAGTTTCGGTTGGCCGATCCGATGGTCAGCACGATTCTGTTGGACTACGCGGCGGGAATTCGCGCCGCGGTCATGCATTTGGTGGAGTTGGGACACACGAAGGTCGGCTTCTTGGCCGGACCGCACACGCTCCACTCGGCGATGACGCGCCGCCACGCCTTCGAAGAGACGGTGCGCGGAGCGGGTCTGCTGGTTCATGCCGAGTGGATCGCGGAGTGCGACCATACGCTCAAGGGCGGGGTGCTTGGTTTCGAGCGGATCATGGCGCTCGAGTCGCGGCCGACGGCGCTCATCTGTTCCAACGATATGACGGCGATCGGGGTGCTCCGCGCCGCGTACCTGGCCGGGCTTCGGGTGCCTGCGGATTTGTCGGTCATCGGCCTGGACGACATCGACTTTGCGGAGTTCACGCTGCCGCCGCTCACCACCATCCGTCTGTCGCGGCAAGAGCTCGCCAAGGCGGCGTTTGAAGCGTTGCGGTTGCAGGCCGAGTACGCGGCGGCTAACGGCGCGGGGGCAGGGACGGCGATTCAGCGGGAGTTTCTTGTGTCGACCAGCCTGGTGGTGCGGGGCTCGACGGGCAAGCCGGCCCATGGTCCATCTGGCGGCTAAGTAGCCTTTTCCGCAGCTTGGGATTTGCCGGTTCGCATGGACGCGACGGCGTCGTGGCTGCGCCACGCGGCGGTCTGGCGGTCGGGGTAGATTTCCGGCGGACCAAAGCGAACCAGGGCCGTGAATCCCTCGACGCGCAACACACGCAGCAGGTGCGGAAGAAAAGGTTCGTCGCCGAACCAGCAAAGGTCGCGCTCGCCGCCCGCGCCTTTTTTCTCGTAAAAGACGGCTGCCGGCACAACCGGCAAGCCCGCTTCGACGGCGGGAGCGAAGAGCGTCGAGTGGAAGCGGAGCACTTCGCCTCCGTCGGTGCTGGTGCCCTCGGGAAAGAGCACGACCGGGACGTCGGCGGCTAGGCGCTGGGCCATTTCCTCCGCCGTCTCCCAGGCGCTGGCGCGGCTGGAGCGGTTGACGAAGATGGCCCCGCCCATCTTGGAAAGCGGGCCGAAGAACGGCCAGCTTCCGATCTCCCGCTTGGCGACAAAGGCTGCGGGGAGCGCGGCGCTCACGATCACAATGTCCAGGTAGCTCAGGTGGTTGGCGGCGATAAGGGTGCTTCCGGCGGGGGGAGTTCCTTCGACGCGATACTGGATGCCCAGCGCGCCCAGCATTACGCGTCCGCACAAATGCATCCACTGCGCGCGCTCAAGCGGGGTTACACGGCTGCCACTCACGGCGCGCCTGAGAGCCGTTGCCAGAAACCGGAGCGCGCAGAAGAGCAGGGAATTGACGAGAAGAAAGCCGCGCCAGGCGGCGATCGCGTTTTGGCTCATGCCTTCAAGAGGTAAAACCCACGGCGTAAAGCATTTCTTGAAGGATAGCTCAGGCAGAAGCCGCCGGTCCCGGTCGATTGGGAGGGAGAAATTCATGGCGGGATTAGCTGGCGAGAGGCGCCAGGAAACGGTTGCGCGCGGAGGCGGAGATATTCTTGAGGTCCAGCAGGGTGAGGAAGTCGATCGTGCCGAACTCCCGGTCCCAGGCGGGCGCGGAGCAGATGCGCGCGCCGATCGCCAGGTAGGTCCTGAGCAGTTTGGGAACCTTGCCGTACTCTGAAGCTGGATCGAGAGTCGGCTCAAGCTCTTCGCCCGGGCACTGGAAGCCGCCCTTGGGAGAGGTCTGCAACGCCACCGGCGCGTGCGAGCTTTCCGACTGGCGGTAGATGTGCCAGCCTTCGCGCGGATCGGTCGAGTTAAGCGACGAGCAGCCGATGAGGTAGCGCAACTGCATATCGTTGGCATACTGCGCGATGCCGCGCCAGAGAAGGGTGAGGACTTCCGGAGTGCGGTGCTCGCGGTCGATGGAGGCGCGGCCCAGTTCGAGTATCTCCGGACGCAGAGCTTCATAGGGCGAGAAATCGAACTCCTGCTCGGAGTAGTAGCCGAGGTTGAGCGCGGCGGTGATGCCGGTCTGCAGGCGATAGGTGCCGACGATCTTGCGCTCCATCTTGTCTTCCACAAGCAAATGCTCGCAGAAGAGATCGAACTGGTCCGTGTCGAGGCCAGTCTCGTAGGAGGATTCAAGGCCCTTGCCGAGTTCGATATTGAAGACCTTGAAGCGCAGCCGGCAAGCGGCGTCCCGGTCTTCGACCGATTCGGCCAAACGCAGGCGGTAGCGGCCAATTTCCGCGTGAACACGGGAACGCGTGGACCGGGTAGGCAAGATAGCCGGAGAGGCAAATTCCAGCGCTGAGACGTGTGACGCGACTCCGCCGCTCAGATGGGACTCATAGGACAATTCAGACGCAGAACCGTGCCATAGCGGCACTTCGGCCGCTATACCACTTGAGGGAGCCGCTGTCGGTGTATTCACAGCCCTAGTATTGCCCACGTTTTGCTACAAATTCGTGAATCGGTTGCGAATGGATTGCAAATTCTTTAGGATGGCGGCCATCGAAGAAAATAGGGCTGAGACCGTTTTCGGACTCAGCCCGTTCGCCAACGCGGAAATTTGGCGCTTTCTCAGCCGCCGGCGATCGACGGAATCACCAGCACTTCGTCGCCGTCCTGAAACGCGTAGGCGTCGTTGCCGAGGAAGCGGATGTCTTCTTCGTTCACGTAGAAGTTGATGAACTTGCGCACCTGGCCGTCTTCGCCGCGCAGATGCTGGCGCAGCGCCGGAAAGCGCGACTCCATCTCCGTGACCAGCTCAGGCAGATTGTGGGCCGCGCTTTCGATCTCGCGCACGTTGTTGGTGTGCTTTTGGAAGGCGTTCGGCAGCAGGACTTTAACGGACATAGGACGCTCCTGCCAATTGCTCTTCTCGCTCTTCCAGGTATGCGGCAAAGTCTGTCATACGCGGGCGAACGGCGATTCCAGGCTCGTACGCGCCGTGTAAGACATCGGTCGTCTTGAGGCCGTTGCCGGTAATACAGCTTACGGTCAGCTCGTCGGGATGGATGCGTCCGTGCGCGTAGAGGCGCGCGGTGACGGCAGTGGTGACGCCGCCGGCGGTCTCCGTAAACACGCCTTCGGTTTCGGCCAGCTCCTGGATGGCGGAGACGATTTCGACGTCCGACACGTCCTCGGCCCAGCCGCCGGAGTCGCGAATGGCGCGGATGGCATAGGCGCCGTCGGCGGGGTTGCCGATGGCCAGCGAGCGGGCGATGGTGTTCGGCCTCTGCGGCTCGATCTGGTCCGCTCCGCCTTTGACGGCGGTCGAAATAGGCGAACAGCCGGTAGCCTGCGCGCCAAAGAATTTGACCGGCTTGTCTTCCACCAGGCCAAGCGCGACCAGTTCCTGGAAAGCCTTGCGGATTTTCGTAATCAGCGAACCGCCGGCCATGGGGACGACCACGTTGTCCGGCAGTCGCCAGCCGAGCTGCTCGGCGATTTCGAAGCCGACCGACTTCGACCCCTCCGCGTAATACGGGCGCAGATTCACGTTGACGAAGCCCCAGTTGTACTTTTCGGCGATCTGCGAGCAGAGCCGGTTGCAGTGGTCGTAGTTGCCGTCGATGCGGATCAGGTTCGCGCCGTAAACCTGGGTGTTGAGGATCTTGGCCGGTTCCAGGTCGGCGGGAACGAGGATGTAGGTCTTCAAGCCAAGACGGGCCGCGCCGGCGGCTACGGCGTTGGCCAGGTTGCCCGTAGAAGAGCAGCCGACAGTATCGAAGCCAAACTCGACGGCGTTGGCGAGAGCGACCGCGACCACGCGGTCCTTGAAGCTAAGCGTGGGCAGGCAGACGGCGTCGTTCTTGAGATAGAGATTGTTCGCGCCGATTCTTGCGCCGAGGCGCGGAGCGGCGAGCAGCGGCGTCATGCCGGCCGGCGTTGTTGGAATGTAGCTGTCGGAAACCGGGAGCAGCGCCCGGTAGCGCCACATGTTCAAGGGGCCGGATTGGATGGCCTCGCGGGTGAAGCGGCCCCGCGCATAGTCGAGGTCGAAGTTCACTTCCAGGGGAGAAAAACAGTCGTCGCAAATGGAGAGCGGCTGGTTGCTATAGCTCTTGCCGCACTCGCGACAGCGCAGTCGGTATGCATTCGTCGTCACAATTCCCTCGTCGTTTCCAGAGGGTTGAGCGCAAATCGAACGTATCTGCGACGACTCCGGCTCAGAAGGAGCGAACTTGAGAGGAATTCACTGGCGAAAAGGCTAACGATTCAAGAATCCGAATCAGGAAATCGAAGCATTTTCCGAATCTCATGTCCCCCGTTTTACCGGGCGAGAGTTGACACCGTGATCCAGAATTGCTCCGGCCGGTTGTCGTGGCGTCGCAGGGCTCGTCCCTCAACCACTCTTCATGAAATTCAGGCGCGTCCCCGATGGGAACGAACCAGAACGTAATTCATGTATAGCAGAGCCGGAGCGGGAGCGCAAGGTGACTTGCAGCGAATGGTGCCGAATGACCGCCCAGTCGCCCTTATTTTTCATTCGTCTAAGCGTCGGCGAGTCGACCGCGACAAGCTTCTTCGCGGCTTTTTTCAATAGGACGATGTTCAGGGGAATCTTCACTTCACTTCGGACCAGGGAAGGAACTCGCCATTCGCCCTTTCGATCTCTGCGGCCTTGAAGATGGCTTCCGTTTCTTCCGGTGTGCTCAGAGCATCGAACCAGTCCACAACGTCAAGCACTCGTTCTGACTGCGCGCGCAGCAGGTCAAGTTCCGCCTTCATTTGACCGAGTTTGCATATCGGTTCTGAAAGCGCAAGAATTCGCTCGCAAATCCGATACAAGTTCAAGAACGCATCGCGCTGCGCGATGAGTTTTTCCTTGGGCGTGCCGGCGGGGACTGCGTCACGATGATCTGTAAGACTCAACCCACGTGCCAGGAAGCCGTTGAGCTCAACGAGAAATTGGCAGGCTCTCGCCTCGTCGGCATCCGAAGGAGATTTAACTTCAGTTCGGTCAAATTCCGCGGCCAACTCGGAGGCGGTAGAGAGGCTGGCGTACAGCGGCGCATTCCAGAGGTCGGCCCCAATCTGAATCGGTGACGTTGCTGCCATCGGGACCTCCTATTCTCTGAATTCGTCCGCTGCCTGCGGGTGAATGATACCGCCAGCCGGATTTTCCACCCTCAGTTCGCATACAGCCGAACGTAGTCAACCAGAAGCTCGGCCGGAAACTTGGTTTTCGCGTCCGGCTTGCCGGGCCAGTCGCCCCCGACAGCCAGATTCAAGATCATGAAGGCGCTGTCGCCTGGATCGAAGGGCCAGACCGCACCGGGAAATTTCGCAATGCTCTCCGGATTGGTGTACGTCATGTAGGGCTTGCTGGGGTCGTCGATGTAGTAAGCGACGGAGCCTTTTTTCCAGATCATGCCGTAGGTGTGCCACCCTCCAGCGGTCTCACCTTTGGGAAAGAAGTATTTCGTTCCGAGGCCCACATCGCCCGTGAATCCGGTGCCGTGGATCGAGCCTTCGTTCCAGTCGGGTTCGAGCGCCGAGTTGACGCGCTCCATGATGTCCTGCTCGCCGCAGGCCGGCCAGGGGTCGGTGACGATGTTGTTGCCAAGGGTCCAGAAGGCCGGCCAAAGCCCTTGCCCCTCCGCGACCTTGATGCGTGCCTCGAGCCGGCCGTACTGGATGCTGAAATGCCCCTGCGTGCTGAGGCGGGCGGAGGTGTAGCCACCATCGGCGGTTTTGCGGGCAACGACGTGCAGAAAACCGTCCCTGCCAACATAGGCGTTGGGATGAGCCGGATCGCAGGGAGCCTTATCGGAACCCCAGGCGCAGTAATCTTCGAGTTCGTGATTGCCGAAGCCGTTGTTCCCGGTGTCGTATCCCCAAACCGACGGGTCTGGCTGCTGGGCCGCGCCGGTGGTGTTGGGGAATTCGTCGCTCCACACGAGCGTTCCGGGGGCGACGTTGGGAGCGAATGTCTGGCTTTGGACCGCGCTATCCGGATGGCCGACGAGGGTTGCGTAGGCCTTGACGGTGACGTCGGCAAACACAAGGAATGGCGCCTGATAGATGGGCGACGTTGCGCCCGGAGCGCTGCCATCCACCGTGTAATGGACGACCGCGCCCGGAGTCGTGCTCAAGAGCGAGACAATGACCGCGCCGTTCTGGGCGGGGTTCGTTGCAATGGCAGGCGCAGCGACTAAAGTTTCCGGCGCGGCTTGAGCTCGCGCGAAACAAGCTGATCCGAAGAGAATTATGGCGAGGAGGTGCGAAACGCCTGTGCGCAAGGGGAACCTCGGGGTGCGTTCGGGGTGGAAGACCCGCGACATTCTGCTCTTTTACACCGGTACAGAAGGCGGAGTCAACTCGCGCGCAAACGAGCGAACAACCTGAAAATACTCGCAAAGAATGAGTGAATCGTCACAGGGGACTCGTGCTTAGGGACGTTTTCTGCGACCCTTCAATAACGGCGCGGGTCGAGGTCGAGTTCGGGAAAGAATTTGCGGAAGGCGAGCTGAACCCGCTCGTTCTTGCTTTTGGCGACCGCGTTGGCGACGCGCGCGCGCACCTTGGGCGAGTTCTGCAATCGGCTGATGGCCTCCATCGCGGACACGGCGTTGCGGCCGTCTTGCTCGATCATGCCCAACAAAAAGTCCATTCCGGCCTGGAGCCGGGTGAGGACGATCGCGTGGTCGAGAACCGATTCGAACCAGGCGTCGGCGCCTTCGCGGCGCCGCTCGATCAGCGCAGCGAGCGCGGCTGGTTCATGGGTTTCGGCAAGCGAGAAAGCGGCTTCGGCGGCGGCCTCTTCGCCATCGTGCAGGAAGTCGGCGACCAGGGCGATGCTGCCCAGCCGGTCGGAGTGGCCCATGCCGAGCAGCGCGGAAAAGCAAGCGCCCAGGATCTCAGGATCCTCTTTGCGGATGAGGATGCGCAGCTTGAGCAGCAATGCCGCCGTGATGCCGCCGACCTGGCCGATAGCGCGCGCCGCCTCCATGCGCACGGATTTGTCCACGTCAAGCAGAGGCTCGAGCAGGATACTGAGCAATTCGGCCTGGCCCAGTTCCTGGCAGGTGAGCAGGGCCTGCACGCAGTTGGCGCGCAGTTCGCCGGCGGTATCTGCCTGGCCGCCCCAGACCGGCTCGTTCTGGTGGTGGCGCAGACCGCGCAGGTAGACCTGGGTTTCGCGGCAGCCCAGCTTGACCAGCGCCTTGACCAAAGCGTTCTTGGCCCAGCATTGAGGATCGGAGGTTATGGGGTCGATGAAGAATCGTTCGTAAGCGGCGCGAGTCTCGGCAAACAGACCGGCGATGCTGTGCTCTTCGACGATCTTGGCGGCTTTCGCCACAAGATAATTGTTGTGGCTGTCGAGAGCCTTGCGCAGGCGTTCGATGCCGGCCGCGTCTGGTACGCCGCCGTTCAGGGCTTCGAGATAGGCGAGTTCGCGTTCAAAGGCGCGATTGACGGGCAGACGCACACCTTTGCCGTTGGCTGCCGGCGTCTTCGAACCGGAACTGGAATCTGCCCCTGACCACTTGCTGAACAAAAGTACCCTCCCGCCCCAATGAGTGCGGCGTCCCCATAAAACGCTGGACTGCACATCGACCGCGCGGGCTGGATTTCCCCCCCGAGAAACCCAGCCCGCGCGCCTGGCGAACTTTTCCGCCACCTTCTTGAAGATTGGCTTGACTTACAAAATACTTTGCCCGGGGTAGGCACCCAAAGCCGCATTGGTACTCTCTTGCGGCCCTAAATGGTAACCCTGGGTTTGCGAGCCCAAGCGGCATCTCCTCCGGTTCCCAAACACTTCAAAATCGCGCGCCAATCCTCGCTTTTCAGCGTATGGGGGTATCTCCAAGGATACCGTGCCGCGGATCGGTCGGGACGGCCCGCGCCTGCCACTTTCGCGGGGTTGGGGATGGCTATACCGGGGGTTTACGGGTCAGGATGGATGGGTCATGCCGCGGGATCGTAGTTGAGGTTCGGCCCCAGCCAGCGCTCCACTTCGTCGATGCTCATCCCTTTGCGGCGGGCGTAGTCGTCCACCTGATCGCGGCCAATCTTGCCCAGCGAAAAATAGCGCGCCTCGGGATGCGCAAAGTAGAGTCCGCTAACGCTCGAGCCGGGCCACATCGCGAAGGACTCGGTCAGCTTCATGCCGGTGTTGGCCTCGACATGCAGCAGGCTCCAGAGCGTACCTTTTTCGGTGTGATCGGGGCAGGCCGGGTAGCCGGCGGCCGGGCGGATGCCGCGGTATTTCTCCTGAATCATCTCCGCTGGGGTAAAGTTTTCCTGGCGCCCGTAGCCCCACGCGTCGCGAACGCGCTTGTGCAGGCATTCGGCGAAGGCCTCGGCGAGGCGATCGGCAAGGGCCTCGGCGAGAATGGCGTTGTAGTCGTCGTTCTCCGCGCGAAAGCGGTCGCAAAGCTGCTTGAGGCCGGCTCCGGTAGTGACGGCAAAGGCGCCGATGTGGTCGGCGAGGCCGGTCTCACGCGGAGCGATGAAGTCCGCGAGCGAACGGCAGGGCTCGGCCGCCCGGTCGGACTGTTGGCGCAGGCAATGGAATTCTGCCAGCAGGCCCTGGCGCGCCGGTTCGGCGTAGAGTTCGACGTCGTCGCCGACGCTGTTGGCGGGGAAAATGCCGTAGACGCCACGCGCGGTGAGCAGATTCTCCTCAACGATGCGGTCGAGAAGCGCGTTGCCTTCCGCAAAAATCTGCCGCGCCTGCAAACCTTGCTCGGAATCGTCGAGAATGCGCGGATAAACGCCTTTCAGCCCCCAGGTATGGAAGAACGGCGTCCAGTCGATGTATTCACGGAGGGTTGCAAGGGGAAAGTTGTCGAGGACGTGGATGCCGGCGCATTCCGGCTGAGCGATATCTTCCGCGCGCCACTCGATCGGGGTGCGGCGTTTGCGCGCCTCTTCGAGCGAGAGCAGTTTGGCTTTCGGCGCGGCGTGGGCCCTGCGAATGGCCTCGTAGTCGGCGCGATGCTGGGCAACGAAGAGCGTCTTGCCCTCGTCGCTGAGCAGACTCGTGGTCACCGGGACGGCGCGGCTGGCGTCCAGCACATGGACGACCGGCGCGCTATAGTGCGGCGCGATTTTGATGGCGGTGTGCGCCCGGCTGGTGGTGGCGCCGCCGATCAGCAGCGGGAGGGTGAATCCCTGGCGCTCCATCTCCCGCGCGACATGCACCATCTCGTCGAGCGACGGGGTGATGAGGCCGCTCAGGCCGATCAGATCGGCTTTCTCGGCGCGGGCGCGTTCGAGAATCTTCTCGCACGGCACCATCACACCCATGTCGATTACCTCGTAGTTGTTGCAGGCCAGCACCACGCCGACGATGTTCTTGCCGATGTCGTGAACGTCGCCCTTCACCGTGGCGAGGACGATCTTGCCCTGCGCTTTGACCGCCTCGCCGGCCGCTTCCATGGCCAGCTTTTCGGCTTCCATGTAGGGCGTTAGGTGCGCGACGGCCTTTTTCATCACCCGCGCGGATTTGACCACCTGCGGCAGAAACATCTTGCCCGCGCCGAACAGGTCGCCAACCACGCTCATCCCGGCCATCAGCGGCCCTTCAATCACCAGCAACGGTCGGCCCAGCTTCACGCGGGCCTCTTCGGTATCGATCTCAATGAACGCGTCGATTCCCTTCACCAGCGCGTGCGAGAGCCGCTCCTCCACCGTTCCAGTGCGCCATTCCTCCGCCTTCTTTTCCGTGACCGCCTTCCCGACGTGTTTGAGCGCTTCCCCGAAGTCCACAAGGCGCTCGGTCGCGTCGGGGCGGCGGTTGAGCAGCACATCCTCGACCAGCTCTCGCAGCTCCGGCTCGATCTCCTCGTAGACCTCCAACATGCCGGCGTTGACGATGCCCATATCCATACCGGCGGCGATGGCGTGGTAGAGAAACGCCGAGTGCATCGCCTCGCGCACCTGATTGTTGCCGCGGAAGCTGAACGAGATATTCGAAACGCCACCCGAAACCTTGGCGTGGGGCAGATTCGCCTTGATCCAGCGCGTCGCCTCGATGAAGTCGACAGCATAGCCGTTGTGCTCCTCCATGCCTGTCGCCACGGTGAGAATGTTGGGGTCGAAGACAATATCCTGGGGCGGAAAGCCGACTTCGAGCAGGATTTTGTAGGCCCGCTCGCAGATGCGGATCTTCTCGGCGTAGTTGGCGGCCTGCCCCTGCTCGTCGAAGGCCATCACGACGACCGCCGCGCCGTACTTCAGCACCGTGGCCGCGTTCTGGCGGAATTTGGCTTCGCCCTCCTTGAGCGAAATCGAGTTGACGATCCCCTTGCCTTGCAAGCACTTGAGTCCCGCCTCGATCACCTCCCATTTCGAGGAGTCGATCATGAACGGGACTTTGGCGACCTCCGGCTCGCTGGCCAGCAGTTGCAGAAAGCGGGTCATCGCGGCAACGCCGTCGATCATCCCCTCGTCCATGCAAATGTCCAGCACGTTGGCGCCGTTTTCCACCTGCTGGCGGGCGATGGCGACCGCTTCCTCGAATTTGCCTTCCTTCACCAGCCGCGCGAATCTGGGCGATCCGGCAACGTTGGTCCGTTCGCCGATCAGAATGAAGACGCCGGGCTGCTGGGTGAAAGGCTGCGAGCCGGACAAGCGCAGCGGTTTGGCGGCTGCGGTCAAGCGGCGACCTCGTTCCTGTCCGGTTTCCTGTCGATCTGCCGGGGCGGGATTCCTTCGATCGCTCTTGCGATCGCCGCAATGTGCTCCGGCGTGTTGCCGCAGCAGCCGCCGGCGATGTTGACCAGGCCGGCGCGGGCGAAGTCGCCTAGATAGCGCGCCATGTCCGCCGGTTGCAAGTCGAAGCCGGTTTCCGACAACGGATTGGGCAACCCGGCGTTGGGATAGCAGGAGATGGCGACGTCCGCCTTTGCGGCCAAATCTGCGAGAAACGGGTACATCAGGTCCGGGCCGAGCGAGCAGTTCAGCCCGATCGAGAGCGGGCGAACGTGCGCGACGGCGTTCCAGAAGGCCTCAATGGTCTGCGCGGAGATCATCGTCTCTCCGCCCCGGCCGACGGCGGCCGAAATCATGATAGGCAGTTCCGTGTCCTGAGCAGCCAGCACATCCTCGTCGAAGACCTCGCGGATGGCCACCAGCGCGGCTTTGGCGTTGAGCGAGTCGAAGACGGTCTCGATCAGCAGCAAATCGACGCCGCCCGCGATCAGCGCCCGCACCTGCTGGGCGTACGCCGTCTTCACCTGGTCGAAGGTCACGACGCGGAAGCCGGCATCCTCGGCGTCGGGCGAGTTCGATAGCGAAACGGTAAGCGGGCCAATCGCGCCGGCGACGAAACGCTGCCGCCCCGTTGCATTCCCCACGCGATCGGCCCACTTGCGGCACTGGCGCGCGGACTGCTCATTGATCTCCCAGGCCAGATCGCCGAGAAAGCGGTCCTCGACGATCTTCCGGTAAAACTCAGGGTCTTTGCGGCCGCCGCTCTCGCGCGGGTCGTCTACGAAAAACTCACTCTGCGAAATCGTCGTCGCGCCAAAGGTATTGGTTTCCAGAATGTCCGCGCCGGCCTCAAGAAAGCGGCGATGGATGTCTTCGATCATCGCCGGTTGGGTCAAGGAAAAGAGATCGCCGTTGTTCTTGAGGTCCTTGGTCGCGTCGCGGAAGCGGTCGCCGCGGATATCCGCCTCGCTCATGCCGTAGGTGCGGATCGTGGTGCCCATAGCGCCGTCGATGATGGCGATGCGGTGTTCCAGGACCTTTTGGAGCGGATGTTGTCTCACGGGCGCGCGACCTTACCGGCCGCAATCTCGCAGGCGGCCAACCTTCAGCATAACTGCTTCCTGAAAACGCTGCACGAGGCGTATACGCCGCGTCGGGCCGCCAATTACGCCAGGAACGGTCCGAAGCTCGCCACGATCCGCCCCGACTCGTCCGCGTCGTCCAGCACCAGCACGGAATAGCGCGCGCCGCCCGGCTCGACGCGCACCACAACGTGGCCCTGACGGCTCTTGAAGCTGTCGGAAAAGCGGCTGTCGGCAAGCGCCGCGGCGGGATTCAGGCTCAGGCAGAAGACGTCGCGTTCGCCGGGATAAAGAATCGGGCTGTACAGATTCGCCAGCACCGACATTGCCGGATGCGACGCATGCCAGCTCTGTAGAACCCACACCCGCGGGCGCAGGGCGCGCACCATCTCCGGCCCGTTGGCGTCGAAGTAGCCGTGGTGGTCGCAGGTCGAAACGCTGACCGGCCCGCAAACCTTCGCCGCCGCCGACTCGATGTCCAGCCACGGCCGCTGGCCGTAGTCGGTATCGCAGTTCAGATCCCCGCCAGTGAAGTAGGCGAACTTGCCGTAGCCGATCCGCAGGGCGATCGAGCAATTGTTCTCCGGCGGCGCCGGCTTGGCTCCGGCGGAAAAATGCGCCGCCGCCGTCTCGCCCTCCCCAGTCCAGACCTGCCCATTGCCGGCGAGAATGCGCAGGGCGCAATTCTCCGCGACCTCGGCGCGACCCAGCGGCGCAATCTGCGCTATCGATCCGGGGCGAACCCGCTCCACGGCCAGGCCCTGCGCCTGCCGCGCGTGCGCGAAGGCTATATAATTCAACGCGTTCGGGTCCGTGGCCTTCTCCGGATAGTCGTAGGCCGGAAATCCTCGGTCGATCAACTTTCCGATAGGAACGCCTGCGGCGACATCCGAAATCCCGGTAAGCCTATACTTCCCCTCCGCTGACTCCGGGCACTCCACGCCAAGCTGGCCCACATGATCTCCATGCAAATGCGTCATCAACGCGTAATCGAGTCCGGTCGCATTGGTTGCGCGGAGCTGGCGCTCAACGTAACGCGCGATCCACTGCCCTGGACGGCGACTCGCGTCCGGGCGCGGCGCGTTCAATGCCGGACTCTGGCCGGTTGCCGCGCCGGCGTCGATCAACAGCGATGTGCCGTCGGGCAAAATCGCCAGCGCCGAGTTGCCGCGGCCCGTGTTGATGTGGTGGATGTCGAGCAAGCCGGGCTGCCACGGTGACAGATGCGCATCGTCGCCGGTGCCGCCGTGCGCCAACCTCCCCAAACCCAGGCCCACAGCCGCGAAGCTGCCCGACATTTCCAGAAATTCTCGACGGTTCATGCCATTCCATCCCATTCCGCTTCTAAGATTGACACACGCCGCCCGATCCACCGTTGCCGCTCCAGAAAACTCAATGAGATCTGGCCGGAAATTTCGCAATTCCATCGCTTTCAAGAAAACGCACGACTTCACTCGTGCCGCTAAGGCTGCCTTCCAGAGCGCGAGATCGGCCGCTCGATGCGCCGGACTACCTGCCCAGGCGATACGATTCGGAGACGATCCAATTCGGAGAAGATCCAGTTCGGAGAAGATCCAATTCGGAGACGATCCAGTTCGGAGAAGATCCAATTCGGAGACGATCCAGTTCGGAGAAGATCCAGCTCGGAGAAGATTCAGGGGCCTCCGAATCGCCGCCGGCGCGACCTCCAGCTACTTCGAGCCGGTCCAGGCCCCCAGCGCTACTGCTGGAAAGAAGCCGTCCTGATCGAGCAGTTGGAAAGCATCCTGCGCGAAGCCTTCGACGACGTGGTGCGGTACTCCGAAGCCCACAACGTCAACAACCGCATCGCCGCCTACATGCTGGCCATCGACCGC
>Ga0116230_10002526_pt1 | contig 17621 bp, 8 predicted proteins | sample S1TSphfallax_3_FD_88678 | JGI IMG/M metagenome (GOLD analysis project Ga0116230, IMG submission 88678) | Host-associated microbial communities from peat moss isolated from Minnesota, USA - S1T2_Fd - Sphagnum fallax MG | ecosystem: Host-associated > Plants > Peat moss > Unclassified | place: USA...
CATCCCCCCGCCCCGGGCCCGGCGACCGTATGTGCTGGGCGATCCGCCCCCCGATCTCAGTTACGCGATCACCCCCCAAGCCGTGCATAACCTGCGCGGTTTTCTCGACGCCACCGGCTGGACCTGTCTTTACGGCATCAACCTCGGCACCAATGTACCGGCGCTCGCCGCCGCGGAAGCCGCCTATGTGAGCCGCGTGCTCGGTGCGAAGCTCGAATACTTCCAGATCGGCAACGAGGCCGACCGCTTCGGTTCGACCATCCGCGACCCCAAGACGTGGTCGCCCAAGGCCTTCCTTACGGAGTGGCTGGCCTTTGCGAACGCGATCGTGGCCCGCGTGCCCGAGGCGCGCTTCGGCATGCCGGACATCGCGCGCGACGAGACCTGGTTCGCCGCCATCGGCCGCCGGCTTGCGCGCGATCCCATCCGCGCCCACCTCGCCTGTCTGTCGCATCACTACTACATCGGCGGACCGCCCTCGAATCCCGAGATGACGATCGACCACATCCTGGCACCCGACCCGCGGGTCCCGGCGGTGGCGGCCATCGTCAGCCGGACCGCGGCTCAGCTGCATACGGGCTGGCGGATGACAGAAGGGAATACCTGCTTCCGGGGTGGCAAGCCCGGCGTCTCCGACGTCTTCGCCGCGTCGCTCTGGGCGGCGGATTATCTCCTGCTGCTCGCCTCCCTAGGTTACTCCGGGGTCAACCTCCATGGCGGGGATCGGCAGATGATCGCGATCGGGTTGGGCGGGGTGCTCCCGGGCGACGCGCTGGTTCACGACGATCCCGCGACCCATCCGCATCCCTATTATGCGCCCATCGCTCACATCGGAGATCGCTACGTGCCCGAGCCCGTGTACGCCGGCATGCAATTCGCGGGTGTCTTCGCCGGCGGCACGATGGCACCGGTCGATTTCGCCCCCGGGCCGGTCAATGCCACAGCCTACGCGGCAAAACTGCCCGACGGACGTACCATGGTCGCCGTGATCAACAAGGACCGTGCCCGCCCCGTTGAGCTGGCGATGGGTGGAATTTGGGAAACCCTGGCGACATTGAGGGCGCCTTCGCTCGAATCGACTCGGGCGAGCTTCCGTCGGTCGCCCGGACCGGCGCCCACGTCCGTGGCTCCGGCCAGCGCGGTGATTCTACGGCGGCGCGGCGAGGGCTGACGAAAGCGCGTCCCCGCTCCGCGTACCGAGGGTCGCCGCGGGCCGACCCAAAGGGGCCGGCTGGATCGAGTGATGCCGGACCTCGGCTGGCCGCGCTTGTCCAATCAGACAGCATGGAGGCCGCCCGATGAACCCTGTGACCGGATTGACCTACTCGGGCATTGGAGTTGGCGTTTTTGCGCAGCAGGCCAACCTGCCGGTGCCCGGCATGCTTCTCCTGATGGCGGCCGGAGCCTTGGCCGGCCAAGAGCAAGGGCATCTTCGCATATCTCTGGTCGTGGTTTCAGGGGTGATCGGGTGTCTCGCGGCCGACGGGACCTGGTTCTTGCTGGGCCGGCGATGGGGCAGCGGAGTAATCCGCCTGGTCTGCAGTTTGACGTCGGACCCAAGGGGCAGCCGCGAACGAGCGCAGCGCATTTTCGAACGTTGGGGGCTGCGCCTGCTGCTCGTGGCGAAGTTCGCCCCGCTCTTGGATGCACTGGCTCCGCCGCTCGCGGGAGCACAAGGCGCGTCCACGGCGGGTTTCCTGATCTATGACACCGCGGGTTCGCTGCTTTGGACGGTCTTCTATGTGCTGCTGGGGTTTCTCTTCTCCAGCCAATTGGACCGGGTATCGAACCTGATCGATCGCTTCGGCCTCATTCTGCTGTTGCTGATCGGCGTGCCGTTGTTGGTCTACGCCGTGTGGCGGCTGCTTCGCCTGATCCGGATGATCCGCCACCTCCGTTTGCATCGGATGAGTCCAACCATGCTTCAGACCAGGCTGGACGGAGGGGAAAAAGTGGTCTTGGTGGACCTCCAGCAATTCGAGTTTGGCGAGGCCAACCCCAAGGGAATTCCCGGAGCGTTTCGGATGGATCCTCAGCGGCTGCGCCGGGAGCCGCGTCGGGTCGTGATCCCGGAAGGAATGCGAGTGGTTGTGTACTGTTCATCCAAAAACGAATTCACGAGCGCCCGGGTGGCGGAGGCTATGCAAAAAGCCGGTATAAGCGAAGTCTGGGTGCTTGAGGGCGGTCTGGATGCCTGGGTCCTCGAAGGAAGGGCGGTCGCATCCGAGCTCAGCACTCCTGAAGCGACAGCAGAACGCCTCGGCATCAAGATTCTGGAGGCCTAAATTTGGCGGGGATTGACGATGGCTTCCGCAAGCTCGGCTTCGTCGGCTCCTTCGCTCCAATCGACCCGGGCTGCTTCCGTTGGTCAGTAGGACCAGCTCCGTCCGCAGTCGCTCCGGCCAGCGCTGTGATCCTGAGGCTGCGGGGCGATGGCTGACGAAGGAAGCGCGTGCCTTAGGCAAGTTCCGCTTCAGCAGGCTGCCACCTACCCAAGATCTAGGTTATTGCTTAAAGTCTCCATGTTCGTCTCGGGCGTGGTGGTGCAGTTATGGCATACCCTACGACGCAGATCACGCCTATGGTTGCTAGGTAATATGAGGTTCGGATCCTATAGGGTTCCTTAATAAGAAGACGAAACAGTATCAATATGCCGCTGGGTCCAGAACTATTGGTTTTTACGTGGTTTTCGGGTGGCGACATTGAGGGCGCCTTCGCTCGAATCGACTCGGGCGAGCTTCCGTCGGTCGCCCGGACCGGCGCCCACGTCCGTGGCTCCGGCCAGCGCGGTGATTCTACGGCGGCGCGGCGATCCTGCCTAATCCAAGCCGCCGAATTCGCTTTGGGTTGAACTCGCCGTCGAATCCTCTGAAACCGGCTCCTTCGATTCGCCCTGCGCCTCCAGGCTTTTAGCCAGATCCTCAACCGGCCGGAAGACCATGGCGCGGCCGATTTTAGTCATCTTCAAGAGTTGCCGGCGTTCCAAATCGAGCAGGTCAGACCTCGCCGTCTGATAAACCACGCCATGGGTCCGTTTATGTCCTTCGATCGTGTAGCGCGCTCCGGCGTTCCGCAGGGCGTTCGCCAACAATCCTTGTTGCCGATGGTTCAGTCCCTGGATTCCGCGAAGCTGCCGTTCGGCGGCTGCCAACTCGGCTTTGCGGTGGGCGACATAATCGTGCAGGGCCTTGATGGCGCCTTCGATCACTTCCGTCTGATGAAGGATGAAATAAGTCAGGTCGTTGTCGTCCGTTTCGACGTGCAGGAACGCCGTCGCATACTGCACCGGGGCTTTCAGGATGATCTGGGAGATCGAAATGAATTCGAAGAGTTGGAATCCCTGATGCAGCATTGACCAGTAAAAGAGCGCGCGCGCCGTTCTCCCGTTCCCGTCAATGAAGGGATGGTCATAGGCGAGCCAGAAATGCAGCAAGACCGCACGCACGACCGGGTGGACGAAATAGTCGGGAGTCTGCTTGTTCGCGAAGTCGCACATCGCCTTCATCCGTCCGGGCAGTTGTTCCGCCATCGGAGGGTCATGGAAGACAGTCCCTTCCTCATCGATCACCCGGATAGCTTCATCCGCTCGCCGGAACCGTCCGGCGCCATCAGGCTTGGCCAAAGTCTCCGCAGTCACGAGGCGGTGGAGTTCGAAAATCAGCTCGGGGGTCAGCACCTGCCCGCGTACCTCCATGATCCGTTGCATGGTGCGATAGTTGTTCAGGATCATGCTTTCGCTCTGGTCCCGCGGTTGGCGCCCGCTCCTGAGCATTTCCTTGGCGACCTCCCGGGTCGTGACGGCTCCCTCCAGCTGACTCGAGGTAATGGCCTCCTGAATCAGCGTGCTGATCACATATTCATTGCGCGAAGAAGGATGAGTGACGGCGTCGGGCAGACTGCCCGACGATCCCAATCCGAGGTCAATCTGATGGAGATGGGCTGCAACCTTGTCCGGTATTGTAAATTTGAAGGGCGTTCCCTGCTTGTCGAGTAAGGGAATCGAACGGGCTGGCAGGCGGGCCATTTTTAGGAGAAGCCACCACTCCTCGTGGCTCATTCCGGCAGGCGGCGGCCTCCGTCTGACCTCATTCCAGTGCAGATACCGCGGATTCTGCGAAACGTTCGACAGCGATCCCATCAAATCGACGAGTCGATTGGAGGAGGCGGCGTCCGCGAGAAGTCTGCTGACCGGTTTTGGCGTTTGAGGAATGCGCATGGCCGACTACTAATCTAGAACTAATAATCACTAAATTAGTAATAAGGCAATAAGAACTAACAGACAGAAAATTAGTAATTGGTGGCTTCGTAACCCACGGGGATTGGCTCCGCGCCTTCGGCGCTTCGGTCCCGTTGGGACTCGCGCTACGCGCGCCCTGTTCAGCCCGCTTCGCGCGGCTTCACAAAACCCCTCCGGGGTTCTCATCCCCGAGTTGAGGCGGTCTCAACCGGTTCTGACGCTAACTACGATGTGTTTCCTCGCCAACATTATGGCGTCCCCACGGGGATTCGAACCCCGGTTCTCACCGTGAAAGGGTGGTGTCCTAACCGGGCTAGACGATGGGGACACAACGTAGAGTGGGAGACGGTAGGCTGCTCGGCCGCATCAGCAAGGAGATTTTCGAGCCGACGAATTGCCTGTCCATGATTTGGCATGCGCTCCGAACCCACAGGGATTGGCGATCGCGTTGCGATCGTCGCTTCCGCGATCCGCCTGCGGCGGCCCTCTTAGCCCGACTGGCGTCGGGCTCCGCGAACCCCGGTTCTCACCGTGAAAGGGTGGTGTCCTAACCGGGCTAGACGATGGGGACACAACGTAGAGTGGGAGTCGGTAGGCTGCTCGGCCGCATCGGCAAGGAGATTTTCGAGCCGACGAATTGCCCGTCCATGATTTGGCGTGCTCTCCGAACCCACGGGGATTGGCGATCGCGTTGCGATCGTCGCTTCCGCGATCCGCCTGCGGCGGCCCTCTCCGCCCGACTGGCGTCGGGCTCCGCGAACCCCGGTTCTCACCGTGAAAGGGTGGTGTACTAACCGGGCTAGACGATAGGGACACAACGTAGAACGAGAGGCCCTAGGCTGAGGAGCGCGTCAGGAAGGAGATTTTCTAACTCGACCCAGCTGAGCGCCCTCGGATTCTCACCCCATGACCTTTGCCGAAATCGAGGCCGCGCTGCCGGAGCGGGCGATGACGGGAATCCCGCCCCTAGCCTATCCCCACCTCGGCTCCGGCAAGGTCCGCGAGCTGTTCGACCTGGGGGACGCCCTGCTGCTCGTCGCTACCGACCGGCTCTCCGCCTTCGATGTCATCCTCGGCGACGGCATCCCGGGGAAGGGGATTCTGCTCACCCAACTGAGCCGGTGGTGGTTCGACCGCACGCGTGGCCTGCTGCCCAACCATCTCATTCCCGACCAAGAGGGCGAATTCACCCGCCGCGGTCTGATCGATGCCGACCTGCGCCTCCGCAGCATGGTGGTGCGCAAGCTCACGCCGCTCCCCATCGAATGTGTCGTGCGCGGCTACCTCGCGGGCAGCGGCTGGAGTGCCTACCAAAAGACCGGTGCCGTGTGCGGTCATCCGCTCCCCCCTGGTCTGCGCCAGGCCGACCGCCTGCCGGAGCCGCTCTTCACCCCGACGACCAAGGCGCCCAAGGGCAGCCACGACGAGCCGATCGACGACGCGCAGGGGGCGGCGGCCGTGGGGGCGGCCCGCTACGCCGAGGTCAAGGCCGTCAGCCTCGCCCTCTACCGCTTCGGCCACGACCGCGCCCGGTCCGCCGGTATCATTCTTGCCGATACCAAATTCGAATTTGGCACCGACGCCGCCGGAAATCTCGTCCTGATCGACGAAGTCCTCACGCCCGACTCGTCCCGCTACTGGCCCGCCGATAGCTATGCCCCAGGACAGTCCCCGCCGAGCTACGACAAGCAGTTCGTCCGCGATTATCTGCTTTCTGTCGCCTGGGACCAGCGTCCCCCGGCGCCCCCCATCCCGGCCGAAATCATCGCCCGCACCCGGGCCAAGTATTTAGCCGCGCTGCAACGCCTGATGGGTTAATCCCTTACTGCATCACGCCCAGCCGCTGCGCCGCCGCCGCGCCCTGCTGCACCCGCAGCAATTCCCGCCGCAGCCAGTCCAGCGCGGTGTTGACCGCCCGCCGCCGGACCGTCGTCCGCGGCCCCGGATAGCTCAGCTTCTTGGACCACACGCCATGCGGCGCATGGAGCGCGATATAGATGGTCCCCACCGGATTCTCGTTCGGGCCGCCGCACGGCCCCTCGAAGCCCGTCGCCGCCAGCGCATAATCGGCGCCCAACCGCTCCGCCGCGCCCGTGGCCATCGCGACCGCCGCCTCGTCGCTCACGCCGCCGTGCTGCAGGAGGATGCACTCCGGCACGTCAAGCAGCTGCGTCTTCGAATCGTTCGTGTAGCAGGTGCATCCGCCCGCGTAGAACTTCTTCAGGCCGCACAGATCGCTGAAGGCATTGGCCAGCAGCCCGCACGTCGCCGTCTCGGCGAACGCGATTGTCTTGTCCTGAGCCCGCAGCAGGTCCGCGCAGACCTTGGCCAGCGAATCGTTCCCGTAGCACACGAAATCCTCGCCCAGCGAAACCGCGCATTCCTCCGCGATCGCCGCGATCTCGGCCATGCTCAGCCGCCCACTCGGCGAACTCAGGCGGCAATCGACGTGTCCGGCGTGCGCGCAAAAAGCGATCCCGAGCCCCTCCCCATGCCGCGCGAAGATCGGCTGCAGCCTCGTCTCCAGCAGCGATTCGCCGATCCCCGACGTGCGGATCTGCACATACGCCTCCCGCTCCAGCAGCAGCCCCAGCTTGGCCAGCCGCGGCAGCACCTGTTCGGTGAACATCGGCTGCAGCTCGTTCGGCGGCCCCGGCAGCATGCACAGCACCTTCCCATCCTGCTCCACCCACAGGCCCGGCGCCGTGCCGTTCGCGTTCGGCAGCACCTCGCCCCGCTCGAACGCGTACGCCTGCTTCAGATTGTTCGGCGTCATCTTCCGCCCGAACAGCGCAAACCGATTCAGGATGTGCTGCTCGATCGCCGGATTGAACACCAGCTTCTGGCCCAGCGCCTCCGCCAGCGCCTCCCGCGTGCGATCGTCGCACGTCGGCCCCAGCCCCCCCGTCGTGATCACTACGTCCGACCGCGCCCAACTCTCGCGAAACTGCGCCACGATGTCGTCCGCCTCATCCGTGATCGTCACGTTCCGCCGCAACTGCACGCCCCGCGCGCCCAACTGCGCCCCCACGAACGTCAGGTGCCCATTCGCCGTCAGCCCCAGCAGCAATTCGTCACCCAGCGTGATCAGCTCGTAACGCAGTTGATGGACGGCCTTGGCCGGAGCGGGGGAGGTGGAAGCGGGAGAAACCATGCTTGCGGATGCGGAAATTAGACTAATCTCATGAAAATGCCAGCCGTCCTCACCGATAGCGGCTCCCCGCCCACGCTCAAGGAGAAGGTCCGCCGCCTCCCCGACCGGCCCGGAGTCTACCTCATGAAGGACCGGATCGGCCGCATCATCTACGTTGGCAAGGCGAAGAGCCTCAAGAAACGCGTCTCCTCCTATTTCCAGCCCTCCCGCGCCTGGGCCCAGCACCCGAAGATCCGCGCCCTGATCGAGACGATCGCCGATTTCGACCTCATCGAAGTCCGCTCCGAGCCCGAGGCCCTCCTGCTCGAAGGCCGCCTCATCAAGCAGTGGAAGCCGCGTTACAACACCGACTTCATCGACGACAAGCGCTTCCTCCTCGTCCGCGTCGACCTCGCGGAGCCCCTCCCGCGCTTCCGCCTCACCCGCCTCCGCAAGGACGACCGCTCCCGTTATTTCGGCCCTTTCCCGCACAGCGGCCTCCTGCGCAAGACCCTCGCCCAGATGCGGCGCCAGTTCGGCATCCTCCTCGGCGACGCCGCCCCCCGCGCGCTCCCCGACGGCGCCTGGCAGCTCTACGACGACGTCCGCCGCGAACTCTACGGCTTTCCCAACGCCGTCACCTCCGAGGCCTACCGCCTCCGGGTGGACGAGGCGTGCGCCTTCCTCGAAGGCAAGTCCCGCGAGTGGCTCGACACGCTCCGCGCGGAGATGGAGGCCGCCGCCGCCCGCCGCGAATTCGAGAAAGCCGCCGAGTTGCGCGACGTCGTCATCGCCCTCAAGGAAACCCTCGCGAAGACCCGCCGCTTCGAGCGCGCCGACCCGACCGCCCGCGCCCCCGACGAGACCCCCCTCCATCTCCTCCAACAGGCGCTCGCGTTGCCCTCGCTCCCGCGCGCCCTGGAGTGTTTCGACATTTCGCACATCTCGGGCACCTTCGTTGTCGCCTCGATGGTCCGGTTTGCCGACGGCCGCCCCGAACGCGAAGGCTACCGCCGCTTCCAGATCAAGACCTTCATCGGCAACGACGATTTCCGTGCGATGGAGGAAGTCGTCGGCCGCCGCTATCGCCGCCTCCGCGACGAGGGCCGGCCCTTTCCCGATCTCGTCGTGATCGACGGCGGCCGCGGCCAGGTCGCCGCCGCCCTCAAGGCGTTTCTCTCCCTCGGCCTCACCCCGCCGCCCCTCATCGGCCTCGCGAAGAAGCGCGAAACCGTGATCTTCCCCGACGCGCGCCCGCCCCTCAACCTGCCGCTCAACGACCGCGGCCTCCAGCTCCTCCAGCGGCTCCGCGACGAAGCCCACCGCTTCGCCAACACCTACAACGCCGATCTCCGCTCGAGGAAAATCCGCGAGTCCGTTCTCGACGATTTTGCCGGTCTCGGCCCCGTCCGGCGGGGCGCCCTGCTCGCCCACTTCGGCGGGATGGAACGGCTCCGCGCCGCCGAAGTGGCCGCGATCCGGGAGGTCGAAGGCTTCGGTCCCAAGCTGGCGGCCGAGCTGCACGCGTTCCTGCACCCGCCCGCGGCGGGTGCAGGGTCAACGAGCGCAGGACCCTCGGTCACCACGCCCCCACCGGCCGACGCAGAACCTGCTGCGCCCGTGGCGCCCGCGGTGGCGGCGACCGATCAGGCCCCGGCCGCCCCGTGACTCGTCGCTGCTGCCGTGATCGCCGCTGGGTGATGCCAGGCTTCACTTCGAGCCGGTTCCGGCTTGGGCCGCCCAGGTGCGGGGGTATCCATTTGGGCTGGCCGGTGGCGCTGCTGCTGTCGCTCGTCACCGCCCGCGCGGACGTCACGTTCTCCTCGCTCTTTTCGGACCATGCCGTGCTCCAGCGCGACAAGCCTGTCTCGGTCTGGGGCCGCGCTGATCCGGGTGAGCGTGTGACGGTGACCTTCCGCGGGCAGTCGGTGGGAGCCACTGCGGATGCGGCGGGCCGGTGGACGGTCCTCCTCGACGCGATGACCGTCCAAACGGAGGGCGCGGATTTGGCGGCCGTCGGCAAGAATCGCATCGTGGCGCACGATGTCCTCGTCGGCGAAGTCTGGCTCTGCTCGGGGCAGTCCAATATGGAGTTTGTCCTCCGCGGACCGGAATCCCGTTCCGGCGTGGGCTACCGGGTTGAGGATGCGGATGCCGAGGTGGCCGCGGCTCGATACCCGCTGATCCGGCAGTACCGCGTGCCTCGGCGCGTTTCGTCGGCGCCTCAGGCCGACCTCGCCGGCGCTTGGCAGCCCTGTTCGCCGGAGACGGCGGCCGGGTTCACCGCCGTCGGATATTTCTTCGCCCGCGCGGTATTTCAGAAACTAGGCGTGCCCATCGGGCTCGTGAACAGCTCGTACGCCGGCACACCCATCGAGGTTTGGATGAGCGCCGCGGCCTTTGCTTCGGACCCCCGACTGGCCGCGATCCTCGCGCGGGAGCAGCCGAATCCTCCTGGGCCCGCTTCACCCGCCGCCGGCGACGGGCCCCATGGCGCGGTGGGTGGCTCGACCGCTCCGCTTCCACGATCGGCGTCCGCTCCCATCGGTCCAAGTCCGTCCGGCGGTACGGTGGTGGTCGCCGCTCGTCTCCCTCCGCCCGGCTCGCCCAGCCGGCCGGAGGGATTGTTCAATGGCATGATCGCTCCGCTGGCTCCCTACGGTCTCCGCGGCATCCTCTGGTATCAGGGCGAATCGAACGCGGAGCGGGCCGGCGAATATCGCGCGCTCTTTCCGGCGATGATCACCGCTTGGCGGGCGCAGTTCGGCCAGGGCGATCTGCCGTTCTACTTCGTCCAACTGGCCAATTTCGCGCCGCCCGGCGCGCCCGGTCGGGCCGCCTGGGCCTATCTGCGCGAGGCCCAGGCCGAGGCACTGTCCCTCCCGCAAACGGGGATGGCGGTCGCCATCGACCTCGGCGACCCCCGCGACATCCATCCGCGCAACAAGCAGGAGGTGGGCCGTCGCCTCGCGGCTATCGCCCTGGTGAATCTCTACGGGTTGTCCGGCGATGTGTCGGGACCGCAGTTTGCCGGGATCGAGCCGGCCGGAGCGGCCCTGCGGGTGCGATTCGACTACGCCCAGACGGGGCTGATCGCCCACGATCGGCCGGTGCAATCGCTGGAGATCGCCGGCGCCGACCGCGTGTTTCATCCCGCCTCCGGCCAGATCAACGGGGAGACGCTGCTGGTGTCCTCGCCGCTCGTGCCTCACCCTGTCGCCGTCCGCTACGCGTGGGCGGACGCCCCTGTGGCCAATCTCTATAATGGCGCCGGACTACCGGCGGCTCCCTTTCGCAGCGACCGCTGGTAGTTCCGCGCCCACGGGCTCCCTGTTGCGCGCAACAGGGGGCCCGACCGTTAGCGCACGCGTGCGCGGCCTGTCGGGCTAATGAAGCTCGTAGACTTCGGCCAGCGCCTGGCCCGTGCCGTTGCTCGCGCTGATGACTTCGATCGTGTACGTGCCCGGAGGCAGGTTGGCGAGCAGCGCCGTATCCGCGCTGCCGGCGGTGAGAGGGAAGGCGCCCGCATTGACCGCAGCGGCGGCGATATCCGCGGCGGTCGCGGAGGCCTGGTAGGCACTGATCGGGCTTTGGGTGCTCCAGGCGAAATTCTGGGCGATCAGGGTGCCGCTGCTATTGTACAGGCTGAGCACCGGGTCGGGCAGGTAGCCGCTCACCCCGTAATTCGCGAGCGCCGGTCCGATGCCGCGGACGAGCACGCTCTTGACCGCGGTCGGCGAACTGCCGTTGATGACAAATCCGACGGTGAGCACCGAGAAGCCCGGGCTGACACTGTTCCGGGAGGAGAGATTGCCGAGGCGCTGGGTGGCCGTCAGGGGCGACGTGGACGCGTCGTAGACTTCCGCCAGTACCGAGCCGCCCACGCCGAGCGGGTCGTAGACATTGATCGAGTAGGCGCCGGGGGCGAGATTGGCCACGAGCGCTGAGTCCGCGCTGGTGGACGACAGGGGGAAGGCGCCGACCTGGCTGAAGACGGACGCGAGGGATGAGTTGCCGCCCCAACCGGTGTTCGACGCGATGACACTGCCGTTGCTATACAGCTGCAGGGCCGGCGTCGCCACTGGGTACGCGACTCCGAAACTGGCGAGCCCGGGACCCACCGCCCGGAGGAGCACGCTCTTGTTGCCCGTGCCGGTGACGACAAATCCAACCGAGAAGCTCTGGGTTCCGGTCAGCTTGGTCAGGGTGGAGAGGTTGATGAGGCGATTGGCCGACGACGTCGGTGCGACGGTAAACGTCGTGCTGGACGCCGCGACGACGACCAGGTTCAGCGTCGCCGTGGTGGTGCCGCCGGAATTGGTGGCGCTGACGACCACGGCAAATGTGCCAGTCTGCGTCGGGGTACCCGAAATCAGGCCCGTCGAGGGATTGAGCGTCAGGCCGGGCGGCAAGCCGGTCGCGGTGTACGCGGTCGGAGCATTGCTCGCCGGGATCGAATAGGCGAACGCCGTGCCGACCGAGCCGGTCACCTGGGCGCTCGGTGTGATCACCGGGCTCGCGATCAGGTAGAACGCGGTCACGGTCTCGAACAAGCCCGAGGAGGCGTAGCGGGACGCCGGCGTGATGCCGCGCGCGCGGGCGAAGAAGTTCGTGCTGGCCGGCGTCGTCAGCCCGCTCAATTGCCAGTTGCTCGTGGTGCCCACGCGCGAAGCGGTGCCCACGGTCGTCCAGTTGACGTCGTCGAGGGATTCCTCGAACACGGCCGAAGCGATCTCCGGGGCGCCGCCGCTCCGGTTCCAGGTGAGGGTGGAACCGTTGGCGTTCACCGTGATTGTCTGCACCGCGGCGTTGGTATCCGAGAGCCGCGCGAACTCGTAGCGGTTCTGGGAGCCGACGACGGTGAAGGTGCCTCCGATGACCACCTTGCCATCCGGATCGACGCCGAGCGCGAGGACCGGCGCATTCGGGTTGGGCAGGAAGGTGGAATCGATCGCGCCGGCGGAAGTGAGTCGGGCGGCGTAGGGCACATTCTGGCCGCCGATGCTGGTGAACGCGCCGGAGACGAGCAGGGTCCCGTCCGTCTGAAGCGTCACGGCCGAAACCGTCCCGTTCGGCGCGGGATTGAAGGAGGTGTCGACCGAGCCGTCGGGGTTGAGTCGGGCGAGATTGTTCCGGGCCTGGCCGCCGACCGTCGTAAAGGCTCCGCCGATCACGACCTGGCCATTGGGCTGGGCCACCAAGGCGGAAACCGGACCGTTGATCGACGGGGCGAAGCTGGTATCGAGCGAGCCGGTCGAGTTCAGCCGCGCCAGGTAGGTGGCCGGCTGGCCGCCGACTGCGGTGAACGAACCGCCGACGAGGATCTGACTCGAGGGCAGATACGTGATCGCCGTGACGGCGCCATTCGGGCTCGGATTGAAATTGGCGTCCATCGAGCCGTCGGCGTTCAGGCGGGCGAGGTTATTGCGCTGCAGCCCGCCGATGACGGTAAAGGCTCCGCCGACGAGGATGCGGTTGTTCGACTGAGGCACGAGCGCGTTGACCGCGCCGTTGGTATTCGACGTGAAGGAATTGTCGTTGGAACCATCCAGATTGAGGCGGGCGAGATTGGCGGCCGCCGAACCCCCGATGTTGCCGAAGCTGCCGCCCGCCAGAATCGCACCTCCCGCCTGTACGGAGGTGAAGGTGCCCCCGGCGATGACCGAACCGTCCGAGAGCAGGTCGATGGTTGAAACCGAGCCGTTCACGTTGGGATCGAAGCTCGCATCGACGGAGCCGGAGGTGGTCAGCAGCGCCAGATAATTACGGGTGATGATTGTGCTGCCTGCGTTGGGCGTGAAGTTGGTGAAGCTGCCGCCGATCAGCACTTCGCCGTTCGACTGGAGCGCGAGGGCGGAAACCAGGGCGTTCGGGTTCGGGTTATACGTCGTGTCCAGCGTGCCATCCGAATTGAGCCGCGCGAGGTAGTTGGCGGTGAGGTTGGCGCCGGTGCCGTTCGGCTGCAGGGAGGTGAACGCTCCGCCGATGACGATCTGGCCATTGGCCTGCACCACGAGCGCGCCGACCGAACCGTTGAGATTGGGATTGAAGTTGCCGTCGAGGGAGCCGTCGGAATTCAGGCGGGCCGCATAATAGCGGGTGACATTCGCGCCGCTGGCGCCCGGTTGGAAGGAGGTGAACGCTCCGCCGACCACGATCTGGCCATTGCCCTGAATCCCGATCGACTCGACCGCGCCGCTCGGATTCGGATTGAAACCGCTGTCGACTGAGCCGTCGGAATTCAGGCGGGCGATGTCGTAGCGGGTGATCACCGTCGTGCCCGCGTTGGGCGTCAGGGTGCTGAAATTGCCCCCGACGATCACCTGGCCGTTGGACTGGAGGGCGAGGCAGAAGACCTCGCTGTTTGCGTCCGGATTATACGACGTGTCGATGGAGCCGTCGGCGTTCAGCCGGGCAATGTACGGGAGTGTGTAGGCCCCGACGGTCGTGAAATTGCCGCCGATCACGATCTGGCCGTTGGCCTGGACGATGATGGCATTGACCTGGCCGTTCGGCTGCGGATTGAAGCTGGTGTCGACCGTGCCATTGGCGTTCAACCGGGCCAGATTGGTGACGGTGGCGACGCCCTGGAGGCTGGAGAAGAGTCCGCCGATCAGAATCTGTCCGTTCGGCAATTGCGCCGCGGAATTGATCTGTCCGTTGACCGACGAAACCAGCGCATACCGCAGCGACCCGTTGCTGTTGAGCCAGGCGCCATAGCTCGTCGCCGACGCGGTGGCTGAGCCGTTGGGCAGCACGGCGATCGCGTTGACCGGGCCGTCGGCGTTCGGCAGGAAGGTCGTGTCGGGCGTGCCGTTCTCGTTGAACCGGGCCAGATTCGAGGTGGCGGCGCCGCTCAGGTTGGGGAAGGAGCCGCCCAGGATGAGCTGGCCGTTGGGCTGAAAAGCCACGGCGGTGACCTGTCCGGTCGCGGCGGCCCCGGCGCCCAGGGCGAACGAGGTGTTCGTGCCATCGAGGTTGAAGATCGCCAGGTGATTCGTCGCGGTTGCGCTGGTCGTCCCCGTCGGCTGAACGGACGTGAACGCGCCGCCCACGATCACCTGGCTCTGGCTCGAGTTGAGATAGGTCAGAACCCCGACCGAACCGTTGGTTTGGGCCGTATAGGTGGTGTCCAGGGTTCCGTCGGGGTTGATCCGGCCGAGGTAGTTCCGCAGCGTCCCGGCCGTCGCTCCATTCGGCTCGAACGAGGTGAAATTACCGCCGACGAGGATCTGCCCGTTCGACTGCAGCAGCAACGCGAGGACGCTGTTGCTGGGCGCCGGATCGTACGTCATGTCCAGCGTGCCATCGGCATTCACCCGCGCCATATGGTTGCGGGTGGTGATGGTCGGAATGGTCCCGACGGCCGCCGTAGGCGCCAGCGGTGCGAGCGTGGTGAAATTGCCGCCGATCACCACCTGGCCGTTCGGCTGGATCGCGATGGCGTACACGTACCCGTTGGCATCGGAATTCATTCCGGTGGTGTCCAGGGTTCCGTCCGTGTTCAGGCGGGCGATGTAATTGCGCCCGTCGGAGGACGCGCCATTGTAGGTGGGGAAGCTGGTGAACTCGCCGCCGACGATCAACTTGCCGTCGGACTGCACCGCCATCGCGAAGACCTGGCCGCTGGGCTCGGGATCCCAACTCGGGTCCAGCGAACCGTCGCTGTTGACGCGGGCCAGATAGTCCCGGGTGGTCGTGATGGTCGAGCCGTCCGGCGCAAAGCTGTTGAACGCTCCGGCGAGGATGATCTGCCCGTTGGACTGGAGCACCATCGCGTTGACCGTGGAGTTGGGGTTCGGATTGAAGACGCCGTCCAAGGTGCCATCGGCATTGAGCCGGGCGACGTAGTAGCGGCTGATGCCGTCGACGTTGGTGAAGCCGCCGCCGATGACGATCTGGCCGTTGGGTTGGACGAGGATCGCGTCGACCGCACCGTTGATGACCGGCGCGAACGTGGCATCGAGCGAGCCGTTCGCGTTCAGCCGCGCGAGGAAGTTGCGGGTCACTCCGTTGATGCTCGTGAAATTGCCGCCGATCAGAATCTGGCCGTTGCTTTGGAGCGCCGTGGCGGACACGCGGCCCGTCGTGTCGGGCGCGAGGGTCGAATCGAGGGATCCGTCGAGGTTGACCCGGGCCAGGCAGTTGAGATTGGTCGTGGCCGTATTGGTCGGGGTCAGCTGCGTGAAGTTACCGCCCATGACGATTCCGCCGTCGGATTGGACGGCGAGCGTGGTGACGGCGGCGTTGGGGCTCGGTTCAAAGGAGGTGTCGATCGACCCGTCCGTATTGATCCGGGCGACATAGCTGGTGCTGACGGCGGTCGAGCTGTTGACCGGAAACACCTGCGTGAACGCACCGGCGATGAGGACCTTGCCATCCGCCTGGAGCGCGATGGCGGAAACGTAGGACAGCGGATTGATGATGTAGGTGCTGTCGAGCGTGCCGTCCGCGTTGAGCCGGGCCAGGGAATCCACCTGCACGTTCGCTCCGCCGTTGGGCTGGACGGAGGTGAAGTTGCCGCCGATCAGGATCTGCCCATTGCTCTGGATCACGATCGCGTTGACGCTCCCGGCCGCATCCGGTCCGAAGGAGTTGTCCAGCGAACCGTCGGTGTTGAGCCGGGCGATGCCGGAAAAATTGAGCGGCGTCAGCGCGCCGTTGGGCTGGAGGGTGGTGAAACCGCCGCCGACGACGATCTGACCGCTGGGCTCCAGGGCGAGCGCGAGTACGGCGCCGTTGGCGTTCGGATTGAAGGTGGTATCCAGCGAACCGTCGGAATTGAGGCGGGCGATCCGATTGCGGGTCGTCGGGCTGGCCGCGCCGTTGGGCTGGAGGGAGGTAAAGGCTCCGCCGATGACGATCTGGCCGTTCGCCTGGACTATCGCGGTGTAGACGGTGCCGCTCGCGTTGGGGTTGAAGGTGGTATCCAGTGACCCGTCGGAATTGAGGCGGGCGATCCGGTTGCGGGTCACGGCCGCGCCGCTGCCGTTCGGCTGAAACGTCGAAAAGGCGCCGCCGACCAGAATCTGCCCGTTGGGCTCGACCACGATCATGTCGACCGCGCCGTTGGGGTTGGGATTGAAGGTGGTGTCGACCGAACCGTCGTGATTGAGCCGTGCCAGATAGTTGCGCCCCACCGTAACGGAACCATTGGGCTGGAACTGGTTAAAGTATCCGCCGACCAGGATTTGCCCGTTGGGTTGGATCGCGACGACGGCCACCGCGCCATTCGGATTGGGTCCGAAACCATCGACCACCGAAGCCGATTGGGCCACGACCCGCATACCCGCCATTCCCAGCCAGGCCAGGCCTGCCATCCAAAGGTAACGTAGAGAGGAGCGGGGGAACGCGATGATTGACGACATGAAGGTTGAATCTGCTTACAGAGAACGGAGTTAAATGCAATGCCGGGCAGCGGGGGTGGTAGTGGGAGGGGTTAGAGATAGTCCGGTCCCCGGAAGGTTCCGCAAAAGTCGCCCTCCGGCACGCTGCGCGGCCCACGGGGAATCAAGCGGATCACCCCGAAGCGGTCGGGCGGTTTCCGGAAGAGGGCTGTGACTTGCAAAGCCGCCAAGTCCGGCACAAGCTCCCCGGATGAAATCCTCCCTCCTCTCCCTGAGTCTCGCCGCCGCCGCCGCCCTGCTGCCCTCGGCCCGGGCTGAACTCAAGGTGGGCGACCCCGCACCCGCCGCGACCGGCGTGACCGACACCGGCGCTGCCCTCGACTTCGCGGCGGTGTATAAGCAGCAGCCGTACACCCTCGTTTATTTCTTCCCCAAGGCCGATACTCCCGGCTGCACCGCTCAGGGCTGCTCGCTGCGCGACGCGTATGAGAAGCTGACCGCCAAGGGCGTGGCCGTGATCGGCGTGAGCCTCGACTCGGTCGACGCGCAGAAGGCCTTCAAGGCGAAGTACCATTTCCCGTTCCCCCTGATCGCCGATCCCGACAAGACCGTGGTCAACGCCTTCGGCGTCGCGACCCGTAAAGTCCCCGTCATGGGCGAGCTGGCGCACCGCGAGGCCTTCCTCATCAAGAATGGCACGATCGTCTGGACGGATTACAAGGCCTCGACGAAGACTCAGGCCGACGACGTGCTCAAGGTGCTCGCCGAGCAATCACAGCCTGCGGCAATGTAGGTCCGGGGCGGCGTCGTTGGTCCGTCGGCAGCGTGGCGGCAAGGCGCGTTTGCGGGCCATCGTCCGACGACTGGGGCGGGAGCTGACCGGGCTGACTGAAACTTCCGGGAG
>Ga0116230_10002527_pt1 | contig 17618 bp, 17 predicted proteins | sample S1TSphfallax_3_FD_88678 | JGI IMG/M metagenome (GOLD analysis project Ga0116230, IMG submission 88678) | Host-associated microbial communities from peat moss isolated from Minnesota, USA - S1T2_Fd - Sphagnum fallax MG | ecosystem: Host-associated > Plants > Peat moss > Unclassified | place...
CGAAGCGTACGAGAATCCACGGGTAATCCCGGTAGTGATCGGTGATGAAGAACACCTCGGGAGCGGATTGCAGCAACATTTCGCGCTCCAGCAAGTCCGTGCGCAATACGAAGCAATCCAAGTCTTCACGTAGGCGGACCATCAGTTTGCCGCGCACCTTGAGGGCGGGCGTGCCGTATGAGGTACCGTCCTCGACCTGAGGCAGATCGTGGGCGATCTTTCGCACATCGTCGAACGTGACCGGCATAGCCGATAGGGATCTCATGGCGCTCGCCCTCTCTCGGTGCATAACTACGCTGGCTGCACCCGCGAATGATGCGCTGCGCGGTGTGATCTGCGCCACAATTACCGACATTAAGTTACGCGACGTCGCGTCTTTGAGAAAAGCGTCGCGGTACTGCCGGGCGATCAGCCGTCAACTACTAAACATATACTCAGGAGCGAGCATGGCCGAAGCAATGGTGATTTTCTCGATTACGGCCCTGGGCTCGTTGGTGCGTTGGTCGGCTAATATCGCGCTCCGGCGCCTCGCCATCAACGAGACCCGTGCCACCGTCGGCGTGGCGGCGAAGGGCAATTGGAGCAATCCGCCCGCCGGGACCGTGGATCCGGTGCTGCGCGTCGGATTCACGCTCGCCTGTTACGGTGCCATCGTGCTGGTACTGGTGTCGGCGCTGCCGGGAGCCCTGGCCCTCGAGCGCACGTGCTTCGCCTTTGCACTGTTGTGCGCGGGCGGGGTGGTGGGCGAGATCGCGGGCGCCCGTGTCACGGCGCAAGCCTCGCCTGCCGAGGAGACCGAAGAGGGCGCGGACGCGTTCAGCCGGACGTCGCGGACGCTCTCGGTGGCATTGGCGCTGACCCTGAACGTGAGCATCGCGCTGATGACCGCGGGCCAGGGGTTGATTCCCATCGTGACGCTGTCGGACACACGCGGCTACGCGGACCGCTTGGAACCGGTGGTCGTCGTCGCCAAGCGCAGCCATGATCCGCTCGAGGAGCACGGCGGGTCCGAGGCGGTCGGCTTGTAACACCGTCGGGAACCGATATATTGGCGAACCTCACTGAAACCCTGGTTCGCGTGCATGGTGACATTGGATCTCATCGTCCTGACCGTATACCTGGTCGGTATTCTGATCGTCGGCTTGTGGGCGGAAACTAAGGCGAAGACCCAGGAAGATTTCCTGGTTGCCGGTCGCTCCGTGGGCCCGGTGCTCTACTCCGGAACGCTGGCGGCCATCATTTTGGGCGGCGGCTCCACCGTTGGCGGCATCAAGTTGGGCTACCAATACGGCATTTCGGGCATGTGGCTCGTCGGCATGTATGGCTTCGGCATGATCGTCATGGGCGTGCTGCTGGTGCCGCGAATCTTGAGCATGAAGCTGTATACCATTCCCCAGTTGCTGCAGCGGCGCTACAGCGCGACGGCGCGCATCGCCGGCGGCCTCGTCATGGCAGCCTACGATTTGATGATCGTCGTGACCGGCACGATCGCCGTCGGCGCGGTCATGCAAGTCATCGCAGGCATCCCGCGCACGCCCGCCATCCTGTTGAGCAGCGGCGTGATGGTCGCCTATTCGGTCTTCGGCGGCATGTGGGCGCTGACGGCCACCGATATCGTGCAATTCGTCATCAAGACCGTGGGCATCTTGCTGGTATTGCTGCCCGCAGCGATCCTGCATGCCGGCGGCTTTCGCGGCATGCAAGAGCATCTACCGCCCGATTTCTTTTCCCTGACGCATATCGGGATGCCGAAAATCATCTCGTTTTTCACCCTGTATTTCTTCGGCATATTGATCGGTCAGGACGGCTGGCAGCGGGTCTTCACCGCCCGGAGCACGCGGGTGGCGCGTAACGGTGGGATCTACGTGGGGCTGTATTGTTTCGCGTATGCGATTGCGGGCGCGCTGATCGGCGCGGCCGGTCACGTCTTTCTGCCGTCGCTCAAGGACCCCGATCTCGCCTTTGCCTCCATCGTCAATGCCGTGCTGCCGGCGGGCATGCGCGGCCTGGTGTTGGCAGCGTCGCTGGCGGCCATCATGTCGACCGCGAGCGCCTGTCTGCTCGCCACCTCCACGGTATTGCTGGAGGACGTATATCTGCCGATTCGCCGCGCCACGACCAATGGCACCATGTTCCAGACGCGCGCGATTACCCTGGTGCTCGGCTTTGCGTCGACGCTGGTTGCGTGCCTCACCAGCGACGTGATTGCGGCATTGACCGTCGCCTACGATCTGTTGGTGGGCGCGCTGTTCGTGCCCGTGATGGGCGCGATTCTCTGGCGCCACGGCACCGGCACCGCGGCGCTGCTGTCGATCGTGGCCGGTGCAGTGGCCGTGGTCGTGCTGTTGTTCGTCATGGGCATCGATTCCGACGTACCGATTTACGGCGGGCTGGGCTTGAGCGCCCTGGTCTATGGGGCGCTCTGCTGGATCACCCGCGGGGACAGCGTCATCGACCCACCCATGATTTCGGACCTGCAATGAGTTACACCCAATGAATTACAGCAAGAAAGGCCCCGTCGACGGCGTCGCTTACGAGCCCATGAAGGAGCCGCGCTATGGGGAAATTGCCACCTTCATGCGCGCGCCGCTCGCGACCAGCTTGGCGGACCTCGACATCGGCTTGATCGGCGTTCCCACGGATTTAGGCGTCACCAATCGTCCGGGCGCGCGGCACGGTCCCCGGGAAATCCGCAATTCCTCGAGTCTGATGCGCGCCTTCAATCTCGGTCTGCGCATGAACCCGTACGAGTTGTGCCGCATCGCCGATTTGGGCGACGTGCGCTTTACAGGTCGTTACGATCTGGAATTGCAGACGGCGCAGATTGCCGATTTTTATCGCAAAGTCCATGCCGCGGGGGTGATACCCGTGACCGCGGGAGGCGATCACTCCATCACCTTCCCGATCTTTCAGGCGATCGCTGCCGATCGGCCCATCGGCATGGTTCACATCGATGCCCACACCGACACCTGGGGCGATCTGTTCGGCTCCAAGTTCACGCATGGCGCGCCGTTCAGGCTCGCGGTGGAACATGGTCTGCTAGATCCCAAACGCACCATCCAAATCGGCATACGCGGCGGCCAAAATCTGATGGACGGCATCGACTTTTCAATCGAGAGCGGCATGCACGTGGTCTTCATGGAAGATTTCGCGGCGCGCGGCGTGGAGCGGGTGATCGAGGAAGCGCGCCGGATCGTGGGCGATGGACCCACCTACATTTCCTTCGATGTCGACGGACTCGATCCGGTCTACGCCCCGGGTACGGGTACCCCGGAGGTGGGCGGCCTGTCGACGCTCGATGCCCAGCGCCTGCTGCACGGCTTGCGTGGCCTGAACCTCGTGGGTGGCGACGTGGTCGAGGTCGCGCCACCCTACGATCAAACCGGCAACACCGCCTTGGTCGGCGCCAGCATGATGTTCGAAATCATCTGTCTCATCGCCGAGCGGCATTGGGGCAAGCGGGCTGCTCAGCGCTCGGTCTGAAATTTCTCGAACAGCTTGCGCTGATCGGGCGTGAGGATGTCGAGCACGTCGCGCTGTAATTTATCGCGATTCGCGGTCCACTGGGCGGCAGCCTCGGTTTGATTGGTGATGAGCTTTGCATACATGGGGTCTGCCGGCGTCGTCGCCGCGATCATCTGCTGCACGTCGTGCTCGCGGTTGATCAAATCTGCGGCGGACGCATCGGAGTTTTCAATCAGCTCGTGCACTTTGGCCTGTTGTTTTGGCGAGAGATTCACTCGCTTCAGAACCTTGAGCAACTCGGGCGCACCGGCGACGAAGTCATGACTGTTGTCCAAATTGGGGCTGCCGGCAGCTCCGGATGCGCCCTGCTTGCCACTGCCGACCACGGTGGTATCGATATGAGTGCCGGGTACGGTCGCGGGCTCCTGCGCATACACGGAGGCGCACATCAACAAACCGGCTGCCGCGGTCAAAACGAAGTATTTCATGGAATAACTACCTTGTAGGGGGGTGAGGCGTGAATCAATAGGCCGCCGCAGCATAGTCGCTTGCGGGTGCCGTGGGGGGCGATTGCCGTAAAGCTCACACGCAATGGCGGCATGCGCCTACAAGCTTCCACAGTGTATAACGGCATACGCGACACTCACGAAGGTAGTCCTGATGATTCAGAAGACCGAGCTCAGCCGTTCTCTCAAAGGCCGCCATCTGACGATGATCTCGATCGGCGGCATCATCGGCGCCGGTTTGTTCGTCGGCAGCAGCACGTCCATCATCGCCGGCGGCCCGGCGAGCTTCATCAGCTACGCGATCACCGGCCTTCTGATCCTGCTCATCATGCGCATGCTGGGCGAGATGGCGACGGCGCTGCCGAGCGTGCGCTCCTTCACCGAGTTCGCCCGCGCGGGCTTGGGGGAGGGCGCCGGCTTCGTGGTCGGCTGGCTCTATTGGTACTTCTGGGTGCTGACGGTGCCGGTCGAGGCAATCGCCGGCGCAAAGATCCTGCATCTGTGGATTCCGCTGTCGCCGCTGGCCATCGGCGTCGCCTTGATGACCGTCATGACCGCCGTCAATTTGATGTCCGCGCGGTCCTATGCCGAATTCGAGTTCTGGTTCGCCTCCATCAAGGTGGCGGCGATCATCGCATTCATCACGATCGCGGCATCCTACGCGTTCGGTTGGACCTCACCGCATGGCGCCACGTTCGCGAATCTGGTCGATCACGGCGGCTTCACGCCGCACGGCTGGATCGCCGTATTGGCGGCGGTGCCCACCGTATTCTTTGCGATGACGGGCGCCGAAATCACCACCATCGCCGCGGCCGAATCCGCACAGCCGGGCCAGGCGGTGGCGCGAATGAGCACCACCGTCATTCTGCGGATCCTGGTGTTCTATGTCGGCTCGCTGTTCTTCATCGTCTCGGTCACCCCCTGGGATTTGGTGCGCTCGGGCGAATCGCCGTTCACGCTCGCGCTCAACACCATGCACGTACCCTGGGCCGGGGCGATCATGAGCGGGATCATTCTAACGGCGGTGCTGTCCTGCTTGAATTCGGCGTTCTACGTCAGTTCGCGGGTGTTGTTCATCCTCGCGGAACACGGCGACGCCCCGCAGGCGTTGGTGCAGCTGAACGAGCGGCGGGTTCCGGTGGGATCGGTAATGATCGGCGCCGTGGCGGGCTTTCTCGGCATTCTCGCCGCGACGCTCGCCCCCCAGAAGGTGTTCGATTTCTTGGTGAGTTCGTCCGGTGCGCTGGCCGTGTTCGTCTATATCGCGATCGCGGTCTCGCAAATCAGCCTGCGCAAGCGCCGCGAGCGGGCCCAAGAGCCCAAGCCGGCGGTCCAAATGTGGCTGTTCCCCTGGCTCAGCTATGCGGCGATCGCAGCAATGGTCGCCGTACTCATCGCGATGGCGTTCACCCCAGGATTGCAGCAGGACTTCAAGGCGAGTTGCATCACGCTGGTGTTGGCCGTCCTGGCCTCGCGCCTCGTCGGCCGCGTCCGGCGCCCCGCGCTGGCCACGTGAACTGGCCACCTGTTGGTCTGTGTGGTCTGACGCCGCAGCTAATTGCAAAAACCGCACTCAATTTTAAGTCGAGGCGATTTGTCAAGCGATAAAATTTACACTGGTGAGTATAAAGAGTACGCTCCTCATCACAGTAACTTTGGCAATATAAGTCATGCCTTGCGGTGGCCCCGCAAACGCAACAAGTTTTGGTGACTCTCGCGCCGGCAAGCCAGCCAACTCCCCCGTCGGTGCGATATCCCGGCGGCGTCGGTACCTCATAAGGCCGACGCCGTTTTTTATTCTGGCGACAACGCGCCGATAATACAGCAAGGCACCCTCCTCCCACCATGATCGCCCTGCTTCAAGCCAAGGCAGACGGTCTGTGGCGCCGCTCGCAAATCAGCCGCAACGTATTGGCTGGCATCGTGGTGGGCGTTGTTGCCCTGCCCTTGGCGATGGCCTTCGCCATCGCGAGTGGCGCCCGCCCGGAGCAGGGTATTTACACCTCCATCGTGGCCGGTCTATTAACCTCGCTGTTCGGCGGGACCCGCGTGCAGATTTCGGGACCGACGGGCGCCTTCATTGCGGTGCTGGCCATCATTACCGCACAGCACGGCATCGCCGGACTACAGATCGCGACGTTGATGGCGGGCGTAATATTGCTCGGCTTCGGCTTCGCGCGACTCGGTGCCGTCATCAAGTACATCCCGAATCCGGTGATCGTCGGCTTCACTGCCGGCATCGCCGTCATCATCTTCGTCGGACAATGGAAGGATTTCCTCGGCCTGGCACCGGCACCCGCGGGGCTGCACTTTCACGAAAAGCTGTGGTCCTTGGTGCTCGCACTGCCGACGCTCAACCCGGCGACCGCCGGACTCGCCCTGTTGTCGCTTGCCATACTGACGGTGGGCGCCCGTTACTTGCGGCCCGTCCCGGCACCCCTGGCGGCGCTGGTCGTGGTCACGGTGCTGCAGAGTCTGCTGCACCTCGATGGAGTCGCCACCATCGGCACCGCGTTCGGCGGCATACCGCGCACGCTGCCGACGCTGTCATTCCCCAACGTCTCGTTGGCGGTGGTGTTCTCCTTGGTGGGTCCGGCATTCACCATCGCGCTGTTGGGTGCGATCGAGTCGCTGTTGTCGGCGGTGGTGGCCGACGGCATGACGGGCACGCGCCACGATTCCAACCAAGAACTGATCGGCCAGGGCCTCGCCAACATCGCTGCACCCCTGTTCGGCGGTTTCGCCGCCACCGGGGCGGTCGCGCGCACAGTCACCAATATTCGCAATGGGGCCACCAGTCCCTTGGCCGGCGTCGTGCATTCCGTCGTGCTGATCCTGGTGATTTTGTTGCTGGCACCGCTGGCCTCCGCCATTCCGCTGTGCTGTTTGTCGGCGGTGCTGTTCGTCGTCGCATGGAACATGAGCGAACTTCCGCACGTGGTCCGACTGGTGCGGACCGCGCCGCTCACCGATGTAGCGGTGCTCATGCTGACCTTCCTGCTGACTGTGTTCGTGGACCTGGTGGTTGCCGTGAACGTCGGCGTGATCGTCGCAGCGCTCTTGTTCATGCGCCGGATGGCAGACTCCGTGAACGTCGAAATGCAGTTGGACCCCACCGATGACGGCGATCCCGTCGAGGCGGCCCGGCATATCGCCAACGGTGTGCTGGTCTACAGCATCGAAGGACCCTTGTTCTTTGGCGCCGCCGAGAAGCTCGAGCGGACGTTGGCGCACATCCAGCGGCCGGCAAAGACGCTCGTCTTGCGGATGGGCAACGTGCCATTCCTCGATGCGACCGGTATCATCGCCATCGAGCATATGGTGGCCGACTTTCAGCGCCACGGCGCCATCGTGTTGCTGAGCGAACTTAAGCCCAACGTGCGTCGCAAACTGCAGCGGGGTGGGGTGATCGCGCAGGTGGGTGAAGCGCGTGTGGTCGACACCCTGGCTCGCGCGCTCGAGCTGGCCTTGGAATTACGGGAGTCATGATGCATATCGAACGTAGGCACACCGGACCACGCATGTCACAGGTGGTCATCTTCAACAAGACCGTCTATGTCGCCGGCCAGGTCGCGATCGGCGCGCCCGGCAAGAGCGTCACCGAGCAAACCCGCGACATCCTCGCCACCATCGACGCCCTGCTCGCCGAAGCCAAGTCGGATAAGAGCCGGCTGCTCTCCGCCACCATCTGGCTCACCGATATGAACAGCTTCTCCGAGATGAACAACGTCTGGGACGAGTGGGTGGTGTCGGGTGCCACCCCGGCACGCGCGACCGTGGTGAGCGCACAACTCGCATCCCCCGAATTTTTCATCGAGATCGCGGTCATCGCCGCGCAGTCCTAAAGTCTGGCCGCCAGCTAGCGCTCGAATTTGGTCGACAGGATGATCGACGACGTGGTGCGCTCCACGCCGTCGATCGCCCCGATCCGATCGATCACCTGATCCATCTCGGCCACCGACGCGGTCATCGCCACCGCGATCAAATCGACCTCGCCGCTAACCGAGTGCAGCACCCGCACCGGGTCGATGGCGCGCAGCGCCGCGGTGACGGCGCGAGCTTCCTTCGGACCCACTTTGATCATGACGTGGGCGCGCACCGCAGCGCCACCGTGTTCGGGCCCCAAGCGCACGCCGTAGCCAACGATCACCCCGTCTCTCTCCAGACGCTCGATCCGGCTCTGCACGCTGGTGCGCGAACGGCCCACCAGGCGCGCGAGCTCAGCGGTCGACGCGCGCGCGTTCTCGCGCAGGGCAAAAATCAGCTTCTCGTCAATGGCGTCCATTCGTTTCGCCTGTTAAACCCTTCAGAATGGGGTAATCGTACCTGGAAATCCGCTGAAATCACCCTATCAATCGCAGGGTACCTCCCTGAAAATAGCCGGATGAAAAACATCGTTATCGTCGGTGCTGGCAAGATCGGTTCGATGATCGCCGAGTTGTTGGTCGGGTCCGGAGATTACGCGGTCACCGTCGTCGACCGCTCGCAGCAGCAATTGGCTCGACTCGAGACCGCCGTGGCGATCACCAAGATTGCCGCCGACATCACCCAAGCGGGAACCTTGCAGCAGATTCTCACCGGTCAGTTCGCCGTGCTGAGCGCCGCGCCCTACCACGCAACCCGCACGATTGCCGAAGCCGCGAAGGTGGCCGGCGCCCACTATCTCGACTTGACCGAGGACGTCGCCAGCACCCGCGCCGTCAAACAGCTCGCGGCCGGTGCCAAAACCGCATTCATCCCCCAGTGCGGCCTGGCACCGGGCTTCATCACCATCGTGGCGAGCGACTTGGCCAAGCGCTTCGACCAACTGCACGACGTGCGTATGCGCGTCGGCGCGCTGCCGAAGTTTCCCTCGAACGCGCTCAATTACAATCTCACCTGGAGCACCGACGGCGTCATCAACGAGTACTGCGAGCCCTGCGAAGCCATCGTCAACGGCCAGCTGCGCGAGACGCAGCCGCTCGAGGAGCTCGAGGAGTTTTCTCTGGACGGCGTGCTGTACGAGGCCTTCAACACCTCGGGCGGCTTGGGCACGCTGTGCGAGACCTTGGCGGGCAAGGTTCGCCACCTCAATTATCGGACCATCCGCTATCCCGGCCACGCCGCCATCATGAAGGCCCTGCTGAACGATCTGCGGCTGCGCGATCGCCGTGATCTCTTGAAAGACATCCTCGAGCATGCCGTGCCCATGACTTTACAGGACGTGGTCATCGTGTTCGTCACCGTCAGCGGTCTGCGCGATGGCCAGTTGCTGCAGGAGACTTACGCGAACAAGATCTACGCCGCGCCGTTGGGTGGCCGCGTACGCAGCGCCATCCAGATCACCACCGCGGGCGGCATCTGCGCAGTGCTCGACCTCTTGGCCACGGGCCACCTGCGGCAGGCGGGGCTCATCAAGCAAGAGGAGATCGAACTCGCGCCATTCCTCGCCAACCGCTTTGGGCGCGTCTACTCGATGGCCGCAGAGACAGCGGCCAACGCCGCCTGATGCTCGCACGCGAGCATCGTGAGGCGCTCTCGCGCCTGGTGGGCGCGGCCGGACTGCTCGAAACCCCCGCTGATCTGCGGCCCTACGAAACCGCGGCCCGCTATGGCAGCGGCACCGCAGCGATGTGATGGCGTTTCGCCGCGTGGCGAGCGCGCGGCTTGCCGCCCACTTCCCAGACTACGAGGTGTGCGACGTCGGCCATGTGGCCGACGGTGGGGTCCATTTTAACTTATTGCAACGCAACAATACGCCGCCCGATCCGGGCCGCGTCGCAGCGCTCAACGACCACGTGTTGGACATGACTGTGCGGGATTTCGGTGCCAGCTTCAGCGGTGAACACGGCATTGGCCGCGCGAACCAACGCGCCTATGATCACTACATACCGGCAGCGATTCAGCATTATTCGGCGGCACTTGCCGCCGTGTTTGCCAGCATGCCGGCCGCCGCGGTTCGTTTTGGACCGCAGCGATCGTAGGAGTAGAAAGATGACGACCGATACCCATTTATCGCGGTTGATCCGCGTGATCGAGGGCGACCAAGCTGCCGATGAGCTGCTCGCCACGCTGCGAATAGACCGCCCCTTCCTGATGGAGAGTGCCGGTGCGGTCTCGCGCGGCGTGTTCGCCATGGCACTCAATGCCGTGTTGTTCCATGACCTTCTCCGTCGCGCGCCGACCGGGGCAGCTTACGTCGCCGACCGCCGGCGCCAGCGCGAGCGCATCATTTTCGATCACGGGGCGTTGCGCACCGTCCGCTTGGGCGTAGGCCCTACCGGCGCATTGCCGCCGGGCTTCGAGGCTTTCTCACGGATCTTGGAGCCCTTGGGCTACCACGTCGCGGGAGTCTATCCGCTCGAGAAATTGCGCATGACCGGGCGGGGTTTCGCGCACCGCGAATTTCCCGAGACGCTGCCGCAATTCTTCGTCAGCGAGTTGCATGTCGAGCGCTTCTCCGACAAATTCCAGGCGGCCGCGAGGCGCGTCTTCGGCAACAGCCGCGATCCGCTGACCGAGGTCACCCACACCGCCCTGGCCGCCTTCGGGGAACAGGGTCGTTGCGAGATCAAATTGGCGGCTCCGGCCCTTCGCGAAATAGTCGCGGCTTTCGGCCGCTGGCACGATACGCCACGGCTCGCCGACTACCAGGTGCTGCTCGCCGAATCACCCGAAGCCGCGTGGATCGCCACCGAAGGCGCCGCGTTCAATCACGCCACCGATCGCGTGGTCGACGTGGCCATGACCGCCTGTTGTCAGCGTTCGCTCGGCCGGCCGGTCAAGGAGGCCATCGAAACCTCGGCGGCGGGTTCAGTGCGTCAGACCGCATTCAAGGCCGATCCGGTACGCCGCACCTTCCGCACCGAAGATGGCGCGGAAACCGAGCTGACAGTACCCGGCTCGTTCTATGAATTCATCTCGCGTGACCTGGTGACCGGATCCGACGGCAAGCGTCGCTTGGATCTGCGCTTCGACAGCGGCAATGCGCAGGGCATCTTCAAGATGACGGCGGCAGGCTGACGCCGCCGCGATCCACCGCCGCAACGAAGGTCGCGATATCGGCGAGCGTCGGTGCCTTCCCGCGCACCGGCAGGCTCATCGCCGCCACGGTGTCCGCGTGGTTGAGCTTGGGGTAGAGCTTCAAGGTCACCGAGTCGCCCTGCGCGCGCAGCGCCGCGGCGAGATTGATCGAATTTTTCGGCCACACCGTGTCGTCCGCGGTGCCGTGGATCAACAGCATCGGCGGCGCCCCTGGGCGTGCGAAATGAATCGGCTGCGACTCGGGGTATGCGGCGGGTGGTCCGAACATATCTTTGGTGTCGTCCTCGGTCAGCGGCAAAAAATCATAGGGGCCCGACAGCCCGATCACGCCGGCGATATGCGGCGGTGGGTTGCCCGTGGCATTGAGGTAGCGCGTATCGAGTGTCACCAGCGCCGCCAGGTGCGCACCCGCCGAATGCCCCATCAGAAATAGCTCTTTGGGGTCCGCGCCATAGTCGGCTGCGTGCGCCGCAGCCCAGTCCGTCGCCTCCGCCGCGTCGGCCATGAAACCCGCGAGCTTCACCTTCGGGTAGTGGCGGTAGTTAGGCAGCATGGCCACGTAGCCCAAGCCGGCGAGCGCGGCACCGACGAATCGATAGTCGCTCTTGTCGCCGTCGGTCCACCGACCGCCGTACCAGAACACCACCAGCGGACGCGGCCGGGAGGCGGGTTTGTCGGGCACGTAGACATCCAGCGTGTGCGCCGCGCCCGCGCCCGGCGCATAGCGAATATCGGTGTGGCGCGTGTAGTCGCCGAACAGCGCGGGGACGTTAACCGCGAGGAACGCCGCCCGCGAGCAGGCTGCCGTGACCACCGCGGCGAGACTCGCGACCAATGTGCGACGCGACATCGAGAAGTCAGCGGACGGCATGCGTGAGCCGCTCGTCCGCGTCGATCAGGTGCTGCCGGATCAGCCACTCGCGGGCATCCGCCGCATCCTGCGTAAACCAGGTCGCGGCGCTGCCGAGTCGAAAACTGTACCCCCATTCATCCATGTCGCGGCACATGCGCTCGCGCCCGACCTGCGGCAGGCTCGCGGCCAGCAAAATTTGTAGGTAGCACACCGCGTTCTCTTCGGCATCGTCGCCGCCGGCATCGGTGTCGAGTCCGGCGCGACGTTCCGGCGTCATGCAAATGAAGTGCGCGCTCTCGTGCAGCACCGAGTGCACCGGCGTGTCGAGGCGCGCGTAGAGCTTCGCGCCGATCAGTCCCGCCTCGCGCTCGCCCCAGAAAGACCCCGGAATGACTTCGCCGGGGGCTACCAAGGTCAATTCCAGTCCGTACCGGTCGAGCAGCAGCTCGAGGTCCAGGCGGTCGATGGCATTGACCAAGAGCACGATGTGCGCACCGCTACTTGAGACTCGTCAGTCGCCGCATGGCGATGGCCACCAGATCCCGGGCCATCTGCTGGCGCAGAATGTCCGCCTCGTGCTCCTTTGCCAACAGTTCATCCTCCTCGAAACTGTAATCCTGCGACAAGCTGATGGTCTGCGGCGCGAGCAATTCGCTGTCCGGCCCCTGCACGTTGAAGGTCACGGTATAGGTCAATTCGTATTCGGTCGGAATGTTGCGCGCCGACACCGACAGCGTGCGCTGCTCGACCACGTCCTTGGTCACGCCGATGGTGGCGGTGGAGCGCGCGCGCACCTCCTGCACCAGCGCGCCCGCACCTTTGAGTTGATGCTCGAATTCGCGGGCGAAGTCCGTGTACGGATCCTTCACCGACAGATACGGCCGCGCCAGAATACCCGGCAGGGAATCACTGCCCGCAAGCCGAAAGCCGCAGCCGCCCAACAGCAGCGCGCCGCCAACCACGAGGAGCGCGGCTGCGGAGCCGGCGCGGCGCACGCGTGTGAGTCGCGGCACGCGCTAGATCACGATGCTGACGAGCTTGCCCGGCACCACGATCACCTTGCGAATCACCGCCGCGCCGACGAACTTCTGCACGTTGGGCTCGGCAAGCGCCGCCTCGCGTACGCGGCTTTCTTCGGCATCCGGCGCCACCGTGATCCGCCCCCGGAGCTTGCCGTTCACCTGCACCACCAACTCGAGCGTCGCTTGTTCCAGCGCGGCGGCATCCACCGCCGGCCACGGCTCGTCGATGAGCGCGGTGGTGTGTCCCAACTCACGCCATAGCGCGTGGGTGACGTGCGGAATGATCGGCGACAGCGACAGCACGGCAATCTCGAGCGCCTCCTGCACGACACTCCGGTCCTGCGCGCTCGCCACCGGGTAACGGGCGATCGCGTTCATCAGCTCCATGACACTCGCGATGGCGGTGTTGAACGTGCGCCGCCGACCGATGTCATCGGTGACCTTGGCGAGCGTCTGGTGCACCTGACGGCGCAGCCCGCGCCGCGGCTCGCTCGACGGCGGCCGCTCCAGCGGCGCGACGCTGCCGCCGGCGACGTGCTCGTGCACCGCCTTCCACAACCGCTTGATGAAGCGGTAGGCACCCTGCACTGCCTCGTCGGACCACTCGAGGGTTTGCTCCGGGGGGGCTGCGAACATGGTGAAGAGGCGCGCCGTGTCGGCACCGAACTCCTCGACCAGGGCCGTGGGATCGACGCCGTTGTTTTTCGACTTCGACATGGTGACGATGCCGCCCGATTCGACTTCGCGGCCGTCGGCGCGCAGCACGGCCACGCGGCGCTTCTCGACAGGGTCAGTCGTGATCTCCACGTCCGCCGGATTGAAATATTCGATGCGTCCCGATTCGGGTTTGCGGAAGAACACTTCGTTGAGCACCATGCCCTGGGTGAACAGGTTTGCGAACGGCTCCTTGAAGCCGAGCCCGCCGAGTTCGAGTGCGTCGAGCTCGTCGATGACGCGGGTCCAGAAGCGCGCATACAAGAGGTGCAGGATCGCGTGTTCGATGCCGCCGATGTATTGGTCCACGGGCAGCCAGTACTTGACTCGCGCATCGAGCATCGCGCTGTCGTTGCCGCTGGATGCGAAGCGGAGGAAGTACCACGATGAATCGACGAAGGTATCCATGGTGTCGGTCTCGCGGCGCGCCGCAGCACCGCAGCCGGGGCAAGCCACCCGCAGAAATGCCTCATCCTTGAGCAATGGATTGCCGCTGCCGTCGGGCACCAGCGTGTCCGGCAACACCACCGGTAGATCCTCCTCGGGCACCGGCACCGCGCCACATGCCGCGCAGTGAATGATCGGAATGGGACAACCCCAGTAGCGCTGCCGCGAGATGCCCCAATCGCGCAGCCGCCAAGTGGTCTGGCGCTCGCCGAGCCCGGCACGCGTTAGGTCGGCGGCGACCGCATCGATGGCGGCCGAAAATTCCAGTCCGTCGTAGGCGCCCGAATTGACGCAGCGCCCATGCTCCCCGTACCAGGGCTGCCACGCATCGAGTGAATAGGCCTGGCCGCGCACGTCGATGACCGGGGCTATCGCCAAGCCGTATTTCTTGGCGAATTCGAAGTCGCGCTCATCGTGCGCCGGCACGCCCATCACCGCGCCCTCGCCGTAACTCATCAGCACGTAGTTGCCCACCCATACCGGCACCGCGGCACCGGTCAACGGGTGCCTGACGTGGAGGCCGGTCGCCATGCCGCGCTTCTCCTGGGTGGCGAGTTCGGCTTCGATGGCCGGACCGCGCTTGCACTCCTCGATGAACGCGGTGAGCGCGGGATTGCCCGCGGCGGCCAAAGTGGCGAGAGGATGTTCCGCGGCCACGGCACAAAACGTCACACCCATGATGGTGTCGGCGCGCGTCGTGAAGGCCCACAGCACACCGCGCTCGGCACCGATCTCGTAGGGAAATCCCAAGCGCACGCCCTGGCTCTTGCCGAGCCAATTCGCCTGCATGGCGCGGACCCGCTCCGGCCAGCCGGGCAAAGCATCGAGCGCCTCGAGCAGTCCGTCGGCATAGGCCGTGATCTTGAGGTAGTACATCGGGATCTCGCGCTTCTCGACCAGCGCGCCGGTGCGCCAGCCGCGACCGTCGATCACCTGTTCGTTGGCGAGCACCGTTCGGTCGACCGGATCCCAGTTGACCATGCCAGTCTTTTGATACGCGATACCCTTCGCCAACATGCGCAGGAACAGCCATTGGTTCCAGCGGTAATACTCCGGCTGGCAGGTGGCAAGTTCACGGCTCCAATCGAGCGCGAAGCCGAGCGACTTCAGCTGTTTGCGCATGTAGGCGATGTTGTCCAGCGTCCATTTCGCGGGCGGCACGCCATTGGCTATGGCCGCATTCTCCGCGGGCAGGCCGAAAGCGTCCCAGCCCATGGGCTGAAGCACATTCTTGCCGTTCATGCGCATGAAACGGCTCAACACATCGCCAATGGTGTAGTTGCGCACGTGGCCCATGTGCAGCCGGCCGCTCGGGTACGGAAACATCGACAGGCAATAGTACTTGTCGCGGGAGAGGTCTTCTTTGGCCTGGAAGCAGCGCTGCTCGTCCCAGTAATGCTGTGCGTCAGCCTCGACAGCGGCGGGCTCGTATCGTTCTTGCATGATTGAACGTGAGAATACCTTAAGATGCCGGCCTGCCGCGAACTGCCGTAAGCTAGCCGGCTAACATGCACGCAGGCAATCGTTATGTCGGATTAGTATTGGTCAGCTTGAGCGGCTGTTTGTGGTTTCTGGCGTGCCCGCCGTTCGATGTTCCCGGACTTGCCTGGGTGGCCGCTGTGCCTTTGCTGCTCGCGCTGGACCGCGCACGGGGCCTGAAAACGGCACTATTGTTGGGCTGGTGGGCCGGCGTCGTGGAAACCGGCGGCGGCTTCTATTGGTTGATCGATACCACGCAGCGCTTTGCCGGCTTTCCCTGGATCGCCTGTGCCTTGGTGCTGCTGGCATTTTGCGCGGCGCGTGCGCTCATTTTCCTGATCTTCACCGCCATCGTGTGTGCAATCCGCCGCCACCGCCGCGTGCCCATGGCCGTGCTCGCACCCCTTGCGATGGTGGCGGGCGAGTTCATCGTGCCGCAGATATTTCCCTGTGGACAGTGGATTTCGCAGGCATGGCACCCGCTGGTCATCCAGATCACCGAGCTCACCGGACCTTTGGGGGTCACCGCGCTGCTCATGTTGGTCAACGGCGCGATTTACGACGTGCTCGCCCGTGAATCCTATGCGCGCGGCTCGGCAGTGACGGCGGCCGCGATCCTGGCGGCCGCGCTGCTGTTCGGCGCGGTCCGCATGCGGGAGGTAGATACGCGCATGGCCGCTGCGTCGCGGCTGCGCATCGGGCTGGTGCAGCCGAACTTTGCGTACGCCGCCGATGGCGATGAGACGCGCGAGGAAGCGCTGCGGGAGCTCGCCGCGCTGCAAGAACAATCGCGGCGTCTGGCCCATGCCGGTGCGCAACTCATCGTCTGGACCGAGGGCTCCTACCCAATCACGCTGCCGCGGGAGTTCGCGCATGATTTTCCGCCGCAATCGTTGGCAAGAATACGCAGCGGCTTCGCGACGCCGGTAATCATCGGCGCCAACACCCTCGAGGACAATCAAGACGACGCCTACAACTCGGCGCTGCTCCTGGACCAGGACGGGATCGCCATCGGTCGCTACGACAAGGTGCGACTGCTGGCGTTCGGCGAGTACATCCCGGGCATCGAGGTATTTCCGTGGCTGCGCAATTTGCTGCCCGAGGGCACCGGGCGCTTCAAAGCGGGCGCAGGGCCCGGCGTGATGCTGCTGCCCCAACCCAGGGGCGAGATTTGGCGGCTCGGACCGGTCATCTGCTACGAGGACCTTCTGCCCGGATTCCTGCGCGGCGTCGGCAAACTGCATCCGGACATCCTGGTCAATCTGACCAGCGACTCCTGGTTCGGCGCGCGGACCGAGCCGTGGGAGCACCTCGCGTTGGCGGTCTTCGGCAGCATCGAGCTGCGCGTGAGCATGGTGCGTGCGGTCAATTCCGGCATCTCCGCGCTGATCGATGCCAACGGCCGCGTGCTCGCGAAGACCTACGCCGATGATCCCTATCGGCAGCCGCGGGCCGCAGATGCGCTGATGGTGTCGGCGCCGAAAATGGCGGGCGGCCATACGCTGTACGTCGCGTGGGGCAATTGGTTCCCCTACGGCTCGATCCTCGCGGCACTCGCGATCTGGATGAGAGTCAGGCGGCGCACCGCGCCCGCACCTTTGCACCCCTGAGACGCCATTCTCGCAGCCGCCGATACTAAGCGAGTAAGATTCTAAGATTGCGTCATATGTTCAATCGCCGAGTGCCGCCCCGATGGTGAGTCGCCGCCAGAGCCGGATCAAGAATTACTTCGCGGAAAATCGTCTGTTTGCGGTCCGCAGCATCGTCGCGGGCGTGATCGCGACCGGCCTGCTGATGCTGGTGGGCGCCCGGTTGTTTTACCTGCAGGTGCTGAAGCACGACTACTACTATAATTTGGCTCAAGGCAACCGGATCCGCACCGAACCCATCCCGCCGAGTCGCGGACTGATCTTGGACCGACACGGCGTCGTGCTGGCCGACAATTTGCCGGCGTTTCAGATCGAATTGGTCCGCGAACAGGTCGGTGACCCCAAATCGGTGGATGCCACGCTCGCCCAGTTGGTCGGCATCGGGCTGCTGCGACCGGAAGAAGTCGCGAGCATCCGGCGCACCATCATGCTGCACAAGGTGTACGACAGCGTACCCATC
>Ga0116230_10002530_pt1 | contig 17610 bp, 17 predicted proteins | sample S1TSphfallax_3_FD_88678 | JGI IMG/M metagenome (GOLD analysis project Ga0116230, IMG submission 88678) | Host-associated microbial communities from peat moss isolated from Minnesota, USA - S1T2_Fd - Sphagnum fallax MG | ecosystem: Host-associated > Plants > Peat moss > Unclassified | place...
ATGGCGGCTCGCGTTTGCATCTTCGCGACGACTGGCCACGAACCCCGTCAGGCCCGGAAGGGAGCAGCGGTAGAGGCTTTAAGTCGGGCGCCGAAGTCCTGCTGGCGCGGGTCGCCTCCATTACAGTGGAGCGCATGAGCTACGTCGTCTTAGCGCGCAAATGGCGCCCGAAACGGTTCGCCGAAATGGTCGGCCAGGAGCATGTGTTGCGCGCCCTCGGCAACGCGCTCGACAGCGGCAGGGTGCATCATGCATTCCTGTTCACCGGCACACGCGGCGTGGGCAAGACGACGGTGGCACGCATCCTGGCGAAGTCGCTCAATTGCCAGACCGGCGTTAGCGCCAATCCCTGTGGTCTGTGCGGTGCCTGCCGCGAAATCGACGAGGGCCGTTTCGTCGACTTGATCGAGGTCGACGCGGCCTCGCGCACCAAGGTCGACGACACCCGGGAATTGCTCGACAACGTGCAATATTCCCCGACCAGTGGACGCTACAAGGTGTACCTCATCGATGAGGTACACATGCTGTCGAACCATTCTTTCAATGCGCTGCTGAAGACGCTGGAGGAACCACCCCCGCACGTCAAATTTCTGCTGGCGACCACCGATCCGCAGAAGCTTCCGGTGACGGTGCTGTCTCGATGCCTGCAGTTCAGCCTGAAGCGTCTGTCGGCAGCACTGATCGGTGAGCGGTTGAAATTCATCGCCGCCGAAGAGGCACTGCCGTTCGAAACGGCGGCGATCGCACTGCTCGCTCGCGCCGCGGATGGCAGCATGCGCGACGCCCTGAGCTTGATGGACCAGCTGATTGCCTTCGCCGGCGGGGCGCTCACCGAGGCGAACACGCGGTCCATGCTCGGGACCATTGACCGCGGTCATGTGGCGCGAATCCTCGACGCACTGGCACAGCAGGACGGCGCGGGCTTGCTGGCGCAGGTGGGGGAGCTTGATCGGGATGCGCCCGACTATGATCGAGCGCTGACGGAATTGGCCGCCTTTCTACAGCGTATCGCCATCGTGCAGATCGTGCCGGCGGCGGCGCAGCAGGACGAGGAGTTCGATGCGGATGCGCTCCTGCGCTTGAGCGGCGCGATGTCGCCCGAGGACGTGCAGCTCTACTATCAGATCGCGCTTGGCGGGCGGCGCGATCTTGCCATGGCTCCGGAGCCGCGCAGCGGCTTCGAGATGACGCTCCTGCGCATGCTCGCCTTTCGCCCCGAGCCTGAGGCGAGCCAAACCACCGCAGCGCCGCGCTTGGCCAGGGTGCCCCCGCCGGCGGCATCCCCACCGGCAGCGGCACCCGCACCGGCAGCGGCACCCGCACCGGCACTGGCGCCCGCACAGACGTCCATCGCGCCCGCGCGCCCGACCCGGATCGATGCGGCGAATTGGGCCGCCGTGGTCGAGGCCGCCAACCTGTTGGGTATGGTGCGTCAATTCGCCTTGAACTGCGTACCGGCCTCGTTCGAGGGACAGACGCTGCGTCTGCAATTCGATGCCGCGGCCGAGCATCGGCGTACGCCGCAAATCGAGGAGAAACTCGCCGCCGGCCTGTCGGCCTTCATGGGCGCGCCCGTCCGGGTTGTCTACGAATCGACGCAATCCGCGCTCATCACGCCGGCGCGTCGGCGGGTGATCGACGAGCAGGACAAGATGACGCGCACGATTGCCGCGTTCGAGGAGGATGCCGTGGTGAAGAGTTTGCGTGAGCGCTTCGGCGCGCAGATCGACGAAGGCTCGGTGAAGCCGACCATTTAGGTCAAGGGGTAATCATGTTCAAGGGTGGGTTGGGAAACATGCTGCGTCAAGCGCAGCAGATGCAGGAAACCATGCAGAAGGCTCAGGCGGAGCTGGCGAATCTCGAGATTACCGGCGAGTCCGGTGCCGGCATGGTGAAGGTTGTGCTCAACGGCCGGCACGAGGCCAAGTCGATCAAGATCGAGCCGAAACTGCTGGGCGAGGACCGCGATATGCTCGAGGATCTGGTGGCCGCAGCCTTCAATGATGCGGTCCAGAAGCTGGCGGCGATGACCTCGGAAAAGTATGCCGGACTGATGTCGAACTTGAATCTGCCGGCCGGTATGAAGCTGCCTTTCTAGGCTGGAAAGGAGCCTGCACGTGATCCGCCGATGAAGTACACGCCGACGCTGGCCCGTTTGATCGACTCGCTGCGCTGTTTGCCCGGCGTCGGACCGAAATCAGCGCAGCGCATGGCCTTCCATCTCCTCGAGCGTGATCGGGAAGGCGGGCGCTCGTTGTCGAGCGCCTTGTCGGAGGCGTTGGCAACGGTCGGCCGCTGCAAGCGTTGCCGCATGCTGACCGAAAGCGAGCTGTGCTTAACCTGTGCGTCCACCCAGCGCGATGTCGCCCAGCTGTGCGTCGTCGAATCGCCGGCCGACGTCGTGGCCATCGAACAATCGGGCGGATTCCGTGGCCGCTACTTCGTGCTCATGGGGCATCTGTCGCCGCTCGACGGCATCGGACCGCACGAGCTCGGCTTGGATGAATTCGAGGCGTTGCTCGGGGGTGGGGATGTGCGGGAGGTCATACTCGCCACGAATCCGACGGTGGAGGGGGAGGCCACGGCCCACTATCTTGGCGAATTGGCCCTGCGGCGGGGTCTCAAAGTGTCACGGATCGCCCATGGAGTGCCGGTTGGGGGTGAACTCGAGTACGTCGATGGCGGCACACTGGCGCACGCCTTGGCGGGTCGAACAGCGGTATCCTAGGGCGGTTCGAGCTTCTCGTAGAGGCGCAACAAGCGTCGATAGCTTTCGTAGCGCCGCGCGGCGATGTCGCCTGCGAGCACGGCGCTGCGGACACTGCACCCTGGTTCGCCCAGATGCCGACAGTCATTGAAGCGGCATGCCACGCCGGCGGCATGAATCTCGACGAAGCCCCGTTCCGCCGCCCGCTGTAGACTCGCGGGCGGGGCGAAGTCGCGAACCCCGGGCGCATCGACGATCGCGCCGCGCGGCGCAAGATGATAGCGCCGAGCAGTGGTCGTGGTGTGCCGGCCCTCCGTGTCGCGGGTGAGCTCGGCGGTCTGGGCTGCCGCCCCGGGCGATAAGGCATTGACCAGGGATGATTTTCCAACCCCCGATTGACCCACCAGCAGCGTGACGCTCGCCTGCAGCGCGGCGCGTAGCGCCTCGATACCCACGCCCACATTCGCGGCCGTCTCGATACAGATCAGTCCCAACCGGCGATAGGTGTCGAGCTCGATGTCGCCCGCGGCCGACCCCAAATCCGACTTGTTCATCACCAAGACCGTCGGAATTTCCTTGAGCGCGGCACCAGCCCAATAGCGATCGACCAGAAACCAATCCGCGCTCGGTTCCGGCGCGACGACGATGCATAACCGGTCGACGTTCGCGGCCACCGGTTCGGCGCGGCCGCGCGAATCGATGCGCTCGATCAGATTTCGGCGCGGTTCGATTGCCTCGACCGCGGCGTCCTCGCCGGGGTTTTGCGTCCATGAGACGCGGTCGCCGCAGACCACGCGCTGGTTACGGCCTTTGAGCGAACAGCGGAGAGTCTCGCCCTCGCTGTGCGGCGCGTCGGGCTGCACCAACACGCCGCGCCCGAAGCTTGCGAGGACCACGCCGCTGCCGGCGCCATTCACGATGCGCGCTCTGCTAACATGATCATTTCAGCCGCCCGACACCATGATGCAATCCCCCGATAATTTGATTTGGATCGATCTGGAAATGACCGGACTCAAGCCCGAGTCGGATGTCATCATCGAAATCGCCACGATCGTAACCGACAAACACCTCGACGTGCTGGCCGAGGGGCCCGTCCTTGCGATTCATCAGACCGCGGCAACATTGTCATCGATGGACGAGTGGAATCGTCGCCAGCACGGCGGCTCCGGTCTCGCCGATCGCGTGCTTGCCAGCAAGGTCGATACGCTTGCCGCCGAGGCGGCCACCCTGAAGTTTCTGGAGGGATGGGTGGAACCCGGACGTTCGCCGATGTGCGGCAACAGCATCTGCCAGGATCGTCGTTTTCTCGCCCGCCTCATGCCGAAACTCGAGCGATATTTTCACTATCGCAACCTGGACGTCAGCACTCTGAAAGAACTTGCCCAGCGCTGGGCGCCGCAGATCACTCAAGCGTTCCAAAAATCGTCCAGCCATCTGGCGCTCGATGACGTGCGTGAATCCATTCGCGAGCTGAAGTTCTACCGCGAGCGGTTTCTCAGAGTTTGAGCCTACGCCGGGTTCAGGACTTCGCGTCGTTCGCCAGGAACATCCAGGTCTCGACCACGGTATCCGGATTGAGAGACAGGCTGTCGATGCCCTGTTCGACCAGCCAGCGCGCGAGTTCGGGATGGTCCGAGGGGCCCTGACCGCAGATCCCGACATATTTTCCCTGAGCCTTGCAGGCCTTGATCGCCAAGGCCATCAACGCTTTCACCGCCTCGTCACGTTCGTCGAAGAGCTTGGCGATGACCGCTGAGTCCCGATCCAGACCGAGGGTCAGTTGAGTCATGTCGTTCGAGCCGATGGAGAAGCCGTCGAAGTATTCGAGGTAGCGGTCGGCGAGCACCGCGTTGGTCGGCAGTTCGCACATCATGATGTGCTTGAGCCCTTGATCGCCGCGCTTCAGGCCGTTATCGGCGAGCAGATCGGTGACGGTCTTCGCCTCGAGCGGCGTGCGCACGAAGGGCACCATGATCTGCACGTTGGTGAGACCCATTTCCTCGCGCACGCGCTTGAGCGCGCGGCACTCCAGTTCAAAACAGGGCCGAAAGACACTGTCGATGTAACGCGAGGCGCCGCGAAAGCCGAGCATCGGATTCTCTTCGTGCGGCTCGTAGCTCTTCCCGCCAATCAAATTCGCGTACTCATTCGACTTGAAATCCGACAACCGCACGATCACGGGTTCCGGCGCAAACGCCGCCGCGATCTGCGCAATGCCCTCCGCGAGTTTGTCCACGTAAAAACTGATCGGATCCGGATATCCCGCGATCTGTTTGGTTATGGCGTCCTTGATCTCTGCGCTCTGCTTGTCGAACTCCAACAGCGCGCGCGGATGTACGCCGATCATGCGATTGATGATGAATTCGAGCCGTGCTAGACCCACCCCGCGATGCGGAATGCCGGCAAAATCGAACGCGCGGTCCGGGTTGCCGACGTTCATCATGATTTTCACCGGGATCTCCGGCAACGTGTCGAGTTCGATGTTGCGCTCGTCGAACTCCAGCAGCCCCTCGTAAACGTAGCCGGTATCGCCCTCGGCACAGGAGACGGTGACCGGCTGATTCTCCTTGATCGCCGAGGTCGCCGTGCCGCAGCCGACGACGGCAGGGATGCCGAGTTCGCGGGCGATGATGGCTGCGTGACAGGTGCGGCCGCCGCGATTCGTGACGATCGCCGACGCGCGCTTCATCACCGGCTCCCAGTCGGGATCGGTCATATCCGCGACCAAGACGTCGCCCGCGCGCACCCGCGACATTTCCTTCGCATCCTTGATGATCCGGGCGGAACCTCCGCCGATGCGCTGGCCGATGCTCCGGCCGGTGACCACGACGCTCGAACGTGACTTCAGCGTGAAGCGCTGAATGGTGCGGCCGGCGCGGCTTTGCACGGTTTCCGGCCTGGCCTGGAGAATGTAAATTTTGCCGGTGGCGCCGTCCTTGCCCCATTCGATGTCCATGGGTGTGCCGTAGTGCTCCTCGATGATGAGCGCCTGCTTCGCAAGGCTGACGATATCGGCCTCGTCGAGCGAGAAGCGATTGCGGTGCTCGGGTGCGACGTCGACGGTACGCACCCGCTCTCCCGAACCCTTCTCGGCGTAAATCATCTTGATCGCCTTGCCGCCCAGATTCTTGCGCACGATTGACCGTTTGCCGTCGCGCAACGCGGGTTTGAAGACGTAGAACTCATCTGGATTCACGGCTCCCTGGACGACGGTTTCGCCGAGCCCGTAGGCGGAGGTGATGAAGACCACGTCACGGAAACCGGAGTCCGTATCGAGCGTGAACATCACACCGGCTGCACCCAGGTCGCTGCGCACCATGTGTTGGACGCCGACCGACAACGCCACCGCATTGTGATCGAAATTGCTGTGGACGCGATACGCGATGGCTCTATCGTTGAACAGCGACGCATAGACCTCGTGCATCGAGGACAGCAGATGATCCTCGCCGCGAACGTTGAGGAAGGTTTCCTGCTGGCCCGCGAACGAGGCTTCCGGCAGGTCCTCCGCGGTCGCCGACGAACGGACGGCGACCGCGAATTCACTGCCGCTGCCCATTTTGCGATAGGCCGCAAGAACCTCCTCGTTGAGCCGGGCCGGGAACGGCGTCTCCAGCATCCAGCCGCGTATCTGCTTGCCCACTGCGGCAAGTCGTTCCACATCATCGACATCGAGCGTCGCGAGCACCTTGCGGATCCGCTCATCCAAACCGCCCTGCGCGAGGAAGTCGCGATAGGCCTGTGCCGTCGTCGCGAACCCGCCGGGCACGGAGACACCCAGACTTGCCAGGCCAGAAATCATCTCGCCGATCGACGCATTCTTGCCGCCGACGACCTCGACGTCCTTATTTTTCAGGCGCTCGAATGGAATGATGTATTCGTTCATAACTGCTAGCTTGTCCGACGCTGGATTAAGTGAAACACTTCTTACACAGGCCAAGAAAGATTGGGTCAAGGATTCAACGTGATAAAACGCACCGTGTTTTTCGTTTCTGATCAAACGGGCATTACTGCGGAAACCATGGGTCACAGCCTCATGACGCAGTTTGACGGAATCGAATTTCGTCAGGTGACTGTGCCATTTATCGCCACCGTTGACAAGGCGATCGAGGCGGTCCGAAAGATCGACCTGGTGGCCCAGCAGGAGGGTGTAAGGCCCATCGTATTCAGCACGCTGGTCCAGGAGGATGTGCGCAATGTCGTGCGCGGAAGCACGGGCTTTTTCCTTGACTTTTTCGATCCTTTCCTAGCGCCTCTCGAGAACGAACTGAAAACGCAATCGCATCATCTGACCAGTCGAAGCCATCGCATGGCCGATGGTCATGCCTACGCCATGCGCATCGACGCCACCAACTTCGCGCTCGCCAACGACGACGGTTCGGTGGTTCGCGATTACGAGCGCGCGGACATCATCCTGGTCGGTGTTTCACGCTCCGGAAAGACCCCGACTTGTTTGTACCTCGCGATGCAATACGGCATCTTCGCGGCCAACTATCCGTTGACGGATGACGATTTGGAATCGAGGAAATTACCAGGCGCCCTCGAGTCGCATGGCAAGAAGCTGTTCGGTCTCACGATCAAGGCGGACCGGTTGCAACAAATACGCAACGAACGACGCCCCGACAGCCGCTACTCGTCGATCAACCAAGTCGCATTCGAAGTACGTGCCGCCGAATCATTGTTCGAGCGAAACGGCATTCCGGTGATCGATGCCACCGAATGCTCGATCGAAGAAATTTCCAGCCGCATACTCGACCGAACGGGGATCGAGCGGCGGCTCAGACCTTGATCCTGCATGGTATAGTCGGCTCATGATAGCGGACCAGTGGTGCGAAACATCATGGCGGGCCCAGCCCGGCAGCTTCGTCGGGCTGATGACCTTGTACGAGAGTAATTTCGTGCGGCTGCGCTGGCTGGTGCGTGATTTGCGCAGCGTCACCGAGCGCCGGGTGTCGCGGTCGTCTTCGGACTGTGACCTGTATCTCACGCCGCTCGAGGTCTCCCGCTACACCAGTGTGTTTCGTCTCACCTATGAATTCGGTGTCGGCGCGGACTGCATTCGTGACCCGGATCTCGAAGTGTGCGTTTATCACGACGCCCGACTCGCAGAAGTGCGCAGTTTCCGGGGCTTTCACCGCCATCCGCGGTTGGCGAAACTGCACTCGGAACTCAAGCGTGAACTGGATCAGCGTTGGACTCGCAACATGATGTTAAATAAGTGGCTGGAATACTGCGCCGAGCAGGGACATCACTTCTAGCGGAAACCTTCCGCCCGATATCCTGCCGGTTTTCGAGTTCGAGGCGGGACGTTGATCGACAAGCTCAATTTTCTCAAAGTTGGACCGGACAGCGGCGGCGTGAGCGCGGAAGAAGAGCGCCTCATGCAGTTGTTCCAGAACCGAGCCGGCTTGAAGAAAGCCTATGCCGATCTGAAGGACGAGTTCCACCTGTTGCGCGACCGCTTGAAGCAGCAGGAAGGAGCGACCATCCGCGTCCAGGAGCAGCTGGATGGGCTGGGCGACCTGCTGGCCGACCCCAATACCGGATTCAGCGCGCTGGTGTTCTATCAACTGCGCGGACTGTGGAAGGTTTGCCATCAAAATCTGTCGGGGTTTGCCGCCGATCTGACCCGCACGCAGGAGGCACGCGAGAGCGCGAGATATCACGCCGAGCGCGACGCCTCGCGGCAGGCGCGGCTCGCCGACGTCGACAGCCGGCTGCAGGTCGCGGCAGAGCGGGCCGATCTGCAACGCCAGCATCTTGCGAACGCGCAGAGCGAACTGAATCAGCTCACCGCCTTCTGGCATTATTTCGAGCGACGGCGGCGCAACAAATCGATGGAAGCACTGCGGCTGGCGGTGGTTCAGGCGGACGCCATGGTGGGCGATCTGCATGCCGAACGCAGCGCCATCGCCCAAGAAGGCAACGGTGACTTTCCGGGCATATCGCTGTCCGCGCGCCGGAACATCAACCTGGCCATCATCGGCTACGCTGAGCTCCTTTGCGAAGCCGTCGAGGCCTACGGACTGGCCGTGCGCGCGAAGGAAGCGGTAACCCGCCGGGTGCACGAGATGACTTTCGGCACGCGCGCCGAATGCGAGGATTACATGCAGCGGGTGCAGAAAGCCCTCGCGGCGGTGGCCAATCAGAAGAGCATCACCGCGCCCGTCCGGGTCAAGATGGAGAGGCTACGCGCGAGCTGTGTCTATCGCAATTCCGCCGACACCGTGCCGACCGCGGATTCCCTGGCGAGCGCGCCGGTGAGTGATCCATCGAGCGCTGAACGTCACAATGCGGCGCCGGTGTGGAACGTCCTCGCCGAGGATTATTGGGACCTCTACACGCTGTTGATGCGCTAGCCTGCGCCGGCGGCTTCAGGCTTTACCCGGGCGTGCTCCCGGGTGAGGTGAGGGCGCCGGTCGTCAATGCGACTCGGTGCGCCGCGCCTGCATCGGTTTGGATGGGTGTGTTTCGACCACCGCGAGGTCACCCGCAATTTGCACGGCCTCATCGAGAATGATTCCCGCGGCGGCATCATCCTTGATCTCCTCGAGCGACTTTGCCGGCTTCACTCCGTGCGCCTCGCGCCAGGCATTCTCCCGTTCGAGGCGCTCGTTGTCCTGCCGCTTACGCTCGGCCTCGCGAGTCTTCAGGTTGAGCGACAAGGTTTTCTGAGCGCGCATCGCGTCGAGCGCCGAAATGTCCTCGTGCAGGTACTTGAAGTCGGCGCTGTTCTGGGTGCGCTCGTCGTGCAGTTTTTGCAGGATCACCGTGACCGGCTTCAAATCACCCGCGGGTTTGAACGTCGCCGGCTCGATGTGATCCCAGGGCAGGGCGCGGTCGCGCGTGCTCTCGCCCACCTCATTGACGTCGATCAGCGAGGGCAGCGTGATGTCCGGCGTCACGCCGCGGTCCTGCGTGCTCTCGCCGGTGATGCGATAGTACTTACCGATGGTCACGTTGAGCTGGCCGAGTTCGGGCTTGCGTCCGAAAATGGTGTAGTTCAGCGGATGCGCGTTTTGCACCGTTCCCTTGCCGTAGGTCTGCTGACCGATGATGAGACCGCGGCCGTAATCCTGGATCGCGCCGGCGAAAATTTCCGACGCCGAAGCGCTGAATCGATCGACCAGTACGATCAAGGGTCCGCTGTAGAAAATCGCCGGGTCGGGATCATCATCCACCTCGATACGTCCCGTCGTATCCCGCAGCTGGACGACGGGTCCGCGATCGATGAACAGGCCGGTCAACGACTCCGCCTCCGGCAGATAGCCGCCGCCGTTCGCCCGCAGGTCCATGATGAGCACTTCGGCGCCATCCTTACGCAGTTCGGTGATGAGGCGCTGCACGTCGCGCGTGGTGCTACGATAATCCTTCGCGCCGGCACGGCTTGCGTCGTAGTCCTGATAGAAGCTCGGGACTGTGATGACTCCCACTTTGATTTCGCGTCCATTGGCGGTCACGGTGCGCATCGCCTTGTGCGAGGCCTGCGCCTCGAGCGAGACACGGTTGCGCGTGAATTCGACGATCTTTTGCGGCGAGCCCGGTGCCGCGCCCGCCGGCAGCAGCTGCAGGCGAACGACGGTGCCGCCGGGCCCGCGGATTTTCTGGACCACATCGTCGAGCCGCCAGCCGATGACGTCCAACAACTCGCCGGTCTTGCCTTCGCCCACGGCCGTGATGCGGTCATTCGCCGCAAGCTTCCCGCTGACCGCCGCCGGGCCGCCGGCGATCACATCGATCACCGTGACGTAGTCATCGGTGAGCTGCAGCGATGCACCGATGCCCTCGTAACTCAGGCTCATCTGGATGTTGTATTCCTCGGAATTGCGCGCCGAGAAGTAATTCGAATGCGGATCTAGAGACAGCACGAACGCATTCATGAAGGCTTCGAAGACGTCCTCCGGCTTGCTCTGATCGAGGCGCTTCTCGACATGCTCGTAGCGCTTGCGCAGGATGTCGACCACCTCGGGCCATTGTTTGCCCGCGGTGACCAGCGAGAGTGCGTCATTCTTGACCCTTTTCCGCCACAGTTCGTTCATCTCGGCGGTATTCGACGGCCAGGGTTCCTTTTCGCGATCGAAATTGAAGGTCTCGTCGATGTCGAAGTCCGGCTTCTTGTCGAGCAGCGAGATGGCGTAATCCATGCGTTCGCGATTGCGTTGCTGATAGCGGCGAAACATGACGAACGCCGGCTCGACGTCGCCCGACTTGATGGCATCGTCGAGTTCATAGCGATACTTCTCGAACTCGGCGATGTCGCTCGCATAAAAATAGCTGCGTCCGCCATCGATCGCATCGAGGTAGCGGTCGAGTATCAAGCTCGAGAGCCGATCATCGAGCGGGGCGCGACGATAATGCTCCCGCGCGATGATGTCGCTCACGCGGCGGGCGACATAGTTTTCCTGCTCGGTCGGCGCCAGCACGCTGGTGCTCGAAGGGACCGCCGCCGGCGGCGTCATCGCCGCACCCAGCAAGAACGCCAGCCCGACCGCGCCCGCGCAGACGGCGATGCCGCTCACCCAGCGTTTCGCCCGAGGCCTGATTGTCATCACCTACTCATTCTCCTGTAAACTTCTGCCCGCTGATTTCTTTCGGCTGATCGCCCAAGTGTATACGAGCCAGAGCATATGCGTCCGTTCACCGTTTTGATCGGTATCGTCATGGGATCTGCGGCGTCGATCACGTTCGGTCTGATTACCGTCCTGATCGTCTTCAGCATTCTCGCTGGTCGGCATCCGGACCTCCGGCGTGAACTGCCGCAGCTGATGGTGAGCTTGCTGACATTCGCCACTCTGACCGCGGCCAGCGCCGGTAGTTTCGTCGGCCAAGCTAAACAGCGATCATGGCGCGGCTGGGCGCATCTGGCGACCCTGCTGTGCCTGGCGGTGGTCGTAAGACTTTTCTGGCCCCGTTCCGAATGATGCGGGAACGACGCAAGGCGTTGTGCGCCGTGCTGCTCGCCTGCCTTGGCGCTTGCTCGGGCACTCCACGCCGCGGCCCACCCTCGGCGGATCTGGAGGAGAATGCTTTTCGTAATGCCGTTCGCAGCCTGGCTGACGACGAGTACGAGGGTCGCCGACCCGGCACGCCGGGTGCGGACAAGACGGTCGAGTACATCGTCGCGCAGTTTCACCGGATCGGCTTGAAACCCGTGGCGGGCGACTCCTACCTGCAGCACGTGCCATTGACCGAGATCACGCCGGACGCGAACGCGAGCTTGGGCGTCAGCGGGCGTGGCGTCGACAAGGTACTGCAATATACCAAGGACATGGTCATCTGGACCCGGCGCGAGGTGACGGACGCGGCCTTGCACGGCAGCGAGCTGGTGTTCGTCGGCTACGGGATCGTCGCGCCGGAATATGCTTGGAACGACTACGCCGGTATCGACGTGCATGGCAAGACGGTGCTGGCCATGGTTGGTGATCCTGGCCATGCAACGAAGGATCCGAAGATCTTCCGCGGCAATGCACAGACCTATTACGGTCTGTGGAATTACAAGGTGGCGGAGGCGGCACGACATGGCGCCGCCGGTGTGCTGTTGATCCACGATACCGGCTCCGCCGGCTATCCGTGGGCCGCCGTCGTCAATGCCTCGACCGGCCCGCAATTCGAACTCGCGTCCGCCGCTGGGGGTGCCGGCCGCGCCGCGATCGAGGGGTGGCTGTCGTTGGCGGCGACGCGTGCCGTATTCACGCAAGCGGGACTCGACCTTCAGTCGTTGAGCGAGGCGGCAGCGCGCACGGGGTTCAAGGCCACATCCTTAGGGTTGACCGTCGAGGCGGCGGTGCACAACACGCTCCGTCGCATCGACTCGCCGAACGTGGTGGGGGTAATCCCTGGACGGGACCGAAGCCGGGAATGTCTCATCTACACGGCGCATTGGGATGGTCTCGGGCGGCAAGCGGCAGCCGCCGGGGAGGCCATTCTGCCCGGCGCCATCGATGATGCGAGCGGGATCGCGGGACTGCTGTCGTTGGCACAATCCTTCAGCCGCACGCGTCCCGCAGCGGATCGTTCGATCGTTTTCATTGCCTTCACGGGAACCGAGGCGGGCCTCTTGGGGTCGGCGTACTATGCATCGCATCCGCTGTTTCCGCTCCGCACCACGGTTGCCGCGCTCAACCTCGATCTGTTGCATATCGGCGGCCCGACGCGTGATGTGATGGTCTACGGCTACGGAAACTCAGACCTGGAAGACTACTACCGGGAAGCCGCCTTGCTGCAGGGCAGAGAGGTGCACGGCGATGCGGACCCAGAGCTGGGTTTGTACTACCGGTTGGACCCGTTCAGCTTCGCGCGAAATGGTGTACCGGCACTCGATGCCGGCGCCGGCATCGATGATTCGGCGCGCGGTCCAGCCTGGGGACAGCAGCATTACCTGGACTATTTCGCGAATCGATACCGCCAGCCCACGGACACATATTCAGCGGACTGGGACGTGCGCGGCACGCTGGATGACTTGCACCTTTACTATGAAGTCGGTTTGCGACTGGCGAACAGTCGGGTCTTCCCGCGTTTCCTACCGGACAGCGAATTCCGCTCCACGAACCCACCCTGGCGCGACGCCACCGCGGTCGACACTCAGTAGACGGTTAGCGTTTGCCGACGCGGGCCCAATTTTTGGTCCGATCGAAGCTGCCCGAGGTGTTGTAAGGATCGCAGCTGCGCGGCGGAGAAACGCTCTTGCGCGGGGTCGCCTCGAGCGACAACGGGGCGAGAGTAACCGCCTCGACGCCTTTGGGTTGACCCGGAAATCGGCGCAATGGCGGCCGGGCGTGAACTCGCTGCTTGATCGTGCTCATCGTGCTTCCCTGGATAAAACAGCCAAAAGTCAAACTCATCGCGGCCCGTCAGACGATTTGAGGCAGGCCGCCCATCTATGTTCCCAAATCGTCACCGGCGTCGAGTCGCGAAATCGCAAAACTGTGACGCAGCGCAGATCACTCGTTGACTTAACGCCCGCTCGAGGTATCGGCCGTCGGCCGCAGTGGTTTCAGCCGACCGTGGCGAGTTGCGCGGTACGGCTCCGGCCTTGGGCCTTGGCCTGCTGCAACGCCCGGCTCGCCCCCTTGAGGAATTCGCCGGCGGTGGCGAACTTCGTCCCGCTGCCGAGACTGGCGCAGCCGATGGAAATCGTCACTCTGGCATTCTCCGAACCCACCAGATGTTCGGCATCTTCGAAGGCGGTGACGATCTGGTCGCAGATGACTCGCGCGGTGGCAGCATCGGTCGCCGGCATCAACACGGCGAAGTCCTGACCGCCGAGCCGGGCGATGCAGTCGGCGTCGCGGCATTGGCTACGAAGCAGGCGGGCAGTCGCTTGCATGATGCGATCAGCCGCGGGCTGACCGAAACAATCAGTGATGGCCGCGAGGTTATCGAGTTCGGCCACCAGCAAGCTGAGCGACCCCAGATGCGCCGCTGCCTTGTCGAATTCGCGCGGGAGCATGTGGTCGAAATAGGCTCGTTTGTAGACACCGGTGAGCGGATCGCGGCGGGTCTCCTCCTCGAGTTCGAGGGTGCGAGAGCCGTTGCTGCCGGCGATGTCACGCACATCGGACAGTTCGCGCAGCGCATTCAGACTGCGCAGCAACAGCACATCGCGGGCCCGCTCGATGATGAGATCGGGATGCTCCGAGGCCAGGGCGTCGATTTCGAACAGCGCCTCGGTTTCCGGAATCATGGCGCCGACCGTCGCGAGTACCTGTCCGAAAGCCATTTTATCGAGCCCCAGGCTGCGCTCGATCTGCAGCGCGGTTGCGGCGAACTGATGTTCAGCCGCGATCTGCAGAAAGAGTTCCGCCACCGGCCCGGACAGGGCGACGCAGCGGTCGAAGACGACATTCGTATCGGTGGTCGGGGTCGGATCGAGTCGGTGGCTGCGGCTGATGGCGAGGGGCAGTCGATCGGGCAGATTCCATAGGCGCAACAGCCAACCGCCCACTTCGGCATGATCGGTTTTCAGCCGCGCCCTTTCCAATTCGGCGAGAGCGGCGTGGTCGCGCTGCGCTGACGCGCTCAGCTGGTAGAGGTCCGGTACCGCTTGATCCAGAGCGAGGATGCCCACATCCTGGAGCAAGGCCGCAAGAAAGATCTCTTCAGCGAGAGGGTGATGCATGGCGTCCGCAAGCGCCCGGGCCGAGGTGGCAGCCAACAGCGCCCTTCGCCAGTACAGGGGATGATCGATGCCATTCGACTTGGCGGTGCGAAGATTCTTGACCAGCGAGAAGCTCAAGGCCAGCGTCATCGTCGCGTTCAAGCCGAGAACGAGCAATGCCTGCCGCAGGTTCTCGCTCTTGCGTCGTTGGCCGTACAGGGGTGAATTCGCCATGCGCAAAATCTTCGTGGCGAGCGCCGAGTCGAGACTCAAAGCCTTCGCAACCTTCCCCATTTCGATCTCGGGATCTTTGCCGAGTTCAATGATCCGGAGCGCCACTTGCGGCGGTGACGGAAGATTTACCAGTGACCGAAGGCGCGCTTCTACCTCGGTTTGCAATTGACACTCCGTCCGGCAAGCCGGTTTCGATTTCGTTAAGTTCCTGGGATGTCGTCCGGCCGGGGGAAAACTTGAGTGCCGGGCAAATCCTCAGCTGGGGCTGCCCAACCGCCAGCCGAACCGAAGTGCCTTGAAGAGCAAATAAAGCACGTAGGGACCGAGAACCACGCTCCAGGAAGCCGCGCCGCCTTGGGTCAATCCCTGGGCGAGACTGTCGAACAGGCGCGCGACGCTGGCACCGTCGTAACGGCCCAATGCGGCTGCCCCGACGTAGAAAATGAGCACGGGCATGATGCCGAATCCCACCACCAGCAGAGCCGCTGCCAGGGCGATCTCCTGCGACCAAGCGCTGGTCAGCCCGAACCGGCGGAGAATCGAGTTCGAAATCATCGCTGCAAGTGTAAACCAATTCCCGCTTTGAACGGCGGCAGGCGTGTAAAATCGCCACGTGCGAAAGTGGATTCCCAAGACTCTTTACGAAGCGAAGCCCTGGGTCTTGATCGTGATCGGCTGCGGCGTTTTGCTCGGCGCCACGGCCTGGTCGCTCATCGATGGAGCGTGGACGACCTGGCGATCGCTGGCCTGCGTCGCCGGCGCGGCAGTGGCCGTCGCCGGAGGCGCGACTCTGCAACTGCGCCTTGATTACCGCGCCCGCAGCAAGTGGTTCCGCGAGGGCCGGCGTTGATGCGAACCGCAGTCATCGGCGTCGGCTATCTCGGCCGCTTTCACGCCCAGAAATACGCGGCGCTGCCGAATTCGCAATTGGTGGGAGTCGCAGATCCGGCACCGGCCTCGCGCGCCGCCCTGCAAGCCCTGATGGACGTGCCGGCTCACGCCGATTATCGCGAGTTGCTCGGGCGGGTGGATGCGGTGAGCATCGTGACGCCGACGCCGCTGCACTTCGTGGTCGCCAAAGAGTTCCTGGAGGCCGGCGCGCATGTGCTGGTCGAGAAGCCGATGACGGCGACGGTGGAAGAGGGCGAAGAACTGATCGACGCGGCGCGGCTGGCAGGACGGGTGCTGCAGGTGGGTCATCTGGAGCGCTTCAACGCGGCGGTCCAAGCGGTGCAGCCCATTCTCGGTGTGCCGCGCTTCATCGAATCGGCACGGCTCGCGCCGTTCAAGCACCGCGGGACTGAGGTCGACGTGGTGCTCGATCTCATGATTCACGACATCGATCTCATCTTGAGCATCGTGCGCTCGCCGGTGGTTGCCGTGGATGCCATCGGCAGCAGCGTGTTCTCCAAGGAGATCGACATCGCCAACGCGCGTCTGCGTTTCGCCAACGGCTGTGTCGCCAACGCCACCGCCAGCCGCGTGAGTCTGAAAACCGAGCGACGCCTACGTTTGTTCCAGGATGACGCGTACGTGTCGGTCGATCTTCATCAAAAAGTGCTGACGGTGATCCGCAAGGGCCGTGGCCTTGGCGAGGACGGCATGCCGCAGGTCGCCATCGAGGAAAGCAATTACGATCAGGGCGATGCGCTGAAAGTCGAGATCGAGGCGTTTCTGCATGCGGCCGAGACGGGCACCGCGCCGCCGGTCAGCGGCGAGGACGGTCTTTTAGCATTGCGAACCGCGGTTGACATTACCCTGCAGGTCGCGAGTTCGATGCGAAAGTTCGCCTGACCCGTCAGCGGGCGGTCGGAGCCGGCGTGACGGTCGAACCGGGCTTGACGTCAGGAAGGGTCGTCGACGCGGCGGCTTCTGCCGCGGGTGCAGCTTGTTCATCGGTCACCCGGTCGACGAAAAAGCGCGTTTCCGAAAAACACGATGAGGGAATGCCGGGGTGTTCCGTGTAATGAAGCTGTACGCGGTGGCCGACGGCCTTGTCGAGCGCGACGGCAACCGCCGGATCACGCACGCTGAAATCCCACATCTGTGGCGAGGTGCCGGGGCCCAAGTACTGTCCACCGCCGTAGTAGAGCGCGATCTCACCCTCGAAGGTTTTGCACAGCCAGCCCTTGCGGGCAAACTTTTGCAAAACCCCGGCGCGCTCGCCGTCCGAGTAGGCCCACGACAGGCTCAACCAGGTCCACAAGGCAGTGCCGCCAATGACCACAACCACCAGCAGCAGCAAGACGCGCTTGATCCTGCTCGGCGAATTGCGCCGTGAGTAGGAGTTCGGGACTTCGATGCGCGTCATGACAGAAACCTTGGGATGGATGGTCGCGGGTTGGCGCAGCTTAGAGGGAATCCCGGGCTGCTTCAATGAAGGCGGGGGCGCCTCACTTACCTTAATCACCCGAAATTAGGAGTGGCGGGCAGATGGGCGTAAACTACCGACTCACTTGGGGCCGACCGGTTTCGACATGGGTTGCGAAACTTCAGGTGCGTACCGAGGTGCAGGTTACCTCGTAAAACTGACTTGCAAACTTATAGTTGCCAACGAAGACAACTACGCTCTAGC
>Ga0116230_10002531_pt1 | contig 17609 bp, 19 predicted proteins | sample S1TSphfallax_3_FD_88678 | JGI IMG/M metagenome (GOLD analysis project Ga0116230, IMG submission 88678) | Host-associated microbial communities from peat moss isolated from Minnesota, USA - S1T2_Fd - Sphagnum fallax MG | ecosystem: Host-associated > Plants > Peat moss > Unclassified | place...
ACTTTGGTACCTACCTGAGGTTGGTTTTAGAGGTTGTACAGAAATGCAAGTTCTTGGAAATAATTACTACCCAAATTTTTGATTTAGAATCAAAGATCAATCCAAAATTCTATCTTGTGCCGTGGGGAGGATCAATAATTTGATCAAAGAAGTGGGGGAATCGAGACCTTAGTGTGCAATTGAGTTCCAGGGTGTGCTCGATGAAAGTGTTGTTGGAGGGAGGTGATGCTAAACCCTCCTGGTTTCCCACAGACAGGGCATTTCTGAACCACAGGCCTTCTTCGTGAGACACTCATGGATGCCTTCCCATGCAGCTTTTCGTCAAGCTCCACCAGTGCCTGCAGTGCAGTTGTAGAATGAAAACTGGCAGTCAAATTGCCTACAGTCTTGGGCCTCATCCTCCTCATGAGCTTTTAATCTAAAAACTACAAACAACTTGGATTCCTTGTACAGTGAATAGGTAATGCCTTGTATCTCCACTTAAAATCCATGACATATGCAAGGAATTCTGTCCAGACTTTTGCCTCTTGCAGATTTTGAGTATGTGGTATGAGAGGGGCATGGTCAAAAAGAAAATCCTGACCTTCATAAAGCTGTCATTAGGCTGGGATCGTTGATGTACTGTCCTCAGCATTGTCCATGCTTGAGCAAGCGTGTAACCCCTTCACAATTTCAGCATGCAAAACTTAATATCAGAGGTTCAAATCTCTCACACTGATCCATTTAGCTGCTACTTGAGCACTGAGGTGAGATGGATCCAATACTTCCAATACTTCAAATATCTTGCACTTTACATTGTGTTTCTTGAACTTTGTTCATGGACAATATTAAGCTACACTCTGAGATATTTCTCCAGTTGGGTGCTGATGGAGCCTTCAATGCCCCTCCTGCAGCCAACAGGTGCGCTTTATATGTCACCTTTCTGAGGTTCATGGGAACATTCCTATCATTGATACAGTGCAGGTGTACCTAAAAATTCTGCAGCATGAACATTTAGATCTTGAAGAATGTCAAGTTCTGCATAGCATGAAAACCTAATCCATTGCCATAGTTAGCAACTCCAGTATCAATTTACAGTACAAGTCATCTTTCAGTGAGACCCATATAAGATAGAGTGATAAGTTAACTAAGGGAAAGACTGAAAGACTTACTTGCAAAGCATCAGGTATGCCAATACTATAGTGGCACTGCGGCTTTTGCCTTCAAAGCAATGAACCAGTACTTTACCTCCTTCCTCATCGACCATATCCACAAACTTACAAGCTCCCTCAAAAAACAATGCTATATCCTCCTCGTCCACATCTTTTATCTATACCACCCACAAGATCAGCTCTTTAAAAACCTTAATGAATGACTATGTTACATTATGTGACAATTGTAATGCCACTTAACTTTCTCTCCATTTTTGGCACTATCCAACACAATAAAAGAAGACTTTCAGGAGGAATTATCATCAGTCTCATGGAAATGATGCTATACAGTACAGTAATGAGCACTGCAATATATTTCTGCAAGAATTTTTCCCTGTCAACTGCAACTTCCAAATTCTTTTCCTCAAGTTACAGGAACAGAAGAGCAGGAATGGCCCTGTTGAACCCCAAGCTTGCAGATCATTTGATTACAGGACAAGATTCAACAGGAATAGAAAGTTACTTACTGCATAATGCTGATACTTGAAGAGATCTGGAAAGTCACCAACATTTGTAGAGAACAGTTCAGAAGGGCAAAGGCACAATATGTGCGTGATTCCCAAATGCTGCAATGTGTGAACTGACCTGCCAATCAATGAGTTTCTTCCCAACCTTACTGATACACTGATGTGCTCACATTGTCACTATTTGCTGATTTTTTGATTCAGATCACAAGTTCTAGCATAACAAATCTCAACTTGTGAAGATGTTCAGAACTGCCAAGACAAATTCTGCCAAAAGGCTTACAGACAAAATGCTGCAGCACAAGTACATGGTTCTGCAGCCAGAAATCTCTTGACCTGTTTCAGAGTTGCTCTGATCACATCAAATGCCACAAGGACAGAGGCAATTTCTCCTCCAAATTCTCTCTGGCAAATATTCTGTGTACCACCTATGGAGAGAGAAAGAGTCTACAATCTTTGTTGACCAACACAGTAAAATGAAAGACAGTTGAAGGATCTTCTAAAATTAACTGTTAAAGTTCAGCATCCCCAGGTTGACAAGGAAAGAAGGAAAGAGAGAGCACCTGGCAGCCAAAGCACCTCCTATGAACAAATGGGGAAGCACACAGGATGGCTTCTCTGTATCAGCACCACTGGAAATCAACTTCATCCTTTCTAGCACATGCTCCAACCTCACCTTCCAATCCCAAACTCATTTCAATTGAGATAATTGTAGGTGCAACTGTAGTAATCCACCCAAACATTGACACTCCACCTAACACAAAAAACTTGAAATAAAGTAGTGGGGAGGCAAAGTTGCTGGTTACATTGTCTACTGGATAGAATTGTAAGGAACAATGCTGATTTGGTAATGGGTATGGTTTTTGAGGTGAGGGTATGTAAACATACCTTGAGCTCATAGCTATCAACAAGGCTATGAGCACCACCACCCTCTAGAAAACCTGTTGTAAACCCATGCTCCTTGCATATTCTGTGACCCTCCTCATGCAGCTTCTCATCCCACAACTTCAGCTCTCTGTTCACCTCATCATCCACCTGTTTCCCATACATTTCTGACAATAAGTCCATCAAACACATCATGCATCCACCCCAATACTTAGAAAGTTCAAAAAGGTGGAGGTGACAAAGGAATAGTAGTCCAGACATCCTACTAGAGAAATGACTACTGTAATTTTCTACAGAAAATGCAGGATGTTTAGAATGTAACCAGGCAATTCAAGTCTTGTAGTTCGATATACAAAAAACAGAAAAGGAAACCTCAAATAAAAATAAGATTGTAAGAGAATACCTTGGCTGTTTTGCTGACATTTTTTAACTTCAAAGTTAGACGTCCAGGACTGCCTTTCTTATGCCAGCTTTGACGTGAAGGAGAGCTCGTACTGGGAGACTCCATAATTGTAGAAGTGACAGGTGATACACTGATTGGTGCAGGTTTCTGGCTGCTGGACAACAACCTCTGTGATACAACCTGTGTATTCTCAGTACTAGGTGAACCTGACAATATTGTCCCAGCCATTGGTGTGCTTGATTGATTCTCTGCCTCTGTGCATGGTTCATTTTCTGAATCCTGCACATGATCTATCTCTGAAAGTGAAGGGCTAACAGATCCCAACTTAGAACTCAACTTATGAGTTTCACATGGAGAGCTTGATAGCTGGTCACTAAGGGAAGAAGTTTGCAAAGTGCTATCTCCCAAACCCTCAACTGAGACTCCTTGGGATTGAGGTTGTGGTGACCCTGGTTTTGATCCAAGTCTTTTATTTCCATCTTCATGAGACTTTGACTGTGCTGACATGTAGACTGCAAAATCCTTCAGCAAATGGTCCAATTGTCTGAAAAGCTTCAGGAGGAACATTTGAAGAATTTGCATATCTCTTATACCCGCAGTGAACCCACCTTGAAATGCCTTCACAACTTTAATATGGTCAATTTGTTTGGCAGAATGCAGCTGATCAAGTTTATCACTTTTGTCAGTGCCTTGACCAGTTTTTGGAGACTCCACTCCTAAATTTTCCCAGCTAATCTCCTTGAGGAGCTCAGCAGCAATCTTCTCATCATTGATAAGGAGCTCCACCACCTTTGGGTAATCTCGCTGGTCATTTTGAGCCTTCAAAGCTGGGGGGCGACGAGGTATGCCTGAGTCAATTGCCACAATGACACACTGCTTCTTTTCAGTTTTTGTAACTTCATTGTCGATCTCCATATTTTCTGTCCCCACCTTTGCAAAAGGTGTATTAGCCTCCAAAAGCTGCCTTGGCAAGTAGCTCTGAAGTTAACAACAGGGGACAAGAGGCAATTTAGTACATAAACTCAATACTGTCCCTAGTGAGATCTATCATGATGATCTTCATACAACAGGGATTAACTTTCAATACCTACAGAGACAGGTTCATGCTAAAGATTTGCTTACATTAAATATCAAACCACATTCAGGATTTAAGTGTTTAGAGGGCAACTATGTGCAACTATATATTTGCAGTTTCTAAGGAAATTGGTTGTAAACCTACTTGAATTGAAAGAGATTTGGTGCTTTCAAGCAGGCCCAGCTCTGATGATGCCAGTTGTTGTAAGTCACTAGTTGACTGAGATGCCAGCTTACGAAAAGACTCTGATTTTTTGTGGCAATGCAATTCAGACCTCCTTTGAACAGAAGAGGTCTTTGATAGCATTTTTTGGGGACTCATTTTGTTAAAGCCAAGGGGACATCTGTCACTGACAAGCAGGTTTCCTGGGTTTCCTCGCCATCCAAGTTCCTGACAAACCAAGCGATCTTCATTTCTGATCACCAGGTCCAACACTAGGATTCTTCCTAGTGCGGAAGCAGTCTTCATTGCAACTTCTTGAGGAGTAAAAGCCTGCTGGCTTTCTGCAAGTGGATGTCCATGTATGTAGCTGCAAAGACAGGTAAATGAAAGATCTGAGTCTAAAAGAGCTTAAAATAAACCCAATGCTCTTGGCTGTCAAGCTTGCAAACAGATGAAACAGGAAGTGTGGGACATGAAAGACAGAACCCCATTATGAGCATGCAGTGGCTGAGGCGGAAAGTTTCGAGTAATTCCTCGCATGTTTGCATCCCCATTTCATTCTTCTCTGCCACTGCCACTGCCTTTACTCTCTCTATTGCTTCCTTCATCTGTTTCCACTCTTCCATGTTCCTGTGAATCACTCTTGCCTGCATCAGATAAACAGATGTTGACAACTTTAGTTTGTTCTCCAGCATGCAGTTCAGAACAATAAATCCACACTCCCATGTTCCTTGTAAAATAGCAGCTCACATCTGCCTGAGTACTGGGTTCAAAGTCAGAGTTTCATGTCTTGATTCTCCTAGGAAGAGCTTAAATGACAGGGAATGATTGTGGGTATATGCTCTCACCTGAGGGGTTCCCACACCCAAGTGCCGAGCTAGTTCAAATCCCAAGCACTCAGATTGTGTTGCAAGCCTTGAAGATGCAAACTTGAACACAGCAGCTGCCTCACTTGCATTTTCACTTTCTTCAGGCTTTTGCTTGGCGTCCCCCATATGGCTGTTCTGAAACAGGGCAAAATAGACCACTCCCCCGGAGTTCACTGTTACCTGCGGATCACCAACACTCTTGTTACATATTTTTTCATACCTTTCCTTATGATCCTCAAGTCTTGTCACTTTGTAACTTCCTCTATGCTACCAGCAACAAATCATGCATTATTTTCTTTGGCTCACTGTTTTTTCTCTCTGAAGAAAATCTGTACCTCAGTAATGCCAACAGCATTGATGTTGTCTTCAGAAGTTTCATCACTATCCATATGCTCTGTCCGGTGCACAGAGGCAAGGTTGCTCCAAGAAATCTTTGACATGACATCAAGTTCTGTTGCGTTTTTCAATCTCTCTTTCAAGCTTATTTCCTGGGGCAAAGGGTCATGAACCTGGTCTTGTTGATATCCTGAGCCTTGAAGGTCCTCTTCCAAAGCTTCTGTAAGCTCCTCTTGGGGTTGCTCCCCTACTGTCAGAGGTAAGGTATACTTGTGGTATTTGTTATGAATAGATGGCTGGTAGCTGCGACGACGAGCAAGAGAAAGCCAGCCAGCCAGCTCTCCCATCACTGGGCTGTCATTATCATCATCAAGAAGCCACCATGCCTTCCACACAAAACAGCAACAAAAACAGGCATCCACTTCAACAGTCTTCCTCTTCTATCAGTTTCACAGAACAATTAGCTTTAGAAGCCTGTAAAACACCCACAACTATCACTAGCTTTGCTCTCTCTGCAAAGTAGTACTTTAATTCATTAGGAATAAGTTTTTCACAACAAAAACCAGAGGCAGCAAAACATGAGGAATGACAATTCTAGTGCATTATTCTTTTCCTTCACAATATCATAACACAGACAGAATATGCAATTCTACCTCAGGATTGGAAAAGGGGAACTGACCATTGGAGAGATTGTAGAGGAGAGAGTGATGCCAGCATCAAGACAAGCCTCTTCAAAGGCGAGCCTCAGCTCCTGCTCTACCTCACTCTCCTGCACATAATTCTCAATCCATTCTGTTAATTTCTTTGTGCCTTTTGCCACAGGAGAAAAAAAATCATTCCACAAACATGCTGTATGTGCACCTCACATGACAATTGTAAAATGTAGTAGCTCGGCTTCCTCCAGAGAAATGCTCTATTTCCAAAGCATGCATCTTTCCTTCTGGAGTTGGCATGGAGATTCAGGATACCAGCCTAATTGTGATGAGCTTCTTGGGATCCACAACTGAATGCAGGAAAATCTTGACGCATTCTGGAATTACTGACAGCTCAAAAGATGGTTCAAAACAGGCATATATCTAAACTTGCTGCACTCAACTGAGAATTGAATCCTGCAAGATCCATCCTGCAACAGGATGGCAGAGTTGCTAAACTCTTTTGAAGGCAAGGACTGGTACTATTTTGCTGCTTGCTGCACTCGCTTGCTGTAGAAGATAAAATTGTGTAAGGATACTTGCTGCAAGTGCTTACGCTGGAAGAAAAAGATGTGAAAGGATACTTGTTGTTGTTGCTGGAGGCAGGGATGGCTATGCAACAGCCAGCCAGCAAGCACATCTTTACACACGGAATTGTCATCCTGGTAATGTGATCACAATTCCTCCGTAAGGATGCAGCTTGCTCCTTGCTAGTTTTCAAGGGGAGTACCATGCTCTCAGCGTTGGACGCAAACTACTAATGGCAAGCATGAAGGTCTGATAGGCTCTCAGATAATGCTGAAGATTTGCTGACAAGCTGTGCAATCAGCAAAAAAACCTTCGAATCTGGATAACAATATCAGGTTGATGACAAAAGCAAAGTAGGTAGCGAAGAAATCCGGCGGAGGGGGAGGAGAGAGGACCTGGCGTCTCAAAATCGTCGTCATTTGAAGATAGGCAGCTTCCTTGAGGACGCAACCGCAATCCGACCTCTCGGAGCACCACTACGGATGATGAGATGAAGTCAAAAATCCACAGCTGCAGCCGCCGAAAAGAGAAATGCAGACAGAAGACAAGGAAATGCAATGAAGTCCGAATTGCTCCACGCTTTCACTGCAACAAGCTTCGTAAAAAGAAGAGGAAATGAACTGAAGTCCGAGTTGCTCCGCGCTTTCACGGCAAGAAGCTTCGCAAATCTCCAATTATCTCGGAGACGCAAAGCAGCTAGAGACAACAACAAAGAAAAAGAGCAAAGGAACTTCTCAGCTTGCTTGGACTGTTCACTTGAGAAAAAAGAGAGAGAATAAAGACCAAGAGGATGAAGATGGAGTCTGTCAGGTCGGTTGCAATCCACAAGTGCAAATCCTTCGCAATCTGACATCATCTCACAAGCGAAAAGAAGGTAGCTAATGAGCTTTGCGAAAGCTTTGCATCATCGCTACGACGGACTGCTTGATCTTGAGCAGTTCTCGAGCAACCGGTAGTGAGGAAACACTCGTTCTACGGATACGCAGAGCTGTTGTCAGGCTTGATTTGTTGTTGGTGCGGCGGCGGCTGCTGCTGCTTCTTCCTTCACAATCTCTAGCTCTCTTGAGGCTAAACTTGGAATTTTGTCTGCGCATTCATTCGGGAGGGAGGACTGATGGTTATAGTTGGACGTGCAGGTGGCAACTACAGCTTGAACAGCGGCGGAGGAGACAACAGGTGGACGGGAAAAACTTTTGTCAGAAAGTCTTGCTTTTCCACCGCGGCAGCACCAGCACAACGCTCGCTGTTGCGTCACCGATCTTCTCTCCATCGACAGGACGACGACAAGAAGTCGCTGTTGCTACACCGATCGTCTGTCCATCGAGGGAGCCACAGGAGGAGTTGTTGCTTGCTGCTTTCTGTGAATAATGAAGAGGATAATACCAAAGAATCGCAGGATTTTCACACGGAGCGCAAAGCACGATGGTTTTCGTACCTGATGAGCTTGCGCAGCAGAAAAAAAACAAATTATGAACCTACAAACATAATATTTGTTTCTCTCCCCGCTCTTGGATTTGCGGATTTCTCAGCAGAGTTTCTAGCAGGCAGTGGTATGCAAAAGCGAGAAATCCAGGAAAAGTCAGAAACCCAAGCTTTTATTGCTGCAATTTGCTGGAGCTTTCTGAAAATCATGATGCATGGAAAAAAAGTCAGATTTGTCCATTCTGAACCAGTTTCTGCAATTTTTGCACAATTTCAGAAGGAGAAAACTTTGGTAGCAGTTTCTCTTCAGATCCTGGAGGCAATGGTGGAGTATCATCACAGATTGAAGATTGACAGTTTCTCTTCAGATCCTAAAAGAAGTAGGATCACATGTTGAAGACGGCAAATGACAGGATTGTAGACACAACATCAATGAAGAGGATTGCATCATTGAGCTGCACAGAAGACCTTGTTTGATGCTTGCAATGGTGATTTGAAGATTGCAAAAATGGATTTGCAAACCAAGGTCTTGGAACCAGGGGTGGCAATTCTCTGCATCCTACAATCCAGAGATGATAGAAAAACTGGAGGACAAATAACTTGATTGAGCAATAAACAAACATGAGAAACAGATTGGACAATAAAGCCATGAGTGAATCTTGCCTGTTGCTTGCTAAGAAGATCCCCAATTGGAATACAAGATAGATTTTTGTAGCAGCAGCATCTGCTAAAAAGATCCTCAATTGGGTTCCAAGATTGTGTACCAGCATCTGCCAGTTCCTAAGAAGATCCTCAATTGGGTTCCAAGATTATGTGCCAGCAGCATCCACTAGTTGCTGAAAAGATCCTCAATTGGGTTATGAGACTGTACCAGTGGCATCCACCAGTTGCTGAAAAGATCCTCAGTTGGTTACAAGACTGTACCAGCAGGATCAACAGGTTACTGAAAAGATCCTGAATTGGGTTACAAGATTGTGTACCAGCAGCATCCAGCAGTTGCTCAAAAGATACTCAATTGAGTTCCAAGACTGTACTAAGAGGCACTGCTGATCTGATGGATGTAGCCAGGTACAGAGAAATTACTATTACTACTACTACTACTACTACTACATCTGACAAGAATACCCATTACCATTCTCCCAGCAGCTGCCTTCTCCTGCAAAAATGTATGTGTCAAAACACAGCAAAAAAACCGGCCTGTGCAATCCATCAAAGGTCTCTACACAAACCCACAGACTGTCAATAGTGTCAGGACAATGCATATGTGTGTATAAATATAGACAGATATAATATATGAGATTGCTACATTCTGCAATTTGTAATGCAATATGTGATGATGCTAGCAAAGTTTTCTTTTGAGCTTCTGACCTTGCAGCATTCGTCCAAGCCATGAGTGGTTCCCGCTCAGCACTCTGGTCAACAGACGTCATGATTTCTTTCAAGGCCCACCACAAAAATGGAGACATAAAACATGCATACACGGCAACAAACAGGATCCGCACAATGCCGTTGGTGTAGAAAGGCCAAGCCATGACTAAAAGAAGACTGGTGCACACAAGCCAAGGTGTCATCACACCTAGTGGTCTGAGCTGGAAACCACTGATTGTCACAATGAGAAGGGACATGCTCCCTAACAAGAAAACCCCCCATCCCATGAAAGGGTGCACAGTTGTGGGTATCAGGAAAAAGGGGATGGCAAAGCTGCCGGAAATGGCAAGAAGAACCACTGTCTTGCTAACCATCCGGTGCCAAAATGGGATACGATCTATGGGACAACTTCCTCTGCTGCCAATACACAATTTCATTGCTGGTGTCCTGTCTTGCAGTACGAGTTTCCTTTGCACAAACATTGCAACCATCATGGTGCCTATGTAGAACAAAGCTTCAGCCAGTATAATAGGGATCTCTGTGCCATACCTGCAGACCCAAGAGCTCAAAACTAAGTGCAAAGCAAGTTGCAGTTACTTTTGTGAAGACTGAGAACAAACCGCAAGGCATGGAGGAGCACTGTGTTTCTGCTACTCTGCAAGTGGGAAATGGGGAAGATATGGGCATGATGTTCCACATTGAGAGAAAGATGTACTCTCACTCAATGCTTCTTTCACTCACCCAATGCTCAATCGACGCTTCTCGTGCCAAGAGATTCCCAATGGGAGTGTTGGATATGACCACCAGTACCATGGCTTCAATGTTGGCACGCTAGGAAACGTAACCACACTATTTGGTCCACATGGGACCTTCCATTTCAACTTCAAATCTGCAGCATAAACACAACAAGCATCAATGGAAAAAGCACTTCATCAGAGAATTACTCCAAAACATTAAAAGGACCAACAAATTATTCAACTGAAACTGTGCATGTGATGGAATCCAAAGAGTTGTGTGAATCAGGTTAAACAAGCTGAAGTTGCTAGGCCAAAAGCTTTCAAGAGAAAGCTTCCATAAATACTGCTTGTAATGAGAGCCATATCATTCCACAGGTGTAGACTTTCATGGCAAGAGCTTCTTCAAGTACATACAAGGTTTTGAGAGCTTTCTCACAAAAGAAACACAACATGGAAAGAGAGAATGGGTGATACTTACAAAAATATGAGGCATCCATTTGATACCCCAATGGCAGGCGATAGAGTCCATCAAGCCTGGATCCATCAGTCGGGGGATGGAACAATGGTTTGTCAAGCAAGTCAGTGAAGTATGCTGTGAGCAAGCCTTGGTCAGCCCCATCTTGATTCGGCTTTCGTTCCTGAATCTCTTGCAACATGTTATTAAATGTTTCGTTGGATGGCTGCAGTCATTATTGCACCAGGATAATATATGTTACTGACAGAACAAGTAGTAAAAAGGACTGAAATCTTTGAAGTAGGAACAATCACATATATGAAATGCTCTGAAAGCAATCCCACAATTGTAGATTTCTCCAGTGTTTTACAATTGTCTTGATTCAAAGGAGTGGAGTGTGAAGATGCCTGGAGCACACAACATGGAGCACAACACCATATCTATGGAACTGCAGATAAATCTCCACAATAACAATTCAAAGGTAACATGACCAATGGGTACAGTCATAACCTCCTGAGAGTTGCTCATAAATTGTCAGACCATCACCTTCATCACTGAATAGCAGAGACGACCTGCCATGACTACTATCTGCTGACTTCATTGTCAGCTCCTGATAGTGGGTGTAAAAAAGTAATAGTCCACCCAACATCTGGGCAAACGACTTCTGCAAAATCTGTGTCCTGAGTTTCTGTTGTGTTTCCAGAAGCAATGGGAAGATTTGGTCATGATGTTGGAGAACGAGACATTATAGCTGGGGACAAAGTCCTCCAACTCTTGTGTGTATGTGAAAAAAGATATCTATTCTGGTGCAGGCACAAATAACTTTCTACCATGTTGTGGGCTTAGTCATACTTAAAAACCACTCTGACAGATTGTTTGTGCTGTAGCTAACTCAACAAGGCTTTTGCTTGGAAGTATCATTCCACAAGAACAGTCTGTTGGATGGAATTGCTTGCCTGCAATACAAAAAGGCCAGTGTGGAAAACGCAGGGATTGATGAAAGCAGCACAAAACTGGCCACATTGGAAAAGTTCATCTGGATTACGCAGAAACAAGTTGTCAGCATCGAGCATCACCACTCGGTCATACTCCATCATGCTCCAGACATAAAGCTTATTGAATGTGTACAAGAAGCGCTTATTGAACTTTGGTTGCGTCCAGTATGGGTTTGGAATATCCTCCACAATTTTCACTTTGACACCTTCATCATTTCTGTGCAAGCGAAACCCAAACAACAAACAACTGAGAGTCATTTTCAATCTCCACAACGCAATGGAATTTTTCCCGTCATCATCAGCGTATAAAGAAGATGTCAACAAACAACCCTAAAGGTTATCACCATCTTTACTCTTCAACACAGGTCTTTGTTCTTAAAACATCAGCTTTGCAACCATACCAGGAAACCGCTTCTGACCAATGTAGGGGGAATGGCCTTAAGGAGCATGTACACTCCAGAAGCAAGATGTGAGAAGATACTTACAAAGTTCTTCTCCATCTTACAGGAACAGCTTGTGATGCTATCACCACAAGATCTGCATCAACTTTGAAGCGAACCAGCGTTTGCAACATGACTCGGGCAGCAATATAAAACTCATAGTCACGCACTGTTCCCATATACAACATTGTTGCGTACGCATTTCTCTTTGCACTTGATCTGGTACGTAGATATGCTGCCTCTGTGGATACTGAATTCAATACTAATAAGGAGAGTAAACTGAAAACAAGGACTACTGTTCTTATCTGAACTCCCCATCGTTGCTGGTGATCTTCTGTCTCTCTTCTATTTGGAATGAATCTTGGTCGACTCTGAGTAGTCAAATCCACGGCATGGTCACAACCAGTGTTCTTCATCCTGTGCATTGTAGCCTAGTATTGTACACTGGCTGTGTGCAGTCCAATGATTGTCTTCTCACATAATAAGGGTTTAGAACTCTGCTTATGTTCTTTGTGCCCCTTCCACCTCAGAGATCAGGGAAGAGTGCACAAAGAGGCAAAAACTGAACAAACACTGCTGTCATGAAAGCTAGTCAATTGCAGAAGTCTTTAAACATCCTCCTGGATGCCTCCTCATGATCACATGAGCCCTCATGTGGTTCCATGCCTGTGCAGCAACAAAAGACCAGAACCTCAACTATTCTGAACTGCTGATAGAGTCACCACCCACAGAGGGAATCATATACCCATCATGATGGGTTCATCCACTGGGACTGTTCACAAATCTCTGCATGTGCCTGATTGGGAAAAAGTGAGTTCTTCATTGAAAATGGTGTTGGAATGTGGCACTACATCAGCTACAAAATCAGGAAAAACAGAAGACAGGGGCAATAATTAGCTTGAGTGAGCAAAAAGAAGACTTATGACAGGAAAAGTAAGATTGATCAGAGCCCCATACCAACCCTAATCTAACACAATCTGGTTCAAGATCTAGATTGGTGAAACTCAATCTCTGCAACAGACATTCAAAGTGGGAATCCCCAACCCATGTATAGAGAAAAGAATTCATCTTCCTCCATCATGAAGAAAACAAAAAAAACCCACCACAAAATCTCCAAAATTTAAAACCAATCCAAAGAAGTTTCAACTCTAGTGTAAGAAGAAATGATCAGGTAACTGGCACATACTGAATGTCTAGAAAATAATTCTAGAACAGAAGAGTGAGACTTGAGATTGAATGTTATGACCTGTGAAGAATCCTTTAGAATGTTGTTTGTCTAGACAAAGCTCAGGGGCAATCTGTGCTTCCAAAACTAATGGAATTGAAGAGCCTATTTTTATCTATCCTTCAAGAGACCCAAATACAAAAAGTCCAGACAGAAGCAGCTTATGCTTTATTCCATTCAGAAAACAAATCAAAAGAAAGGAACACAAACAAAGATCTTCCTCCACATGAGGGCAGCAGCAGCATAAGAAGCAGTTTTTAGCAATAAAACTTGCATGGCTTCCTCCCAGGATTGCAAAGCTTCAAAGCTCCTCTTAAAAATAACAATATCAAAACTCCGACCGCACCTGAGATAGGTTTTCATCTTGTGCAACAACAACAATCGAGCTCCAAAACCAGCTTCATTCAGCTCTTCAAAACACAGTACCAAAAACTTTTGTTTCTGGACGTCTTACATGATGCCGAACAAAATGAGACCCTGCAAATAAATTTGGTCAAAAAATCGAAGTAATAAATCAAAGAATACTCTTAGAATCCCTCAAACATTTTGATTCCTCAACAATCAAACACCTTAGAACTTCCCATTTCTCAAAACCCAATACATAAAATCTTCCTTACAAAACCTTCTCAACACCGTGTCTGCTCCGCTGCCAGATTAATATCCAATAACGAGAGATTTGAGCTTCAAACACACCTGAGCTTTCTACTCCCACCAATCCTCCCACACACACACACCATCCTGACCACTCCTCTGAAATGCACCTCAAAACCCACAACAACCCAAATCCTCCAAACTCAAATCCTGAAACTCTTCTCAAACAAACCTGCAATATCCAGAAATCAAATGCATCTTCTCAAAAAGAAACCTACATATCCAGAAATCACTCACATCATGATGATGAGGAGAACAACAACAACAGAAAGAGAAGATACCACAAAAACAACAACAATAGCAACAAAAACATCAACAACAAAGGGAAACAAACTTATGCATCAAATCAAAACCCATCCGGCAATTCCACAACTAGAAAAAAATCGAAAAATAAATTAAAAAAAAACTCTGAGTTTTTTGCGTGGGAAAAGAGAGAGAAAGTACTGAACAGATGTTGGTTTTTCTAATCATGGTATATACATAACTTGAGGGGAAAAAAAAAACCCCACCATTTACCTTTCCTGTCAGGGACCTGGAAAGTTGCAAATTTCTTCCAAATGAGAACAATGGGATATGGAATTGCAGAGCAACAGGGGAGGGAGTGATGATGAAGCGGACTGCTATTGATGATGATGGTGGTGGTGATGAGGATGAGATGAAGAGAGAAATGAATTTGAGGAAGAGAAGGACAAGAGAGAAGAGAGAAGAAGGAAAAACAATGTACCTAGTTTTTTGGGTTTGTACTTGAAGGTAGTGTACAGGATTTTTTTGTTGCTTGCCCGTGAACCCTGAACAGGAAGGAGCCCTAAACTGGTAGGAACCCTAACGAGCCCTTAAATCTTTAGGGACTGCACAACGCACCTGGAGCAGTTGAGCCCTGAGGATGAACTAGGTGGCAGAATGTGCTCTAAAGGGCGCATTCTCTTTTGTAATTAGAAAATCTCTTTGGCATTTGTTCTTTTCGGCGATTCTGAGGCAGAATTTTGCTTGGTTTTGAGCACTGCCCGTGGGGGGAGGGCTGGGAGGGGGTATTTACCCTTGTGTGACCCTTGTAGTGGGAGTATTGCTCCCTAAGGCCACTTAACAGCTGGATTTTACTACCCTAGTATCTTGGCCACTTCAACAATAATTGTTTTATTTTGTAGAAATGTTGTAACAGGACTAATTTTTTTTCAAAAACTTCAGCAAAATATAAATTTAATTTAATTTATGCCAAAGTTGCCCATGTACTATGATATTGTTTATGATCAAATTTGACTAAATCTTTTTGTGGATGGCCAATTTGGTTATGACCGACCTTGGGGAAAAAAAGCATTGCTCGACGATTCCAATCCACCTTATTCTTAGGCAACACGATTCCGTGGTCCCTACCCTAGAAGTAGAAAAAAATTCTCTTCAGCTATAGCCTTTTGGATATGTCCATGGAAAAGTGGGTCAAAATATATATATTCCGACAAAAGTGGGTGTTGTTGTGTGGGCCAACTTGCATATCTGCCTCCCTCCTTCAAGAGCAAAACTTAATTGGCTAGACAGCAATAGACAAGCTGTTTGGGCAAGAAAAATAGCTGGCTGAGAGTGGTGTAGGAACAAAGACAACCTTGTGATGAGTTTTGCAGCTGGATGCAAGCTAATTTGTGTGCATTCTCAAGGACTTTTGAGGCCATTTTGAGGGGTTGGTTGTTAATTTACTAGTTTTGCATTCTCTTGTCCTTGTATTAATTCGTGAGGGGGGTTTTCCCATTTAATTTTTCATTTTTTTTTTAAAGGAGCTAATTTCGTTGGCCCATCACCAGTATTTTTGGAACATGGGGCCCTCCCTCAACATAGAAGTTTAACTATGCTTCCTTCCCCAAAATCAAAGCATGCTTTGTCATACTTCCCTTTGGCCCCCACCTTTACAAGCTATATTCATACATGGAAGTTGAACATGGCCAAACAATATGGGATGAAAAGGAGGTGCTATTGGGAACATTGGGAACATCTTAGGGCACACATCAAAAACTTGAGGAACACATTGAGAACCTGTTGGGAATAGCCTTGGGAACTTGATGGGAACACAGTGAGAACATATTGGGAATAGACTGAAATCAAAAAAATCTCACCCTGTCCTCCTCCCCCCCCGCCCAAAACACAAAAGAAAAAAACTGAGCCTTCCTAAGCCTTCTCATTGGCTGCATGGAATTTGCATTTCCAAAATGGTTCATCACCATTTTCAACCTGGACAAATACCCTATAAACTGGGGGAACTTATTAGTTCAATAAGGGGTGAAACTTAATGGTACTTATCAACCCTAAAAAGATTTACTAGTTGGCATTTGGTAGGTATCCAGGCCCAAAAAAGAAACACAACAACCAACTCCAAAAATAATCATGAAAATAAAAATCACCGATTGGTGTGGTAATTCATGCAACAAGCTGAACACCAAAGCTGGAACAAAGTGCAAGTTGAGTGAAAGGCTGAACAACAACGACAATGAGCAACAAACCTTGAGCAAAACAGCCCACGTGCATTGTATGATCTATTTATGAAGGAAGGTAGTTTGTTTTGTAGTTATGAGATCCATCAAACCCAGATGCTTGTGTCTTTGGAAAGCTCTGGATGAGGAGGGATGCATGGGCTTGGTTCCGTGTCATTTGGACTTGCAGTGCAAAACTTCTTGAATATTGAATGATTTCTTCACTGAAAATTAAATTAAATCGTGGCTGAAATTTTCAGAGGAATTGGAATGTGCATTTGGTGTTGCTGGAAATATCTCGATGAGCAGGATTTAATGAAATATATTTGGTAAGATTTGGATTCAGAATGTGGGAGATATTGATTTTAAAATGATTTCTGCCACTGAAAATTCAAATAAATTCCAAAAAGCCAGGTTTTGGAAGGAAAAATCAGTTGAGGATGTGGTAACACTTGGGCCAACAATACAGGCCACACTAGTATTGATAAACAGATGTAAATGTGTAGAGTTAAGCCCCAGGGTGGGGACCATTCACAAAAGAAGGGTCCTAGAATGAGGCCATGGTCAAGTATGGTCCCATCTTTTGGCAATGTTCCCCACCGAGGGGCTTTACCCATCATAGAGTTTAAAGTGAACATTATCATGAACTAAACATAGGTAGATTCAGAAACATAAGAGGGGAGTATTCTTAGGCCTAAGTCTCCTTAATATCTCATGCCTATAAGTTGAAGTAATTAAGATCCCTCCTCTTTTTAATCTTTTCCAGCAGAGAAATCCATAGATATAAGGTGCCCTCCCAATGCAATAGTGATTTCTCGGAGTCCTTTCCATAACAAGTTGTAGTTGTTACTTGTCTAGCTTTCACTTGTGATACTTGTGTATTTTGTGAGAAAGATTACACACACACACAAACATATATAATCTTCTCTTCTCAATCCACATTATCTCCCCTTCCATTCATCAAATGGCTGAAATATCCCATTCTCCAAATATTTCTTTACAACTATTGTCCCTATTTTCCTGTCTGCCATCTTTTGTCAGTTTGTTGATTTCAGGAACTCCCCATCCCTAGAGCATTACTCCACACATAAATTTTCATTAAAGTATTGCTAAACTGTTCTCTTATTTTTTTTGTTCTTTGCATTTTTTTCAATTTTAATCTTTGCCCTTAGCTTGTTGCGTGCATCTCCTTCGCCATACCATAAAGTACTTGGAGAAAATGTGTATATTTGCAGGTTGCTTATATCCATGAATATC
>Ga0116230_10002532_pt1 | contig 17609 bp, 18 predicted proteins | sample S1TSphfallax_3_FD_88678 | JGI IMG/M metagenome (GOLD analysis project Ga0116230, IMG submission 88678) | Host-associated microbial communities from peat moss isolated from Minnesota, USA - S1T2_Fd - Sphagnum fallax MG | ecosystem: Host-associated > Plants > Peat moss > Unclassified | place...
ATTGCACTTCCCCCAATATCCGTCCGAGCTACTTGAATCCGTTCGGACCGGCATTGATCCCGTTGGGGAAAAACACCCCCTTGGCCGGGCTGACTGCCGTGGTCCCGCTCACCGCGCCGCCGCAGCCGTAAGGTAGCCGGAAGCGACGCCAGCCGCACTGATCAGCGGAGCCGCCCCCGCGTAGGCGGTCACGCCCACATCTTCAAAGATGAACGCGCCCACCAGAAAGTAATCGAAGCTCGCAAAGGGATTGAAAGAGCCGCTTCCCGTAGCTTCGGAGGTGATGGCCGCCGAAACCGCCAGCGGTCCGAAGAACGAAAGATCGATATCCGGCATGGGAACCGCCGCCGAACCGAGCGCGGTGCGCAGAAAAACAACGTGCTGCTGCTCCTCGTAAGCAAGTTCGTTCACCAGTTCCTGCAACCCGGAAGTCAGCCCAGCAATCTTAGCCGCGTCGCCAGGAGTCACCATTCCCGTCGTCTGGTACTTCGAAGCCGAGCCGGGAGTCGTATCCGAAGCCTGTAGCCCAGATCCAGTGGCCGCATACAAATAGAACTGCGCTTCGAGGTATTCAAGATTCAGCGCGTAGTTCAATAGGTCTTCGTCCGTATAGGCGGGACCGGATGTCGACGTTGGGGTGGGCGTGGGGGTGGAAGAACTGCCTCCGCAACCGATCACGGCCGTCGAAGCCGCCGCTCCAGCTGCGGCGAGACCCGTCGTGGCCAGAAAGGCCCGGCGAGATAAGGCTTTTTCAACAAGGGAATCCAGTGTCTTCACGAAACTTCTCCTGACTTGCGATGACTTACTGAGGGATGGGAAGCTCATTCCGTCCGGCTTCCAATACGTTGCGGCACGGTTGCGGTTCGCTTGCCCTGCCCCGTAGATTCAGTTATCGGGGCCGCGCTTCCAGGAATAACTCGGGTTGAACCAGGCTGAGAACAGCGAGGAGACGGCGCTGGGGAGAGTGGGGAAGGAAGTTAGTTTGACTGAAACCATCCCTTCCCTGTTGAATCGAACGTCGCAGGGCCCGGTTCGGATTCATAAACTCCGGACTAAAAGTGAAGACAACTTCGAATAATTGGACATAGTGAGCAAATCCGAACGCAATCCGGCGAACAGCCCGCCGGATTGGTCGGTAATCGGCTCCGAACGTATCGAAGGAAACACGGAATTTGGAGGGAGACGGATGGGCGAGGGCTAGGAACCCGTTAAAAACCCGGCAATCCAACGTTTTGTAACAGGGCACGACTTCAGTCGTGCCGATAAGGCCGATCAAATCAACGGGGCTTTAGTGTCTGCGTGAGAACTTGCGATCCAAAGGAATGCTCGCCGTTGTCGGAGGGAGCAGCAGCCTTCAGGCTGCTGAAAAGCCGCCGAAGAAAGGTCCGGCTTTAGCCGTGGGCCTTTCCGCGATCTCCCGACGGCGAGCCCTGCCAGTTCTCACGCAGACACTTTAGCCCCGGCAGAACGATCTCAACTTCAGCTTCAGCCGGCCGAAGGGTTTTTCAACAAGCTCCTGGAGGGGCGCGAGAGGATCTCTAGTTGGGGCGAAAGTTCGGATTGATGCGGCGGCGAAAGCGATCGTCGATCGGCTGACGGCCCTGGAAACCGGACTCGACCGTGTGCCAGTGCTCGATGGCCGGTTCTCCCGCTTTCCAGCAAAGCAACACCACCTCATCGTCCATGCGGCAGGGGAAGTCCAGCAGGCCGGAATCGAGATCCTTCACCTGCACACCGATTTCATCAATCTCCTGGACGGTCTCCCGGGCGCGCTGGATGTGCTTTTCAAGCTCCGCCCGCTGGGCCGCGACCTTGGCCACTCGAACCGTCATGCCCCCGGCCAGGTGAATGCGCCGGGCTAGATTGGTGAGTTCGTTATCGAGCTCTTCGGCAGCCTTCTTGCTCTCCATCGCCCGGCTAAGAAGCGATTCGACCAGTGGCAACATCGATTGCGCTTCGTCCAATGTGAAAATCTTCATCCGGCGGCACCTGCTTCCAGTTTAGCGCGGGACTGGTTGAAAATACAGTGAATAGGCAAATCCCAGCCGCGCTCAGTGCCGAAGGCCGGTTCCCCGCGGAAGAATCGCCCGGAATCAATCTGGATCGGCCCAACCGCCGTACTGTTTGTGGCACCTCACAGCGGAAAGGTATCATGATCCAAAGCGAGGACGGCGTTCCCAACCGATGATGGCAATCCACCTGACAGGTCTTGGCGTTGCGGCACTGGCCAGCGCGCCGTCATGCGCGCGCATTCAGACCGCGAGCATCGGCATCCCGGACACGCTCTTTCTCATGCTGCTGGCGCTGGTGGTCTTCGGACCGCGCCGCCTGCCGGAAATTGGCCGCCAGATCGGCAAGCTCATGTACGAGTTCCGCAAAGTCTCGAACGATTTCAAATTCCAGATGGAAGAAGAGTTGCGCGCCAGCGAAGAGGCCGACCGCCTGCGTAAGGCGCAAGCCGCCGCGCAGATTCCCGTCCAGGCGCCCCTGATGACGCCGATCGAGCCGCTGCCCGCCGAATCCGCCCAACTGGAACTCGCCTCCGGATCGGCGGAAGCCCTTCCCGAACCCCTTCCCCAAGCCATTCCAGCCGTAGACGGCGAAGTCCGCGCGGAAACGCCCAAGCCCCTCCCGATTGCCCCGCCCAGCATCCTGCCTCCAAGCACCGGCGAGCCCATCGCCGCGCAACGGCCCTTCCGCGGCCGCTTTTCCGAAGCCGGAACGGAACAGGACGTCCCGCAAACCGCCGGAACCGAAGAGGAAGTGCGGCATGGCTGAGCTGATGCCCGACGTCTCCCACGCCATCGACCGCGCCAAAGCCGCCGTCAGCGAACGCGCCGAACTCCCCGGCATGAGCCTCTTCGAGCATCTCGACGAGCTCCGCAAGCGCATCATCCACTCGGCCATCTACCTGGCGGCGGGCTACGCCGTCGCCTTCTTCTTCGCGCCCCGCCTTTACGAGCTGGTGCAGGCGCCGCTCAACTCCATCCACATCCAGCTCAACTTCACCCATCCGGCCGATCTGGTCAACCTGCGCTACATCCAGATTCCGCTGGTCGGCGGCCTCATTCTCGCTTCGCCTTTCATCCTCTTTCAGGTTTGGCTCTTCATCGCGCCGGGGCTCTACACGCGTGAGAAGCGCTTCGTCGTTCCCTTCATGGTCGCCGCCGTCGGCCTCTTCCTGGGCGGCGCCTTTCTGGGCTACCAATTCGTCTTCCCCGGCATGCTCCGCTTCCTCATCACAGATCTGGGCAAGCAGTTGGACATTCACCCCATCATCAGCATCGAGGAGTACACCAGCTTCTTCCTCTCCTGCATTCTAGGCATCGGCGCAACCTTCGAGATGCCGGTCATCCTCATCTTCCTGGCCATGTTCGGCATCGTCAGCCCCAAATTTCTATGGAAGAACTTCCGCTACGCCATCCTGATCATCTTCCTCATCGCCATGCTCATCGCCCCCACGCCGGATATTCCCACGCTCTTCGTCTTCGCTCTGCCCATGCTGGTGCTCTACCTGATCGGCATCGCCGGCGCCTGGATGGTCCATCCCAATCGCAAGAAAAAGGAGGCCGCCTCGTGAGCCTGGGGTTTCGCTTTGTGAAAGGGCACGGCTTCAGTCGTGCCGATAAAGCCAATGCGAACGACAGGGCTTTAGCCCCTGAGGGAAGTTCGTTCCATGCCGCGCTACGACCTCTCTTCCGGCTCACCCTGAGACTCGCCTGCCTTCTGCCGCTTCTCTTCCCTGCCCTTGCCCAAGCCCAGCAGCATTTTCGCGGCGACCGGGCGCTAGAAATCGCGCGCCAGTTCGTGGCCATCGGCCCGCGCTGGTGCTTGAGCCCCGGCCATGCAAAAGCCGAGGAATTCCTGCGCAACCAGTTTAAGCACGATCAGCTCGAAGAAGACGCCTTCACCGCCAACACGCCCATCGGCCCGGTGCCTATGCGCAACTTCATCGTGCGCTTCCCCGGCAACAAGGATGGCGTCATCGTCCTCGCCACGCACTACGAGACCAACTACCCGCTGCGCAACATCGGCTTCGTCGGCGCCAACGACGGCGGCTCGACCACCGGCCTGCTCATCGAGCTGGCCAACGAGATTCGCGGCCACATCCAGCAGGGTTACAGCGTCTGGCTCGTCTTCTTCGACGGCGAAGAAGCCATCGAGCAGTGGCGCGGCAACGACAACACCTACGGCAGCCGCCACTTAGCCGCCAAATGGGGTATGGATGGCACCCTCAAGCGCATCAAAGCCTTCCTGCTCGCCGACATGCTCGGCGACAAGGACCTCGACGTGCAGAAGGAAACCCAGTCCACGCCCTGGCTCATCAACTTAGTGGCGCAGGCCGCGCGCAACACCGGCCACGCCAAATACTTCTTTGCCAAGGAGCAAGCCGAAGAGGACGACCACATGCCGTTCCTCGGACGCGGCGTCCCTTCGATCGACATCATCGACTCCGACTACGGCCCGCACACCGCCGCCACCCCAGACGGCTACCACCACACCGCCGAAGACACCATGGACAAGATCAGCGCCAAGAGCCTCACCATCGCCGGCGACGTGTTTCTCGAAAGCATCAAGCTAATCGACGCCCGATGATGCGAGTGCGAGTGCGAGTGCGAGTGCGGAGTGTGAGTGCGGAGTGCGAGTGCGAGTGTGAGTGCGGAGTGTGAGTGCGAGTGCGAGTGGGAAGTGCGACTGTGGAGTGGAAAAAACGCCTTGTCATCCTGAGCGCAGCGAAGGATCGGCTTTTGCCCTTCCCACTCCACTCTTCACGCGTCACACTCGCTCCTCAGCCCCCGCAAACACACACCGCCCGCGCCCACCCCGCTTAGCCTCGGCCAGCGCGCCATCGGCCAGCCGCATCAGCGTGCCCGCGTCGATCGCATCCTTCGGATAGAGGCTCACGCCAATGCTGCAAGTCGCTTCGACCTCTTGTTCGCCGATCGGAAACGGCCGGCTGACCACCCGCAGCAGCTTCGCCGCCAGCGCCTCCACGTCCGCGCGCGAAGTGACCCCCGGCAGCAGAATCACAAAGTCGTCCGCGCCCAGACGGCACACCGTATCCGATTCGCGCAGTGCCTCGGCAACGCGCAACGCCACTTCCTTCAGCAGCTCATCCGCCGCGGTTCTGCCGTGCGTAGCATTGATCTGCGCAAAGTGGTCGATATCCAGCGAAAGAACGGCCATCTGGTCGCTGTGCCGGTCGGCGAACTTGGTCGCCTGCTCCATCCGGTCCACCAACAGAATCCGGTTGGGCAGCGCGGTCAGAGGGTCATGATGCGCCTGATAAAACTTCCGCTCCGCCAGCCGCAACGCCTCGCTGAGGTCGTGCAGGATCAGCACCGCGCCGGACAACTCGCCTCGCGTGTCATGCAGCGGCAATGCGCAAACTTCCACCGCGGCGCGCAAGCCGCCTTTCCCCATCAGCGGCACCTCTCCAGGAAGCTCGATCTTCACCCCGTCGCGCAACGCCGCGTACACCGGATTGGCCAAATGCCTTTCCTGGCCGGCATCGCGCAAGTCGATGACCGTCTCCACCGGCAACCCTTCGGCTTCCTCACGCGTCCAGCCGGTAAGGACCTCAGCCGCGCGATTGATCGACTCCACACGCGCCGCCGGGTCGACCGTCACCACCGCGTCGCGAATCGACCGCAGCGTCACGCGCAGCAATTCTGCCGAATTCTGCATAGGTCGAGCCATCCCTCTTACCCCGCATCATAGCCAGCCCCGCGCTCCTTCGCAAGGCGATCGTAAGTCGCAGGCCAATCCGCCCGCCGCTCTGCGTTAGCATCAAGCCATGTCGTTTGCCTGGCGCAACTTCGTTGAACACCGGATCGCGGGCGCGCCCCTGCTCTGGTGGATCGGCTTTCATCTCGCCGTCCTGGCGCTCATCGCCGCCGACGCGCTGTTGCCGGAGGGCGAAGGAGATAAGCCGCAACCGAAGCTGGCGTGGCTTTGGAGCCTTTTCATGGCCCTAACCGCCCTCGGCTTCGCCTTTTGGCTCAACTACGCGCAGGGCCGCCAGACCGCGCTCGAATTCGTCTCCGGCTACACCATCGAGACATCGCTCTCGATCGACAATCTCTTCGTCTTTCTCATCCTCTTTCGCGGCTTTAGAATCGGCCATCGCCAACAGCGCAAAGCTCTCCTCTGGGGCGTCGGCGGAGCTATCGTACTGCGCGCCATTTTCATCGCCGCCGGGGTAACTCTGCTGGAGCGGTTCAGTTGGATCAGTTATCTCTTCGGAGTGGTCCTGCTCTACGCGGCTTTCCGGCTGCTGCGCGGCAACTCTGCCTCGGAAGCCGTGCCGGGCTGGATTGCCAGCCTGCAGAAGAGGAGGCGTGGCCTGTTGTTCGTCATCCTCGCCGTCGAGGCCACCGACCTGCTCTTCGCCGTCGACTCCATCCCCGCCGTCCTCGCCGTCTCCCGCGACCCATTCGTCGTCTACACATCGAACATCGCGGCTATCCTCGGCCTGCGCTCGCTCTACTTCGCGCTGGCCAGCGTGCTCGACAAGTTCCACTACCTGCACTACGGCCTGGGCGCGCTGCTGGGTTTCGTCGCGCTGAAAATGCTCGCCGCCCATTGGATCGAGATTCCGGTAACCTGGTCGCTAGGTATTATGGCTGGGATTTTACTCGTTTGCGCCCTAGCTTCGGTGCTTTACGACCGAAAACATCGAGACATAACCGTATAGCTCATCCGGCGGCAGAACGCGGCGCCTATCCTTGCCCGCCTTCGAGCCGTGCGCCGGATAACTCCGTCGCCGGCCGCGCCGGCGATCCCCGGCCCGTCTCTTGCGCCGTCCCGGGCTTTGCTTTCTGCAGCGCAATCAGGCGCACCGCCCCAAAAGCATAAAACGCAAAGCCTAAACCGAAGAATCCCAGCAGTAAGCCGTGGAAGACTGCCGCCGCCGTCGAATTCCCCGCCGGCGGATTCATCCAGCAGAGTAACTCGAAGCAAAAGAAACACAGCGCCGTCCCCGCCGCGGCATAGCGGCCGGAAACTACGAAGGTCGCCAGCAGAATAGCAAAGAAAAACAGCAGTCCGGTAATGCCGGATTCGGAAAAATGGATCAGATGCGCCAGACGCAACAGCGCCACAACAACCGCCGCAATCGCGACCCATAAAACACGCGACTCCAGATCGAACCTGGGAATCTTCACAGAGGTAAGTCACCTTTCGTAACGTTCAGTTTCCCATCTGCGCGCGAGACTGACAAGGGGACTTCGGCTGGGGGAACCACATTCGGAAAGGTACGATTTCTAGGCCGCATCAGCATCCCAAGCGGGCCTCGTCGCGCTCCCGAAAGTCTGCGCGGAAAGTGAATCTGCCGCGCAAAGGTGGCGGCGTGGCCTTGGAACTGTGGTACGATTCCGCCAAATGGAGGTGATTTCCGTGGCCCGAAACCCAGCCGAAACCTCGAGTCTTCTCTCCCGGCGCAGCTTCCTTAAAACAGGTCTTGCCGCGGGCGTATTGGCCGGTTCCGCCAATCTGGCGCTGGGAACCGAGCAACGCAAGGCCACCGATTGGGTCACGCTGGGCCGCTCCAAAGTCGAGGTGACGCGCCTGGCCTTCGGCACCGGCAGCTTTTCCGGCGCCATCCAGCGCGAGTTGGGCCAGGAGGGGTTCACGCGCCTGGTGCGCCACGCCTACGACCGCGGCATTCGCTTCTTCGAGACGGCCGAGTCCTACGGCAACATGCACCAGATGCTCGGCGTGGCGCTCAAAGGCATTCCGCGCGATAGCTACCGCATCATGTCCAAGGTAACCACGCGCGACAGCGTGGACTCGCAGGCCAAAGTCCTCGCCAAAATCGATGAACTGCGCACACTGGCCAACACCGACTACTTCGACATCCTGCTGCTCCATTGGCAGCACACACCCACCTGGCCCACCGACTCGCGCCGCTGGCAAGAGGGTATTCTTGCAGCCGAGGCGCGCAAGACCGTCGTCAGCCACGGCGCCTCCGTGCATGGGCTGCCCGCGCTGCGCCAGATGCCCGGCAACGAATGGCTCGACGTCGCCATGATCCGCGTGAACCACAACGGCACCCGCATGGACGCCGAAGACTACAACACAGACGGCCCAGGCAACGTCAGCGAAGTCGTCTCCCACGTTCGCCAGGTGCGCAAGGAAGGCATGGGCGTCGTCGCCATGAAGCTCTGCGGCGAGGGCGTCTTCAATCGCGAAGACCGCCAAAAAGCCATGCGCTTCGCCTTCCAGCACGCCGGCGTAGACGCGGTGACCGTGGGCTACAAGAGCACTGCGGAGATCGACGAGGCGATCGAGAACGTCAATCTGGCGCTGGGCTAGGAACTCGTTGAAAAACTCGAAAATCCAACGCTTTGTAAGGGCACGACTTCAGTCGTGCCGATAACGCCAATCCAATCAACGGGGCTTTAGCCCCTGCGGAACGCTTCCAACCTCAGTTGCAGCCGGGCGTAGCCTTTTCAACAAGCTCCTGGTGCTGTCCGCCAAGCGATAGGTCGCTCATGCCTTGGGAATGGGCCCGACTTCAGTTGTGCCGTAAGTCGGGCCGACTAGTCTCAACCAGCCGATCGGTCAAGCGGTGCAGCGTTTCCGCTCCGCCGCTTTTCTCTCGGCGCTCGCGAGCGTTGAAGCCCAGCGGACGCCAGCCTGCCAGCGGTTAGAATGGACGAGAATCCTCGCGAATCCGGATCGGGTCCATCCGCGGGTGAGAGGCGGCCAACTATGACCAAGCGAGAGCAGCGAATCCAGGCGATTGCGGCCGAGGCCACCGAGTGGCGCCGCGAACTGCACCGCCATCCGCAAACCATGTTTGAGGAAACCTTCGCCAGCGATTTCGTCTCCCAAAAGCTGACCGACTGGGGCATCGCCCACGAGCGCGGCATCGCCAAAACCGGCATCGTGGCCACCATCGAGGGCCTCCGCAACCACTCCGGCCGCGTGGTCGCCTTCCGCGCCGATATGGACGCGCTCGACCTGACCGAAAACTCCGGCCAGCCCTGGGCCTCCGAGACTCCCGGCAAGATGCACGGCTGCGGCCACGACGGCCACACCGCCACGCTGCTCGCCCTCGCCCGCTATCTGCAAGAGACGCGCAACTTCGACGGCCTCGTCCGCCTCATCTTCCAGCCCGCCGAGGAAGGCGGCTCCGGCGCCCACCAGATGCTGCGCGAAGGGCTGCTCGAGCGCTTCCCCTTCGACGAAATCTACGGCTATCACAACTGGCCGGGCTTGCCGAAAGGCACATTCGCCATTCGGCCCGGCCCGATGCTGGCGGCCGTGGATACCTTCGAGATTCGCCTCAAGGGCAAAGGCGGCCACGCGGCCATGCCCCACGCCACGCGCGACGTGATCCCCGCCGCCGCACAGATCGTCCTCGCCCTGCAAACGCTGGTCAGCCGCGAAACCGACCCGATGGCCTCAGCCGTCTTAAGCGTTACCAATCTGACTGCCGGCACGGGCGCGACCAACGTCATCGGCGACTCGGCCAGGCTCACCGGAACCGTCCGCACCTTCTCGAACGAAGTTCGCGATCGTCTCGAAGCGCGCATGAGCGCCGTCGTCGCCGGCATCGCCGCCGCCTGCGAAGTCCACGGCGAATTCGCCTACACCCGTGTCATCGACGCCACCGTCAACGAGCCTAAGTCGACGCGCTACTGCGAAGAAGCGGTCGCCGCCGTCGCCGGCCAATCGCAAGTCCAAGTCCGAGTCCAGGAAATGGCGCCCGTCATGGGCGGCGAAGACTTCGGCGGATTCCTCGAGCAACGACCCGGAGCCTTCATCGCCCTCGGCCAATCCGAGCCGGACCCCGCCAGCCCCCACAACAAGGGCCTGCACAACCCGCAATACGACTTCAACGATTCCATTCTGCCCATCGCCACCCACTACTTCGCCGAACTCGCCGAGCGGCGGCTGGCGATCGACTAAGTTTCTTTTCATCCCACGTCAACGGCTTGCGCCTCCCGGCCGCAGCCCCACCCCGCTTTGGTCTACTCTAAGAAGAATCCTATTCGGAGGCGCAATGCCCTCACTTCTGCCGCAAACTCTTGGCGAACTCCGCTCCAGCAAACACTACTCCGAATCGCGCCTCGCCCACCGCACCGTCAAGGACGAGATGCGCGAAAACCTCATCGTCCGCCTGCGCGAGAAAAAGCCCCTCTTCGACGGCATCGTGGGCTACGACGACACCGTCGTGCCGCAAGTCGCCAACGCCATCCTCTCGCGGCAAAACTTCATCCTCCTCGGCCTGCGCGGCCAGGCCAAGAGCCGCATCCTGCGCGCGCTCACCGGCCTGCTGGACGCGCACACGCCCTACATCGCCGGCTGCGAAATTCGCGACAACCCCTACGCCCCGCTCTGCCGCCGCTGCAAAGATCTGATCGCCGACCGCGAAGAGGCCACGCCCATCGCCTGGCTCACCCGCGAGGACCGCTACGTCGAAAAGCTGGCCACCCCGGACGTGACCGTCGCCGACCTCATCGGCGACCTCGACCCGATCAAAGCCGCCCGCGGAGGCCACGACCTGGCCAGCGAACTCACCATGCACTACGGCCTGCTCCCCCGCGCCAACCGCGGCATCTTTGCCGTAAACGAACTGCCCGACCTCGCCGGCAAAATCCAGGTCGCCCTCTTCAACATCCTCCAGGAAGGCGACATCCAGATCAAAGGCTACCCCGTCCGCCTGCAACTCGACGTGGCCCTCGTCTTCAGCGCCAACCCCGAGGACTACACCGCGCGCGGCAAAATCGTTACCCCGCTCAAAGACCGCATCGGCTCGGAAATCCGCACCCACTACGCCGCCACCGTCGAAGAAGGCATCGAAATCACCCGCCAGGAAGCCTGGACCGACCGCCGCGTCGGCAAAGAGTCCCACGCCGGCACCGGCTCGCTCGACATTCCCCCCTTCCTCCGCGAAGTCGTCGAGCAGGTCGCCTTCCTCGCCCGCGACGACCGCCGTGTGGACAAGAAATCCGGCGTCAGCCAGCGCCTGCCCATCTCCACGCTCGAGTTGGTCGTCTCGAACGCTGAACGCCGCGCCCTGATCCACGACGAAACCCTGATCGTCCCCCGCATCACCGACCTCTACGCCGCCCTGCCCGGCATCACCGGCAAGCTGGAGCTCGAATACGAGGGCGAGTTACGCGGCGCCGACACCATCGTCCGCGAAATCCTGCGCAACGCCGTCGCCAAGGTCTACGACAAGTACTTTGCCGAGACCAACACCCAGCAGATCGAGCAGTACTTCCACCTCGGCGGCACCTTGCAGGTCGACGACTCCGATTCCTCCAAGACCATCCTCGACAACCTGCGCCAGATTCAGGGCCTCACCGACAAGCTCAAGCCGCTCGGCATCAAAGGCAATGAATACCCCGCCCTGGTGGTCGCCGCCTCCGAATTCCTGCTCGAAGGCCTCTACGCGCACAAAAAACTCAGCCGCAACGAAGAGCGCGGCTTTGCCGCTCCAGACAAGCCAGCCCGCCGCGATCCGCGCCAGGTCCCCGACGAGGAAAAGCAGTACGAAGACTGGCAGAACCGCCGCAGCGGCCGCAGAGGCAGCTTCAACTAATCTGCCCGTTGCGCACTCCACAAAGGTTGTCATCCTGAGCGAAGCGAAGGAACCGATGTTGCACTCGCTTTCCTCGCTGTCATTCCCGATGGGAATCTGCTTTTCACACTTCACACTCACACCACACTCGTCTTTCGAGGCCCCATGAAGCGAATCAGCTACACCAAATACAACGGCGACCTGGCCGGCGACATGGACCTCGAAGACCTGATGCAGCAGCTCTCCGACTACCTGCTCGACTCCGGCTTCCAGGACCCGCTCTCCCGCTTCCAGGAGCTCCAGGGCGAGCACACCATGGACAACCTGCGCGAAGCCCTGCGGCAAGCCTTGGAGTTAGGCGACTTCAATCAGGAGATTCGCGACCGGCTCGACCAGATGGCCGCCGAAGGCGAAATCGACAAGCTCATCGACCAGCTCATGCAGCGCATGGAGCAGCAGGACTACATCCGCATCGACAACCCGCAAGACCCCTCGCGCCCATCTTCAGGCCCCGGCGACGTGGGCGAAGGCGAAAGCCATGCCCGCTTTGAAGTTACCGATAAGTCGCTCGACTTTCTCGGCTATAAGACCCTGCAGGATTTGATGGGCTCCCTCGGCCGCGCCAGCGCCGGGCGCCACGACACGTCGCACCAGGCAACCGGCGTAGAAACCAACGGCTCGATCCGGCCCTACGAATTCGGCGACACGTTGAACTTAGACGCCAACGCCACGCTCGCCGCAGCGATGATCTCGCAGGCGGAGGAGTTACGCGACTCCAATGGCGGCCCGATCACCTGGCCCGCCCAGGTTTGGCCAATTGCGGTGGATTACAAACACCTCCACGTCCAGCAAAGCGACTACCAATCCAGTTGCGCCACCGTCGTCATGCTCGACTGCTCGCACTCCATGATCCTCTACGGCGAAGACCGCTTCACCCCCGCCAAGCGCGTAGCCATGGCGCTCTCCCACCTCATCCGCACCCAGTACCCCGGCGACACGCTCAACTGCGTCCTCTTCCACGACTCGGCGGAAGAAGTCCCAGTCTCGCAGATCGCCCGCGTCAAAGTCGGCCCGCACTACACCAACACCCGCGAAGGCCTGCGCCTCGCCAGAAGCATCCTCAACCGCCAGAGAAAAGAGATGCGCCAGATCGTCATGATTACCGACGGCAAACCCAGCGCGCTAACTCTTCCCGACGGTCGGATCTATAAGAATGCCTTCGGCCTCGACCCGCTGGTGTTATCGGAGACGTTAGAAGAAGTATCCCGCTGCCGCCGCGCCGGAATCCTGATCAACACCTTCATGCTCGCCAGCGATCCCGGCTTAGTCCAGTTCGTACAAAGAGTCAGCGCCATGTGCCGCGGCAAAGCCTACTTCACCACCCCACAAACCCTCGGCAACTACCTGATGATGGACTTCATGAGCCGGAAGATGAAGACCGTTCATTAAGAAACTGCTGAAGCTTCCAAACAATTCGTGCTTTGTGAAAGGGCACGACTTCAGTCGTGCCGATAAAGCCAAACAAATTCACAGGGCTTTAGCCCCGGCTAGCCTTAGTGCGGCCTGTGATCCCCTTCCGAATTCCTTCCAGGCCTCTCCGGCAAAATCCAAAATATGAACGCCTTTAGATGCAATTGCCCTGGGCCTTGGTGAAGACGGACTGGCACGGGTCGATCTGGCTTGCACTCTTTGTCTGCACTGCCTAGACTGGTGGTATGCAATACACGATTCGCAACGTGCCAGACCGTTTGGATGCCGCCTTACGCACTTCTGCGCGGCAAAAAGGAAAGAGCCTCAACGAAGTGACTTTGGAAGCTTTAGCGCTCGGCGCCGGCATCAGCGGCCAGCAGCGACAGCAGCGCGACCTGAGCGATATTGCGGGAAGTTGGCACAAGGACCCCGCTTTCGACAGGGCCATTGCGGATCAGGACTCGATCGACGCAGACTTATGGCGATGAGGTTCACACGGCTCAATTTGTCTTGAGGAGCAGTGCGGCGATGCGGCTCGCTCTCGACACAAACCGATACACCGATCTTTGCCGGGGCGAGGCGTCCGTCGTTGCAATGGTCGAAGCAGCCGACGAGGTTTGGCTGCCCTTTATCGTACTTGGAGAATTGCGCGCGGGATTCGCCGCGGGGACACAAGGCCCGCAGAACGAATCCGTCCTGCAGCGATTCCTCTCGAAACCGGGCGTGGCAATCTTGTACGCCGACGAGCAGACCACGCATCACTACGCCAACGTATACCGCCAACTGCGCAAGCAAGGGACTCCCATTCCCACCAACGACATGTGGATCGCGGCAATGGTCCTACAACACTCACTGATCTTATCTGCCCGCGATGCGCACTTCGAGGCTCTTCCTCAACTAGTTCGCATTTGACTGAAAGATCCGGCAGCTACCGGATGGTGGACTTTCTCGATCGCAAGATGAAGACGGTGCATTGAGAAACTGCTGAAGCTTCCAAACAATTCGTGCTTTGTGAAAGGGCACGACTTCAGTCGTGCCGCAAGTCGCCTGGGATGAACGGGCTTTAGCCCCTGAGGGAAGCCGACGACGCCAAACCTCTGAATTTGCGAGTTTTTCCGCAGCCTCCCTAGCCCTGCTGAGATAAAATTGGCCATCCGAGAGAAGTTCTGTCCGGGGAACATACATTGAAACTCAACTTCCACTATCCAGCTTCAGACTACCTATCAAATTGGGTGAACTACGACCAACGTTTCACCGAAACATTGGGGCATCCCAACAACCTCGATTCAGACGAGTGCGTTGCCATAATTTACGAGCGCCTCGCGGAGGCAGCTAGCAATTACGGCGTCGCCAGAAACTTCAAATCGGACCCCGCGCGCATACACCGCCTGGACCCGCTCCGCGCAGCGTTGGCCGGCTTAGAGGACGCTCCCGCGACGGACGCTGAGGCCATCGAAGCTGTGGTAACTCTTGTTCATTCGTTGAAAGAGTCCTACGGGAAGGAGTTGGTCTCGGCTGCGTCTAAATTCCTATGGTTCCGCTTCAAGAGCCCAGCGGTCATCTACGACTCATATGCTTTCGCGGGGCTGGGGCGGCTAAACTTTGTTCCAAATCCCAAGCTGTCCACTGACTCTTCGGCTTGGTACGCGGAGTACGTCCGTGCCTGGCGCACAAAGTTTGAGGATTGCGAGAAGCAGGTCGAAGCCGCCTGCAATGAGCTTCACCAATTTAAGAAGTTCACGGCTGCCGCGACATGGTCCGATGAAGAGATCCATGAGGTTGCAGGGAGCCAATGGTTCCGCGAGCGAGTCTTTGACTTCTACCTGCAATATCTCGGTGAGCCGGGTTCCAGATTCGAACCCGAAGTAAGTACCCAGTGATCGGGACCCAAGGTTGTTACAGCATTTACTCATCCCGCACACTAAAGAAGAGGCGCTGCTCCTCTTCGGTGAAGCCCAACTCCTTTGCTAAATCCAGTGCCATTTGGTCGGCCAATCTGTTGCCTTCCTTACTGGCTAACATGGGCTCGTGCTCGGATCCATCAGAGACTTGTCCCTCGAAATTCACAATTGGTTCTGGCTTCATTTCCATTGCTCAGTTCCCTTCAGTTTTCTCATTCGCACAACGGCCACAATGGCAATAGGGTCACACTCCTAGTGCCGAACTGCGGAATCAGTTCGCCGCTACCGCTTCGCCGTCCGCGGAATGCCGCCGCGCACGGCAGTCTTCCACTGCTCTTCCGTCCACTCGGGAATGTCGCTGGTGTCGATTTCGCTGTCCGGCCGCTTGGCGAGCGCTTCAAGCCGCGCGAGGTCCTCTTCGGTCAAAGGAGGCAATGTTTCGAGCGTGTACCTAACCATTTTGCCCATACCGTTTTCTCTCCCTCGGCGTGGCCCTTCGAGCGGAAATAATCCTGACCGTATCGTAAACGCCGCTCTAGTCCGTTTCATCGCGAATCGTGTGTGCCACCGCCAGCAAGATAATCCCCGCCACGGAACCAGCCGTCAGCCACCGCTCTTCCCCATCCACAATCCTGTCGAGTTCGGAAGTACGAAGCGGATCGTCGAATATGCGGCTGGCGTCTTCAAACGTGACCCCATGCTTGCGCCGGTTCGAACGATTCATGCCTCGTCCCACTCGAACCGAACGTTCGTCTCAGACCGGTTCTACGTCTGCTTCCGCGGGAATCGATGCCGTTTCAAGATCGACCGAATGGTGCCCGGAGGGGGACTTGCTCTTCGGACCTGGTTGAGCTGCCCATAACTTGCTGATTCTACGTCAGGCCAAACGTGCCAAAACTGGCAAAAACGCGGGCTCTGGGCACAATTTGGGCACACGGATTTTTTTCGTGGTCGCGTTTTCAAAGATGTATCAGGGGATCAAAGGGAACGACCTCAATGCTGTCTCTTCGTTCGACTGCCTGTTTGTAGTCTGTGTCAAAAGGAAGCTGCTCACGGATGTAGGTCTTAACTTGAGTGGGCGTTCGGCAACCAAAAATTATGGCTTTGACCCACGAGCGCTCATAGGGAATCTTGATAAATTTCTCCCCTAGAGGAACTCGCCCCATCTCGTTGCTCGCGAACCACCGATACTCACCTTCGTATGCCCAGTAATTCATTTTCACAAGCAAGGCGTCATGGATTCTCTCGCCAAACTCTATGCCGCTTAGACCGAACCAGCTCTTGATGAAATCGAGCAAGGGAACGGACTCTATGTGTTCTCGATATTTCACCTTGTTCGGTTGGTTACCGCTGGGAAATTCAAATTCGATACAAATGCCTGTGTGGCTTGCCGCGTAGTGCGCCCAGAGAAGGTGGCAATCGTTGTGGCTACTGAGAGAAAACAGGGCGTAGCGGTCGAACAATTCATTTAGCCCCGTTTCCGCGTTTTTGAGCATGAGAACGCCCTTAGGGGTAAATGCTCCATCTGCAACCCAGCCGTTTAGAAAAGCCGCGTGATTTCCAATTCGCGGGTCTTCTTGCAATTCCAAGATTTGCTCAGGCGTAGGGTGTGGAATATCGATCTTGCTGTCGAAGAGGTCATTGAAGTTCTTCCTGCTTGAGAAGATAGCGTAGGACTCCAGCAGGGCCCTGATGGCATAGTCTTTGCTCAGGTCATCACCCACTGACCGAAATTTGTAAAACCTCATCGTGTTCACATTCTCCGCTGTGCTGTCTAGAGGATAGCCTTATCGATTGATCGGGCGGTCGCCGGGGGCGCTGGTGAGTTTGATACCCTTTCTGCCTGCATTGAATGGCGTCTGGCGCGTTCTAGTTCCCTACCCTTGCTCTTTTCCTACTGCCCTCGAACTTAATGGTTCTGAGGCGCGTCAGCGCCGAAGTCCGCTTAGGCCGCGAAGCGGCCCCCTGAATTGGAAGTTATCCACAGCATCCGATGTGTGTTAAATGAAAGTTAGACTCTGTGTTAAAGGGGCGAAAGCCTCTAGTAAGCCATTGTATTGACCGGGAACTTTTACTTACCTTTTGTGCAAATACACGAAAGGTTATGTGTGAAAACACGAAGTTATCTGTGTAAATACACGTTGTTGCGAATCACGTGTGAAAGCACGAAAAGCCCGATTCCATGTGTGAAAACACGAAGCTTGACATTTATGTGTGAAAGCACGAAAGTGTCGGCCTTATGTGTGAAAGCACGATTCGCGAATGTCCGAAAGCAACCTCCCTGTTCGTTCCCCTCTGCTCCCTGATCGGCACCCGATACAGGATTTCTTCATCTGCGACGTAACGGATGCGATCCCGAAGGATGACATGGGGTCGATGGAGCATCCGATCTTTTCGCTCGCCACGAAGCCAGATACGCGCGTCCAGAGGTATGAACACAAGAACGTTTCGGTGGAGATCGCTCCCAGCGTGCGCGGACTTGCGACAATCTATGACAAAGACATTTTGATTTATTGTGCCTCGCAGCTGATGGCCAAGAAGAACGCAGGCGAGCCACTATCGCAAACCGTGCATCTGAATGCCCACGATCTTTTGGTTTGGACAAACCGCGAGACAAGCGGAGATGCATATCGCCGACTAAAGGAGTCCTTCGAGAGGCTGAGCGGCACGCGCATCACGACGAACATAATGGCGAGCGGAGA
>Ga0116230_10002535_pt1 | contig 17604 bp, 15 predicted proteins | sample S1TSphfallax_3_FD_88678 | JGI IMG/M metagenome (GOLD analysis project Ga0116230, IMG submission 88678) | Host-associated microbial communities from peat moss isolated from Minnesota, USA - S1T2_Fd - Sphagnum fallax MG | ecosystem: Host-associated > Plants > Peat moss > Unclassified | place...
ATAATTCGATGATCGTCGGCATCAAGGATGCGCGCCGGGCAACCGTGCATGTGTTCGCACATAACGACATGGACGATCTCGAGGCCCGGCTGAAGGCAGCACCCGTGGACGCGCCGAAGCTGATCGCGTTCGAGAGCGTATACTCGATGGATGGGGACATCGCACCGCTGGCGGCAATCTGCGACCTCGCAGATAAATACAACGCGCTGACCTATCTGGATGAGGTGCATGCCGTCGGCATGTACGGCGCGCATGGCGGCGGCGTTTCGGAGCGGGATGGCGTCGCGCACCGCATCACGATCATCGAGGGCACGCTGGCCAAGGCTTTTGGCTGCCATGGCGGCTATATCACCGGCGATTTCAAGGTGCTGGACTACATCCGCTCGGTCGCCGCCGGGTTCATCTTCACCACCGCCCTGCCGCCGCCGACGGTTGCGGCAGCGCTGGCGTCGGTCCGGACTTTGAAGGCGGACAGCGCCCGCCGCGCGCTGCTGTTTGACCGCGCGGAGACCCTCAAAGCCAAGTTCCGCGCTGCCGGGCTGCCGGTGATGCCAAGTTCCAGCCATATCGTGCCGCTGATGATCGGCGATGCGGCGCGCGCGACCGCGGTGTCGATGCGGCTGATCCGCGATTACGGGATGTACGCGACGCCCATCAACTACCCGACGGTCCCCCGGGGCACCGAGCGCCTGCGCTTCACCCCCGGCCCGAAGCACACGGATGCGATGATGGACAGCCTGGTCGACGCCTTGGAGACCATCCTGGCGCCCACACCCGTTACCTGAATTAACAAAGTTTTTTGCTTCTTTTGTTCACAAAAGAAGTACTTACTTTCTTCATGAACCTGTCTCTCTCCGGAAAAAACGTCCTCATAACCGGCGGCTCCAAAGGCATTGGCCTCGCCTGCGCGAAAGTTTTGCAGGCCGAAGCTGCCCGCATCGCCATCTGTTCGCGCAGCCAGTCCAATCTCGACGCCGCGGCGGCGGAACTCCCCGGCGTCATCGGCCTGGCCGCCGACCTCACCGACGCGGCCGCCGCCGCCGCGATGGTGGAAGCCGCCACAAGGCTCCTCGGCCCGATCGACATCCTGGTGAACAGTGCTGGTGCGGCCAAGCGCACGCCGCCGGATGAGCTGACGCCGGCCGCGTATCGCGCGGCGATGGACGCCAAGTTTTTCTCCTACATGAACGTCATCGACCCCGTGATCAAAACCATGGCGGCGCGCGGGTGGGGGGTCGTGATCAACATCATCGGCAATGGCGGCAAGCTGGCGTCACCCGTGCATATCGCGGGCGGTGCGGCCAATGCGGCGCTGATGCTGGCGACGGCGGGCCTGGGTGCGGCCTATGCAAACCGGGGCGTGCGCGTCGTCGGCCTGAACCCGGGGCTGACCGGGACCGGCCGCGTCGCCGAGGGGATGGAGGGCACCGCGCGGGCCGCCGGCATCACGGTCGAGCAGGCGCGGGCCGAGAGCGTGGGGCGCATCCCGATGGGCCGCATGGCGGCCCCCGAGGAGATCGCGAATGCCGTGGCGTTCCTGGCATCCGACCGTGCGAGCTACATCACGGCGGTGAACATCAGCATGGACGGTGCCGCCTCTCCCGTCGTGGTCTGATCCCTCTGGCCTTCGCTCTTATCCCCTCTGGCCTTCGCCAGGACGCTTCCCCATGTGGAGGGCAGCAAAAGGAGACACCAATGAAAATCGGATTTTTGGGCCTTGGCCGCATGGGCCAGGGCATGGCGGCGAACCTGATCAAGGCCGGCCATGAGCTGACGGTCTATAACCGTTCGGCCGACAAGGCGCAGGATCTCGTGTCGCAGGGCGCCAGGCTCGCGAAAAACCCGGCAGAGGCGGCGCAGGGCGATGCGGTGATTACCATGCTGGCCGACGACAAGGCGCTCAAAACGGTCGTGTTCGGCGAGGCCGGCGTGCTGGGCGCGCTGCCCAAGGGGGCCCTCCACATTTCCTGCAGCACGATCAGCGTCGAGCTGTCGGAACATCTGACCGCGGCGCATGGCGAGGCTGGCCAGCGTTTCGTGGCGGCCCCGGTATTCGGCCGGCCGGATGCCGCGGCGGCGGCCAAACTGTTCGTCGCGGCGGCAGGCGAGGCCGGCGCCCTGGAAGATTGCAAACCGATTTTCGAGGCGATCGGCCAGCGGACCTTCGTGCTCGGCGACACCCCGCCCGCCGCCAACCTCGTGAAACTCAGCGGCAATTTCCTGATCGCCTCGGTGATCGAGAGCCTGGGCGAGGCGATGGCGCTGGTCGGCAAAGGGGGCGTAGACCTGCACGCGTATCTGGACCTGCTGACCTCCACGCTGTTCGCCGCCCCCGTCTACAAAACCTATGGCGCGCTGATCGCGGACAAAAAATTCGAGCCGGCCGGGTTCGCCGCACCTTTGGGGCAGAAGGACATCCGGCTGGTGCTGGCGGCCGCCGAGGAGCTGCAGGTGCCGATGCCGCTCGGCAGCCTGCTGCGCGACCGTTTCCTCGCCCTGCGGGCGCAGGGCGGCGACCATCTTGACTGGTCGGCGGTCGGCGCCATGGCGGCGAAGGATTCCGGGCAGGGCTAGCCAGGCGGCATGCGGGGGCGCTGGTTGCAGCCGGTCCCCCGCTCCAGTATAGGCTCCGCTGCACGCCGACATAGCTCAGCGGTAGAGCAACTGATTCGTAATCAGTAGGTCCCCGGTTCAATCCCGGGTGTCGGCACCAGCGTCATTTCCCACGAACGCCGTCTTGCCCGTTTCAAGGAGGATGCATGTCCGACGAACCCGCGAACACCGCCCCCTACACCCCGCCCAAAGTGTGGACGTGGGATAAAGCGAGCGGCGGCCGCTTCGCCAACATCAACCGCCCGATCGCCGGTGCCACGCATGACAAGCCATTGCCGGTCGGCCGGCATCCGTTGCAGCTCTACTCACTGGGCACGCCGAACGGTGTCAAAGTCACCATCATGCTGGAAGAGCTGCTGGCGGCTGGCCATGCGGGGGCCGAGTACGACGCCTGGCTGATCCGCATCGGCGACGGTGACCAGTTCGGCAGCGGCTTTGTCGGCATCAACCCCAACTCGAAAATCCCCGCCCTCGAGGACCGCAGCGGTGAAACACCGATCCGCGTCTTTGAGTCCGGCGCCATCCTGCTGCACCTCGCCGAAACGTTTGACGCCTTCCTGCCCCGGCCGGCGGCGGCGCGGGCGGAATGCCTGTCCTGGCTGTTCTGGCAGGTCGGCAGCGCGCCCTATCTCGGCGGCGGTTTCGGGCATTTCTACGCCTATGCGCCGGAGAAAATCGAATACGCGATCAACCGGTTCGCGATGGAGGCAAAGCGCCAGCTCGACGTGCTGGACAGGCGCCTGGCCGAGGCCGCCTACCTGGCGGGCGATGCCTACACCATCGCCGACATCGCGGTATGGCCGTGGTACGGCGGCCTCGCGAAAGGCCTGCTGTATGAGGCGGGCGAATTTCTGCAGGTGCAGGAGTACAAGCACCTGCAGCGCTGGGCCGACGATATCGCGGCGCGTCCCGCCGTGCAGCGCGGCCGCATGGTCAACCGCATCATGGGCGAGCCCTCGAGCCAGCTGCATGAACGCCACGACGCCAGCGACTTCCTGACCAAGACCCAGGATAAGATCCTGGGCGCGCAGGGATAGCCCCGCGCCCTGGCATATTGTTGTCGTCGATAACCGCTTGTCAGTCGGGATGAACCGATGGGCGAGGCGGCGCGCGCCCTTCACGCAGCCGCCAATCTGTGCGGATGCGGGGTTCGACTTCAGCCTCTGGAGCGTGATGACCTCAAAGCGTCATCACGCTCGACCTCTTGTTTGGGCGAGCACCTCATTATGGCTCTTGGGCACCGCGCGCTCGCGCGGGTTGCCGGCTGAAAGCAGTTTTTCGAAATACGCAATGGTTTTCTCGAGGCCCGCGCGCAGCTGGATTGCCGGCTGCCAGCCCAGCGTCTCCTGCGCCAGGGTGATCACCGGTTGGCGCTGCCTGGGATCATCCTGCGGCAGCGGGCGGTAGATGATCCGCGACGATGAGTTGGTCAGCTCCACCACCGCCTCGGCGAGTGCGGCGATCGTGAATTCATGCGGATTGCCGAGGTTCATCGGCCCCACGATGTCATCGGGCGACTCCATCAGCCGCACAAATCCCTCGATCAGATCATCGACATAGCAGAACGAGCGCGTCTGCGTACCGTCCCCGAAAATCGTGATGTCCTTGCCGCTCAGGGCCTGCACGACAAAGCTTGAGACCACCCGGCCATCATTGGGATGCATGCGCGGTCCGTAGGTGTTGAAAATCCGCGCGACCTTGATGCGCAACCGGTGCTGGCGATGGTAATCAAAGAACAACGTCTCCGCGCAGCGCTTGCCCTCGTCGTAGCAGGAGCGGATGCCGATCGGGTTGACGTTGCCCCAGTAGCTTTCGGGCTGCGGATGGATCTGCGGGTCGCCGTAAACCTCGGAGGTCGACGCCTGAAACACCTTCGCCTTCACGCGCTTCGCCAGACCGAGCATGTTGATGGCGCCGGAAACGCTCGTCTTCGTCGTCTGCACCGGATCATGCTGATAGTGAATCGGCGAGGCGGGGCAAGCAAGATTATAAATCTCGTCGCACTCGATATAAAGCGGAAAACAGACATCGTGGCGGATCAGCTCGAAGCGGGGATGAGTGCGGATCGCGTCCAGATTGCGGTGCTCGCCGGTGAAAAAATTATCGACGCAGATGACATGCGCCCCTTCGGCGATCAGCCTTTCGCACAGATGTGAGCCGAGGAAACCGGCGCCGCCGGTGACCAGTACACGCTTCTCAAGATGCAAAGCCGCCCCCGCCAAAACGTATTTTTCACACGGTCAGTCTAAATCCTTCAATTTCATTTTATTAAGGTATTTTTAGTCAGTTGCTTTGACTTAATTAGACACTTTTACTTTAAAACACGAACGCTGACGCCGTACAGTGTTTCCTCGGCATTCGGCCGGCGGGCGCGCACCCTACCCCCGCCGCCCGACAACATGCTATCAACCGCCATGCGCACCCGCCCGGCCGATTGAGCCATGGTCACCCCAAGCCAGTCCATCGAAGACCGGCTCACCCAGGCCGCCGCCCTCTGTGAAAAAAATGGCGCGCAGCTCACGGAACTTCGCCGCAGCGTCCTCAGCCTCATCCTCGCCGCGGATTGTCCCCTCACCGCCTACCAGCTGCTCGACCAGCTGAAACCCATCCGCAAAGGCGCCGTTCCGCCCACTGTCTACCGCGCGCTCGAATTCCTCATCCAGAACCGCCTGGTCCACCGCATCGAACGCCTTAACGCCTTCATCCCCTGCCTCGGAGCCGACCACGACCACCCCGACGTGCAGTTCCTCATCTGCGGCCAATGCGGCACCGTTACTGAAATCGAAGACCACGGGGTGTCGGAGGCGCTGGCCAAGGCGGCCGAGACAAAGGGGTTTGCCCCGCGGCAGGCGATTGTGGAATTGGATGGGGTTTGTCGGGAGTGTCGGGGAGACGCTTGTTAAGCAAGCGCTACGTTTTAGGGCACGGGCCGTGACAGCGCCGATGCCCAGCTACGGGAATGTTTTTTGCGTCCGCCCGCGGCTGGCTTTGTTCAAAAAAGCAGCGCCTGTTTTACTCAACGCATAACTCCCCGCCCCCAGGCCGCCGACAAAAAACCCGACCGGCCAGTTCGTCTCAAAGGACAGGGCAATGGCCGACCACACCGTGCCAAGCGCGATCACGACCGACGCCGCCATCGCCAGCACGGGCCGCGCCGTCAGCGCGCGCGCCGCGGCGGCGGGGCCGACCATCAGGCTGAACACCAGCAGCGCGCCCACCACCGGCAAGGCCACCGCGGTCGCGAGGCCGACGGCGCCGAGAAACACGAGCTCGATCACCCGTGGCGCCACACCGCGCGCGGCCCCGAGCTCGGGCGAGGCAGCACTCAGCAGCAGCGGGCGAAACCCCAGCAAAATCACGGCAGCCGCGATGCCACCCGCCACGGCGACCGGCAGGATGTCGGCGCGGCTGACCCCCAGAACCTCGCCAAACAGCAGCGCGTAGACGCTCTGCGAATACTGGCTGGACAGGCTCAGGAACAGCGTCCCCAGCCCGAGCAGCGTGATCAGGGTCAGCGCCGTCGCCACGTCGTGCCGCTGCCGGCGGCCAAGCTCGCTGATCCCGAGCACGCCGACACCTGCGAACACGACGAGACCCCAGACCGGGTTGAGCCCGAGCAGGCTCGCCGCCGCCGCACCGGGAAACGTGCCGAGCGGCAGGGCGTGAGCCGCGAACGTCGCCCCCCGCAGCACGACGAAAAACCCGACGATGCCGGCGATCACCGCGACCATCGAGGCCACGATCCAGGTGTTGAGCATGAAACTGGAAAACATCAGCGCGCCAGGCCGGACAGCAGATAGATGACGAATATGATGGTGACGATGAAAAAGCTGACCGGCCAGCCGTGCCCGGGCGTCCAGTCATAGCTGTCATAAGCGAGCCAGATGCCGCAGAAACACGCGAAAATGCCGATCGCCATCGCGAGCAGGATCGCAAAGTCCGGCCGGCGTGAGAGCCTGAGGGCCGCCGCCGCCGGGCCGATCAGCAGGGCGGTCGAGAGGATGGCGCCGATCGTCATTGCCGAGAGCGTCACCGCGAAGGCCAGCACCAGCAGATACAACCCGCCCACCAGCCGTACCGGCACGCCGCGCACCCGCGCGAGCCCAGGGTCCAGCGAGCTCAGCAGCAAGGGGCGGTAGATCAGGCCGATCACCACCAGGGCCGCGGCGCCGATCGACACGGCGAGCGGCGCCATGCCGGGCGGGATCGCGAACATCGAGCCGAACATGACCGAGATCGCCGCCCCGGTGGTGCTCCGGCTGGTCACGTCGAAATACAGGAACAACGCGGTAACGCCGAGCCCGGCGCCGAGCACGATGCCGGTCAGCAGGTCCCGCTCCGCCGCCCGGCGCTCGCCGGCCATGCCCATGGCCCCCGCGGCGACGGCCGCCATGCCGAGAAACCCCAGCAGCGGGCTGAGCCCGAACAGAAACGCCGCCGCCCCGCCGGCACTGCTGACATCGGCGAGCGCATGCCCGGCAAAGGTGCTGCCGCGAATGATCGTGAAAACCCCAACGGCCCCTGAGACGACCGCCGCCCCGCCGGCGATGACCAGCGCCGTCTGCACCGGCGCGCTGCTGAAAAACCCGGCGGCGGCGAACATTACGGGATGGCCGACACGTGCACCGGGTGCGTCTCCAGCACCGCCGGCAGCTCATCTGCCGCCCCGGCCGCGATCACCAGAACGCGGCCGTGCACGCGGATCACGTCGATATGGTAACCATACAGCGCGCTCAGCACCTCGGTGCGGACGACATCCCCCGTCATCCCGCTCACCGCCCGGCCATGGGCGAGGTAGACGATCCGGTCCATCGCGGCGAGCAGCGGGTTCATGTCATGCGCCGAGACCAGCACCGTGATGCCGTATTCCGTCGCAATCCGCCGCAGCACGGCAACGACCCCGGCGATGGCGGCGATATCGAGGCTCGCCAGCGGCTCATCCAGCAACAACAGGCGCGGCCGCCGGATCAGCGCGTGCGCGATCATCACCCGCTGCAGCTGCCCGCCGGAGAGGCTGCCGAGCCGCTGCCCCGCAAACCCCGTGGCATCGACCGCGGCCAGCATCTCCTCGACCAGCGCCCGACGCGCCTTCGATGGCCACGGCAACCCCAGCCGGTGGCCGGTAAGCCCGAGCTCGACCAGATCGCAGGCGCGGATCGGCATGTCCGGATCAATGTTCAATTTTTGCGGCACATACCCGATGGACGCGGACCGGCCGGTATGGCGCACGCCGTCGATCCGGATATCGCCCCCCTGCGGCGTCTCCAACCCCAGGATCGTGCGCAGCAGCGTCGTCTTGCCCGACCCGTTGCTCCCGATCAGCCCGCAGAACGCGCCGGGGGCGAGGCTGAACGAGACATCCTGCAGCACCCGGCGCGCGCCGAACGCGACATTGAGATAGGCAACCGAGAGCGCGTCAGGCGGTTTATCCATCAATGCGGCGTGTCCGGGAGCAAGGTTTCAGTGGATTTGCGTTCCGCCACAGCCTTACGCAACGCGCTCACTTCGGCAAGCATCCAGGACTGGTAGTTGTAGCCAGGTGCCGGCATCGTCTCGTACACGCCGACCACCGGCACCCCGGCGCGGCGCGCCTGAGCGAGAAAGGACTGCGTCAGCGGGTCCGTCACCTGCTGGTTATAGACGAAAATCCTTGCGCCACGGCCGTTCAGCAGAGCGGTCTCGGTGGTGACGTCCTGCGGCGACGGGTCGGTCCCGTTCATGATCGCCGCCTGCAGCGTGAACGGCGTCATGATGTTCATCCCCAGGGCCTGCAGCAGGTAGTCGCCCACCGGTTCCGTCACGGCCACCGGCACGCCCGGAAAATCATGCCGGAACGCCGCCACCGCGCGCAGCCACGAGCGCAAGGAGGCATCAAACGCCCGCGCGTTGGCGGTGAAGTACGACGCATGCGCGGTATCCAGCGCGCCCAGCGCCACCGCGACGGCCTGCGCCACCGCCGGCATGGTCGACGGATCATACCACAGATGCGGGTTCGGCGTGTTATCCGGCAGCCCCCGCAGATGCTGCACATTGATCACCCGCCGCCCGGCATCCGGCGCCGCCGCGATCATCCGGTCCGACCAGTCATCATAGCCCAACCCGTTTTCAACGATCAGCCTGGCGCCCGCGATCTGCGCGGCCACCTGCGGGCTGACCTCGAAACTGTGCGGATCGGTGTTCGGATCGGTCTCGATGGCGGAGACATCGACATACCGGCCGCCGACCTGCGCGATGACGTCGGCATATTCGTTCTCGATGCCGATGGCTTGCACGCCACCGGCGGCCTGCGCCCAGGCTGGGCAGAGGAGGACCAGGAGGAGCGCGATGTTTGTCTTCATCGCGGGATGTTATAACATAGCGTTTAGTGCTGGGAAGCGGTTCTTTTTTGAAAAAAAGAACCAAAAAACTTTTGGCCTGGGAATTGTGGCTGTGGCCACGCCAACGCTGATGGCCTGAATGATGCAAATTTTTTGCTAGTTTTTGTTCACAAGAACCAGGGCTTCCATCAGACCATCGACATCCGCCGCCGTCGTGCTCCAGGCCGTCACCAGCCGGATCACCACCTCGCCCGGCCTCTCCCCGTCCGCCGGCCAATGATAGAAACCATAGCCCCGCGCTTGCAGGGCGGCTGCCAGCGCCTGTGGGAGCGCCACGAACAGTTCGTTCGCCTCAACGGCCTCGACCAGCCGCACACCCTCGATCCCGGCGAGGCCGGCAGCCAGGCGCGCCGCCATCCGGTTGGCGTTCGCGGCGTAGCGCAGCCACAGCCCGTCATCGAGGTAGGCAGCCATCTGCGCGCTCGCAAACCGCATTTTCGAGAACAACTGCCCGGCGCGCTTGCGGCGGTACTCCAATTGCGCCGCAACGTCCGGGTTGAAGATCACCACCGCCTCGGCCGCGAGGCAGCCGTTCTTGGTGGCCCCCAGGGACAGCACGTCGACCCCCGCCTGCCACGTCACCGCCGCCGGCGTACAGCCGAGATGCGCCACCGCATTGGCAAAGCGCGCGCCATCCATATGCACGCCCATGCCCCTCTCATGCGCGAATGCCGCGAGTGTCGCGACCGCCTCGGGCGTATACACCGTGCCCCACTCGGTCGCCTGCGAGAGGCTGATCGCGGCGGGTTTCGACTGGTGCACCCCCCGCTCCATCGTGCGCGCGAACGCCTCGGCCATCGCACCCACCGTCAGCCGCCCGGCCTGCCCCGGAAAACCTATCAGTTTTGCGCCGGTGAAAAATTCCGGCGCCCCGCATTCGTCGGTTTGGATATGCGCCGTCTCGTGGCAGTACACGGCCCCGTGCGGCGGGATCAGCGCGGCCAGCGCCAGCGCATTGGCCGCGGTGCCGGTCGCGACGGGATAAACGGACAGCGCGCAGCCAAAAACCTCCTCGGCGACGGCGGTCAGGCGCCTTGTCCACTCGTCATCGCCGTAGGAATGCGCGCTCCCCGTGTTAGCCGCCTGGATCGCCGCCATGATTTCGGGGGCAACGGGCGTGATGTTATCGCTGGAAAAATCCCGGCAGGCTTCAACCATTGGCAGCACGCTCCTTCTCGATCCGTGTTTCATTTGTGGGATCGCGCGGCCAAGCGCAATCGCGCCTTGACATGAGCGGCCCCGTCCTTCGAAATCCGCTCGCAGGAGGAGCAAAATCATGCGGGTTGCGGTGATGGGGGCCGGCGCGGTCGGCTGTTATTATGGCGTGCTGCTGGCCATCGCGGGCCACGACGTCACCCTCATTGCCCGGCCGCTGCATGCCGAGGCGATCAACCGCGAGGGCCTCAAGCTCGAACGCAAGGGCGCCATCGAGCACGTGCGGCTCACGGCGCATGAGGACCCGGCCGCGGTGAGCGGTGCGGCGCTCGTACTGTTCTGCGTCAAATCCACCGACACGCTGAGCGCCGGTGCCGCCATGGCGCCGCATCTGGCGGACAGCACGACGATCCTCAGCCTGCAGAACGGGGTCGACAACGCGCCCCGCCTCGAAACCTTGCTCGGCCGCGCCGTCATCCCCACGATCGTGTACGTCGCGTGCGACATGCCTGGCCCAGGCCATGTCCGCCACCGCGGCCGCGGCGACCTGATCCTCGGGCCGGGCGGCCCCTCATCACTGCCCGCCATGTTGAACGATGCCGGCATCCCGACCGTCATCTCCGAGAACATCAGGGGCGCGCTATGGTCGAAAATGATCATCAACTGCGCCTACAACGCCCTCTCCGCGATCACCGGCCAGCCTTACGGGCAGCTCGTACAGGTGCCGGGAATGAAGGCGGTGATCGCCGATATCGTGCACGAATGCCTGGCCGTCACGGAAAAACTGGGCGTGACGTTGCCGGCGCCGATCTGGCCCGCGGTCGAGCAGATCGCGGTGTCGATGGCGACGCAAATCTCCTCGACGGCGCAGGACCTCGCGCGCGGCAAGCCGACGGAGATCGAGCACTTGAACGGATACATCACGCGCCAGGGCGTACCCGCGCCGGTCAATCAGACGATGTACGCGTTGGTAAAAGCAAAGGAATCGCTAGTCTTGTAACGTGTAGGCTTCAGCGCCGGCAGCGCCCCGAGCAGTTTGGGGATCAAAAGTTCTTTGCTTCTTTTTTCAAAAAAAGAAGCGCTTGCTTCACCTAAACTTCCCACTCAGGGAGAAGAAAAAACTCCGCCCCGGCTCAGTCCAGTACAACGGTGTCACCCCGTTCCCCGCGACAGCCGCCAGTCCAACAATGCCCTGCCGGTTGAACAGATTATCCATATCAATCGAGACCGTAACAAGTTTCTTGGGCGCGATCGCAAAGGTGTATGCGATCGAGGCCGTCGTATCGCTGGTCGATTTGATCGGATAGGCGTCCACTTTGTGCGTATCCTGCCCGTATTGCGGGCCGATCTCCTTCACCAGCAGCGACGCGTATAGATGGTCTTGCGCCTGTGCGAGCGCGTCCGCGTCGTAGATCAACCCCGCGGCCCCGGTTCGACGCGGTGACTGCGCGACCTGCGCGCCGTTGTCGTAGGTGGCGTCGTTGAGCGAGCCGTTGATGTAGAGTGCGGTGTGGTAGAGCAGTGTTTTCGTCGCCTCCGCCTCGAACCCCTTGAACACCGCACCGCCCTGGTTGGAATAGATCGTCGCGCCCGCGATCTTCTGGCTGGCGATGTAATTCTGGAACGGGATGTAATAGCCATCGAACGACGCGCTCAGCCCGCGCCCCTGATAGCTCGTGCCGGCCTGGTAATTCACCGTTGTCTCCGGATTGAGCGCGGTCACATCCGTCGTCGCGAACACGCTCAGCGGCGGCGCGAGGAACCCCTGCGCGATCTGCCCGTAAACGCTCCAATCCGGGTTGATTTTGTATTTGATCTCACCCGAGGGTTCGAGGTCGGTAAAGGTCTCCTGGTCCTGCGCCGGCTTCAGGGTCGATTTGTTGATGATCGCATCGAGCCCGCGCGTCACGTCGAGATATTTGAACCCCGCGATCAGCGTGAGACCCTGCACGGGCGTGATGTTTGCCTGCACATAGGGCTGCTCGGTGCGCAGCGAGTCGTTATAGTCATAGGTCAGAGGGCTGACGCGCGCGCTCGTGCTGTAGGGCACATTCCCCAGGCTCAAATCCGCCGTGTCCTTGAACGCCTCGTTATCCGTGTTGTCGATCCAGAAACCCGCATCGACGCTGCCAAAAAACGTCGTCTGCGAGAGGTTGAAAATATTGCCCTCGTTACGGAAATCATTATGGCCGGCAAGGCCCGGCACGTCGTCCGCTACGTTCTCCGGCTTGCCATCGATATAGATCACGCCGAACAAGTTTGGCGTCGTCCCGTTCGGGTCTGCGCCCTGGTAGCCGTTATGATAGTAGGATGCTGTATACGCCGTGTCGGTCAGCGTCAGCGCGTCTGTCAGTTTGGAGAGGACGCGCACATATTCGAAATCGGTGTTGTACGTATCCGTGTTGTTGGCCGTGAAATCCTGCGAGTCCGGATCGCCGTTCAGCGCATAGCCGTCGCCATACGCCTTGATCTGCGAGGCCTGCGCGCCGTAGGGCGTGTGGCCATAGCTGCGGTTGACAATGGCGACCGCCGTCACCACCGTCCTGGACCCGAGCGGCTGTACCCATTTGATGAACACATTTTTTCGCGCGGTCGAGGTGCCGGACAGCGCAGCGCCGCTTGCCGTGTCCGAAAGATCGATGAACCCGGCGCCACCGTTCAGGCCCGGCTGCGCGCCCGTCTCGAGATCGAGCCCGTACAGATCCGAGCGGAAACTGCCCATGGTCGCGTAAGGATTAAAGGTCGCGACCGCATCGGGGTCCTTCGACAGAATCGAGACCGTACCGCCAAAGGTCGCGTAGCCGATGGTGTCCGCCGTACCGGGGCCACGGTCCACCGAAACCTCGCCGATGTCATGATCCGTAAAATACACGGCCGTCTGCGGTGAGAACGAGCTGGTCGTGCCCGGCACTACGATTCCATCAAACATCGTGTTAAACTGGCTGTACTGAAAGCCGCGGATGCTCTCGCCGTAATTCTGTTGCGCCACCGGCCCGTTCGGCTGAATGTCCTGCACGCTCGGCGTCAATGCGATCAGCTGGTCATAGGACTCTGACGGCGGGGTTGCGTTGCTAATGAAGTTCGAGCCAACGACCGAAGTCGGCTGCCCCACATTCAGCGGCGCCTGCGACGGCGCCTCATAAGATGCGGTGCCCGGTGCCGCGATCGCGCCGAGGGTGGACGTTACGTCACCGAGATTGAGTTCGGTTTGCGCACAGGCTGGTGCCGCAAGTAAGCTGGTGCAGAGTACAAATATGAGTTTCAAGCCAAAGACCCCTGTTTTGGCGTTAATGACGAAGGGGCGTCAAAAAAGGCGTTAAAAATCAGTGACAAGTAAGCGGTTCTTTTTGAAAAAAAGAACCAAAAACTTTTGGCCTGAGACCGGGACGTGATGCCGACAGATCCCCGCCGCCCGCGCGAGGGTTCTCTGTTTACAAAAAGTACCCCTCTGCTTGCTTAAATTTCAACGTTCCCGCCCGAAAGCACCACCCCGACCACCTTGTCCGCCGCCTCGATCCGCCCCGCCAGCAGCGCCGCCAGCGCCACCGCACCGCCGGGCTCCACCACCAGCTTCAATTGCCGCGCCGCAAAGGCCTGTGCCGCCCGCACCTCATCATCGTTCACCACCAGGCCGCCCTTGAGCAGGCGGCTGTTGATCGAGAAGGTGAGCGCGCCCGGCGTTGCCGTCAGCAGCGCGTCACAGAGTTTCGAGCCCTGCAGGTCGTTCGCGACGCGTCGCCCGGCGGCCAGCGAGCGCGCGGTGTCGTCCCAACCGGCCGGCTCCACGGCGTAGACGGCCGTTGCGGGGGACACGTCGGAGAGGGCGAGGGCGCAGCCGGCGACGAGCCCGCCGCCGCCCGTGCAGACCAAAAGCGCGTCCATGGCGAGGCCCGCCGCGGCCGCATCCGCCGCCAGTTCCAGCGCCGCCGTGCCCTGGCCCGCGATCACGTCCTCATGCTCATAGGGCGGGATCAGCACCGCGCCGGTGCGCGCCGCGACATCGCGCGCGATCGCCTCGCGGTCCTCGGTCGCGCGGTCGTAGGGGATGATCGTCGCCCCCCAGAACGCGGTGGCGTCGCGTTTGATCGCGGGGGCGTCCGCCGGCATGACGATCGTCGCCGGCATGCCGAGGGCGGCGGCGGCGCAGGCGATCCCCTGCGCGTGATTGCCGGACGAAAACGCGACGACGCCGGCCGCGCGCTGCCCCTCGCTCAGCTTGCGCAGCGCGTTGGTGGCCCCGCGCAGCTTGAAGCTGCCGGTGCGTTGCAGCACCTCGGGCTTGATGACGATCCGGCCGCCGGTGCGCTGGTCGAGCACCGCGTTGCGCAGCATCGGCGTGCGGACGATGTAGGGGGATATCCGGGCGAGGGCGTCGTGGACGGCGCTGGGTGTCATGGCCGCGGCAATAACACGCCGGCAGCAGGGGCGACAAAGCGGCAGAGCCGGTAGGTGCCGACCGGCTCATGCCCCCGGCTGCGCACGATCACGCCGAGCTGCACCGGGCAGCGCGCATCGAGCCGCCGCGTGACCATGATCCCCACGGCCCCCGCCAGATGCGCCGGGGGGAGCGCAAAATACGCCCAGCGCGGCGCGAACCCCGCGACCGGCACATCCGCCGGCGCGTCATACGCGAGGGCGGCGGCGGTCGCGTAATCATCGGACGTCAGAAACGCCGGATGCCCGGCGGCGGCGCTGGCGGCCAATGCCGGCCACCCGGCGAACTGCAGCGCGGTCGGATCGGCGCGCGCCGGCAGCGGAAAGGGTGCGGCCAGGGCCTGCGCGTAGACCGCCGCGGTCAGCGCAAAACCGAGCCCGAGGGCGGGCCGCAGCCAGCGCCGCAGCATCGCCATCGGCAGCGAGGCGGCGGCGAGGCACGCCGAGGGGTACATGATGGCCGCCCAGTTGCTCTCGACCCGCCCGCTCAGCACGTGCTCCAGGAACACGACGCCAGGCACGACCGTGAGCCAGACCAGCAGGTGGCCGGCCGGGGAGGGCGCGTCGCTGAGCCGCCAAAGCCCGAGGGCGGCCAGGCCAAAAACCAGCGGTGTCGCAAGGCCGATCTGGCCAAACACGAACTCGCCCAGAAACTGCAGGGACCGCGCGGCATCGAACCCGCCGACCCGCCCGCCCTGCTTCAGGTAGCTGACCCAGCCATGCGCGGCGTTCCACGCGAGGTCCGGCGCGAAGACGATGAGGGCGAGGAGCAGCCCCGCCCATGGCCACGCGGTCAGCAGGCTCACGCGCCGCTCGGGCGCAGTCAGCAGCCAGATGAACACCGCGGCGATGAACAGCACGGTAGTGTATTTGGAGAGCAGGGCGAGCCCGATGGCGAGCCCCACACCCAGCCACCAGCGCGGATCGCCGGTCGTGATCAGCCGGGCCATCGCGGCGAGGGCCGCCGCCCAGAAAAAGATCAGCGGCGTGTCCGGCGTCATGATGATCGCACCGACGCCCACCATCAAAGTCGCATTCAGCAGGGCGGCGGCCATCAGCCCGGCCTGGCGGTGCGGGAACATCCGCTCGCCGGCGTCCCAGATCAGCAGCGAGCCGATGGCGGCCGCGATCGGCCCGAAAAACCGGATGCCGAGCGGGCTCGTCCCCAGGCACCAGGTCCCGGCCCGGATGAACAGCGCGACCATCGGCGGATGGTCAAAATACCCGGCCTGCAGATGCTGCGACCAGAGGAAGTAGTACGCCTCGTCCGGTGCGAGCGGCATGCGCGCCGCCAGGATCAGCCGCAGCGCCGTGAGCGCCGCCAGCGCGCCGAACCAGAGGCGCATCTAGCGTACGCGCCAGACCAGGGTCGCCGACACCGCGTAGTTCCAGACGACGCCGACGGCCGCCCCGGCGGCACCCGCGGCAAGGCCGCTGCCGTTCTCGGCATACAGCGCCCGGGCAATGCCGATATTGGCGATCGCGCCCAGGCTGCAGACCACCAGGAACAGCGCCAACCCCTGCCAGGCCTTGGCCTTCTTCAGCCGCTGCGTGCGGTAGGTGAGCTGGTTGTTGAGCTGGAAATTCGCGATCATCGCGATGATGGTGCCGAGCGTCTGCGCCCCTTCGAACGGCATGCCCGCCGCCCGTGCCGCCTGCAGGACCACGAGGTTGACCAGCACGCCGAAGGCGCCGACCAGGGCGAAGGACAGGAACCGCAGCGGCACCGCGCCGCGCAGCGCCTTGTCGATCAGCAGGCCCGCGAACTGCAGGAGCACCAGCGCGTCGAGCTTGCTCTCGCCGGCCGCGCGCGGGCGGAACCGGTAGGGGATCTCCACGATGTTCAGCGGTGTTGGCGAGGCCAGGATCAGGTCGAGCAAAATCTTGAACCCCTGCCCGGTGAGGCGGGAGGCCAGGCGCTCGAACAGCGCGCGCCTGAGCAGAAAAAACCCGCTCATCGGATCGCTGACCCGCGTGCCGGTGACGATCTGCGCCAGCCGGATGCCGGCATCCGAAAGCCGCTGGCGGGAGGATGAGGACAACCCGGCATTGTCGCCACCCTCGACATGCCGGCTGCCGATCGCAAGGTCAGCGCCGCCGGCGACCGCGTCCAGCATCACCGGCAGCCGTGTCTCGTCATGCTGGAGGTCGCCGTCGATCACCGCGACGTAGTCGGCCGAGGAGGACAATGCCCCCTCGATCACCGCCGATGAGAGGCCGCGCCGGCCGATGCGGCGGATGCAGCGCACGCGCGGATCGCTCTGCGCCAGATCCCGCGCTGCCTGCGCCGTGCCATCAGGGCTGTCGTCGTCGACGAACACCACTTCCCAGGCAAGCTCGCCCAAGGCCTGCTCTAGTGCCGCCACCATCGGCGCCACATTCGCCCGCTCGTTATAGCACGGCACCACGACAGTCAGACTCAACACGCAGCACCCTAAACGTTAGGCCATCGATGCAAGGCGGCGGCGCCGCCCTAATTCCAAGGCGGCGTAGCCGCCCTAATCTCCAGGCGGCGGAGCCGCCCTGATCTCCAGGCGGCAGGGCCGCCGTGATTTCCCGGCAGCCGGGCGAAAACTCAGAGGGCCTCGAGCACGGCCTCGGCGCGGCTGACATCGAAGCCGCCCGGCTCCTCGACCGCGAGGTGGGTGACGACCCCATCCTGCGCGACCAGGGCAAAACGCTGGCTACGCACGCCAAGCCCGCGCGCCACAAGGTCGAGCTCCAGGCCCAGCGCCTTGGTGAACGCGCCGGAACCGTCGGCGAGCATGACGATGCCCTCGCCGGTCTTCTGGTCCTTCGCCCAGGCGCCCATGACGAACGCGTCGTTCACCGCCATGCAGATCACCCGGTCCACGCCCTTGGCTTTCAGCGCCGGCAGGTGCTCGACGAAGCCCGGCAGGTGCTTGGCGCTGCAGGTCGGCGTGAAGGCGCCGGGGACGGCGAACAGCACGACCTTGCCGGCGCCGAACAGCTCGGCGGTGTCGACCTCGCGCGGCCCTTCCGGCGTGGCTGCCATGAGCTTCAT
>Ga0116230_10002536_pt1 | contig 17599 bp, 16 predicted proteins | sample S1TSphfallax_3_FD_88678 | JGI IMG/M metagenome (GOLD analysis project Ga0116230, IMG submission 88678) | Host-associated microbial communities from peat moss isolated from Minnesota, USA - S1T2_Fd - Sphagnum fallax MG | ecosystem: Host-associated > Plants > Peat moss > Unclassified | place...
CCAATTACAAAATATCAAAACTTGTATATGAGATTTTTTGCATAATATATCATGTGATCTCCAACTCGATGAAAACATGTGGAATCTAGTTTAAAATGGTCACATCACATGAATTCTAAAGTTTTATGCATTGGAAAATGGTTTCTTGATGTGAAGCACTGTAGCAGCAAGAATGAATAAGAAAGATACGAAAATATTGAAAATAAATAAATTTGTGATTGTGAGTTTAAATTCTTGACATTTTTCTTTGAGTAAAATGTGTGGGTTTTAAAGAAAAAGAATAATAAGATGATAAGGCAAGAAATTCCTCACCTTCAAGTTGCTTGATATTTCGATGTATTTTATTATATATTTGTGTTCTTTGTTTTTTATTTTTTATGTCTTTTTTGCGTCTTTGATAATCAAAAAATGTGTGGTAACTATGACTTCTTGATATTTAAGGGAGGAAAAGAATGTGGATAGTTTGGTATTTTCATTTTACAAAACAAATTAACTTCTAAAGCTTGAATGCACAACTTGCATATAAATGTCCAAATTTCTCTCATGGCAATCAATACATATCTACTCAATGAAAAAGCAATAGATAGTGTATAAATATTTCAAGTTTGAAGTTGTGGCTAGGTGGAAAATGAAAGGGTTGGGGTGGTGGAAGCTTTGAAGTCTTAAAAGAAGGAATTTGGTGGAAATGTGTGACAATGGTGGTGGGGTTTAAGGGTGATGGTTGCATGAGTTGAAATGGAACGTTACAAAAGGGGCATGATAAACCTAGGTGCATTCTTTGTTTTAGGAGCCACCTTTGGCATAACCAATGTTTAAATTGGGAGCTTTTATGCTTTCAAAATAAATGAATTGTTAGAATCTTGTAAATTTTTTGCATGGAGTTCTTCATTATCTATTACATTGTTGTTAAAATTCAAAATAATAGACAATGATAACAAGAATAGGGGATAAACACGTTGTGTTTTAATATTGTATGAACATATTAATTATCCTCGCAAATTTTCTTGCTTATCGTGGAATTTTTTTTTAAATCTAGGAAACACACACTACCTTAGATGGTAATTTGCCCCAAATGAACTTAATTGAACAACAAAATATTTGGCGTCCTTTATTAAAGTAATACCCTTCAAACATTGTTTTCCCATTAGATTTCAGTGATTTTTAATCATGTTGAGATTGTAAAGCCAAATTTTCATAAATGGAATGTATCAAGATGTGAGTTCATTCCTTTCAAGTCCCCATCCTTGTGGACTTTTTTCTTAAATGAACTTACATATTGTGTTGGCATCCTCAAAACATGAATAATATGGAAAAATCTTTATCTCTTATGATTTGTCAACACATATGAGGCTACAAGTTTAATATATGCACCAATAACATTTTGCACTCACAAATGTGATTATATCCCACAATCTTTGATATCTTCTCAAACTACCACTATATCCTTAGTGCCAAAAATTGTTTTCAAGATGTTTTCACAAAGATGTTTTTCACAATGCACTACATCTAGTATATGTCATATTAGCAAACCCTGCCAATAAACAGATGAGATTAAGGATTAATCATGTAGATCAATGTATATGTTTCTAAAGTTGCAACATCCTAAATGTTGACAACACATTTGATATATTATTGTTTTGTCCATAATTAAAATATCTAAACAATATTGGAAACAATCATCTGATAGTGTAATTAATTGGCTACCAATTCAATTATTACCCATCTAGATTATCTTCTTTGAATTGTTTTAGCTATAATTTCATCCAAAATAACAACCTCTATGTGTTTTGTTATAAAGGTTATTGAATAAATCTCGGTTATGTTCATGAACAAAGTTGAACAAGTCTTTGATTTGTTCATGAATAGAACCCAATTTTGTTCATGAATAGATTTCTATTATGTTCATGAATAGATCTTTGTTATGCTCACATGAATAGAACCAAGTTTGTTCATGAATAGATCTCTATTATGATTGATCATGAACATAACCCATCTTTGGTCATGAATAGAATTTAACTTTAATCATGAACATAATTTTGTTTTGGTGATGAATTTCATGATCAGAGGTCTATTCTATTCATGACTATAACTTAATGGAACTCATTTTTCTGCCTTACCATTAACAAAATTCAAAACTTTATATGTACATAGATCTTATAATTTTACATATGTGACAACAACCTAAATGCATGTACAATGGGCCTAGTTGTTGCCTTATCCATGACTAAAACATCTAAACAATATTGTAACCAAACATCTAACATAAAAGTTGATTACATGATAATTCAACAGTTAGCCTATGAAATTGTAATTCATTAAGATTTAAAGATAATTAATGTCTTGATTATAATTTTAAATTCTTGTAGCAAAATTACATGATAGTTCATTGTTTGCACAACCACAGGCATAATTCCACAATAAAAAATGACATGTGTACACCTACTTCCCAATATGGAAGTTGGAACATAATACTCAGTTGTTTGATGCCATTTTTGTGTGTGGGGGTGAAATTTCCTACCAGTTCGATTCCTTGGACCTTGTAGCCATTCCTCTCATTCCATGGCCCATTTGATAATTTATAATGTAGATACATGCAGAGGTGGAACCTTGTTTTCTGTTTCCCCATTGAATGCAATTTGATTACATCTATAAGGGTGGTTCTAAGGCAAGTAACGACAACTCCCACAATATACCATTTTTTTTCTTGAAAAATGAGATTCTATGGCTAGGCCACAAGGTGGGCATCCTATGTGCCCTTTTGTCACACAACCTACAAACAATCCATAGGTTGGAAAGTCATGCACACTCCAAATGCACATGGATTGTAAGTTGAGTTTCTCCCCAATGGTTACATCAAAGGCTTGGACACCTTCCCATAACACCTACAATTTTTTGATAAGCGACTACAAATACACATCCAAATTCCCAAATGTAATAGATTTTTTGTTAGGATTGATTAGGGCCAATATTGTAAAGTAGCGTTTAGTCACCAACCAAGGAGGCAAGTTGTAATTAACAATGTCATTAGCCATGTAGAATGGCATGAATTTAGGTCACCAAATGGATTGACCCCAAATTACTAGGAAATGTGTCTTAATTCACTCTAGGTTTCACTAGTTTTTGAATGAATTTGGACGTTTTTACTTTATGAAATTGTTTAACCCCTTAGTGAACGGGGACCAATTGCTACAGACAATGATTTGTTTCACTAGTACCTAGTGAAACAAAGTTACTTTCAAGTGAAATACAAATTTACCAAACCATTCACTTGCTAGTTAATTAACTAACCAACATGGAAATCAATTAAAATTTAATTATTAATATATAATATTATTGATAATTTCATGATTTTAAACGTTTATTATTTATTGACACATGTCACTACTTACGCTATGTTAAAAACCTAGCCTAGGTAGGCCACATAATCAACCTAGGCACATATTCTAGAAATTCGATAAGAGAATATTCGATCAACATACCATTGTTGACCACACATGAGGTTTGATTCCTTGACCTTTGGAATGGAAGCAAACACCTTTACCATCAAGCCACCCCACTTGTTGTGATAATATGTTTACTTTACATTCTATTTATCAAATACTTCATTTTAAACATTACAAAAACATAAACTTTGAAAATTCATATCTTATTGAGATTTTTTTCAAATGAAATGATTCAAGTTTAATTTTTTTTTTTAATTCAATAATGTACATAATTACATTTATTTCCTTTTGAAAGTTTAAAATCATTTAAACAAAAAAAAAATTGAATATCATTATTCAATAACATTTCAATGACCATTTTTTTGAATTTTTTTTTGTTAATATAATAATACTACCTATGTTAAGTTACTTTCAATTATTATGTGACTATTTTTCATTAATTTAAATATTTCACCCTACATTAATTACGAGTATTTATGGCTATTTTCAATTACTTTTGGTTATTTTTTGCTATTTCCCATAAGCTATTTTTGGTTATTCTAAGTTACTTTTGGCTATTTTAGCTTATTTCACCTTAGGTTATTTTTAATTATTGTAATTTTTTTTGTTATTCTTTTTTTTTGGCTATTGAAGTTTATTTCACCTTATGTTATTATTGGTAATTCTAAGTTATTACAGGTTATTTCACCTTAAGTTATTTTTATCTAATATAAATTATTTTACCTAAATTATTTTTGGCAATCCTAAGCAATTCTAATATATGACTATAAGTTATTCTTTTATTAATGTTATTGGTGGTTATTAATGGCTATTGGTGGCTATTTTATTAATGGTTATTGTATTATAAGTTATTGTTGGTTTTTATATATTATATTACAACTATTGGTGATTATTATATTATAAATTATTTTTTGATATTCTATGTTATAATATCATAGGCTATTGGTAGTTACTATATTGTAGGGTGTTTAAAATTATTTTTCATAAGTTATTATTTTTTATTCTAAGTTATTTTTACCTTATGTCATTATATTTTGTTTTAAATTATTTTAAGTTATTATACTTGAGATAAAATAATTTATAATAACATAAAATATAAGTTATAATAACTAAAGTAACTTAAAATAATATAGAGTATATCATAAAGTAGCATAAATAAAATATTTTAAAAAAACATAAAAATAAACCTATTTACTATAGTAAATTGTAATAATGAATTATGTTAACTAGCAATGAAACATGATGTTGACATAGTGATATTATAATGAAATAACTTTCATAGGGTGGAATCAGTAAAATGCAATGAAGTTATTTCACTTTTAAGGTCTCATAATGATTTAAGCTAGTAAATTGTACCCCATTTTGGTAGTAGTGCCATCAAGTGCCAATCCCAACCATATATTACGGGCATCATTGGCAAACTTTGGCCATTTTTCATTGATATGTTTCCAAGCCATAGAATCTACCACACTTTGAATGAAACCATATGAACTAACTCCATCTTTGTGGTAGGTCAAGAGTTGTCCTAAGGATTTGCACCTATATGAGCGCAATAACCTAGGAATTAAATGGAAGTGTTGAAGGACCTTGCTTGGAATAGTTCTTGACCCATCCATAAACCTATTAGTCCCACATTTGGGACACACTTGCGAATGCAATAATGTATTTCAAAAGAAGACACGCCCATTTGTATAGGTATGGATAAAATCATAACTTAGTCCAATTGCCTTACGAGTTTAAAGGCCTCATAGGTGCTTGTTGGCATCTTATTTTCCTTTGGTAGCAATTCTTTCCGTAGCAGTGAAAATAGTTCATCCATTAATGCGTTGTTAATTACATGCGTTGTCCTTAGGTTTAACAATAACAACATGGTTAACAACATACTTGTGGAAGAACCCTTGTATAATGGGGTTGAAGCTTTCATTATCATTGTTTCAAATAATATTTCAAAGCGTGTCAAAGTTTCTAGAATAACATTATCATTTCCAAGATAATCTTCCAAACGTTGATCTTTAATTGGGGTTTGTTGTTCATTTAAATGTTGTAACCCATCTATTGTGGCAAATGCCTCAACAACCATCCTATGAATTTGAACCTTTCAATCTAATGAAAGTGTGTTATTGTAAGTTCCAAGTGTTGGAATGCCTCCAAAACTTTTAGCTACTTTGTCTATTAAAATAATTGGGTTTGGCATAACTCCTACTACTGGTCTCTATTTCTAATATCCAAATGAACATGATAAATCATCATTAACAAATTGAAAAAAATCCCAATAGACTTATACTAATATATATTTAAAAAATTCCAAGCTTTAACTACAATCTTTACTCAAGCACACAACAACCATTTTAATTATGTTTCCATGTTATTGATCTAGTGTAGATTAAATTAAATCTTTTTTTTAAGTCCACGTGTTCAAAGATAATGACAAACACCATGCATCATTCAAATGGATAAAACAAAATCCCATGCATACCACCATTGGCCATTTGAAATATGGATCCCATCCATGTATTTTCAAATGTTTCTTAATGATTATGTGAATTTGTTGTTTTGCACCATGGCAACACATACATTCATAATGTGCTAAGCCCTATTGAATTGCCTCTGCCTTTTCAACCTCAAACAAAGTCTAGGCATCAAAATGTGGTTGCAATTGTGCATGTTGCAAGATGTTCTATTTAACATAATATCACAAGATTAATTAGCTTATAACTTGCAAATAATCATTGTCAAGTAGGATATCACTATAAATACAAATGAAGTGTAAATATGACAACCCTTGAAACAAGATTATATGGATCTACTTGCTCCATCAATTCAAACAATTTCATGAATAATTTAACATGGAATGCAAATATCAACATAATAAAACAAATGTTTAAAAATGTAGATAGGCTAATTTTTTTAAAAAGAACAATGTTGAAGAAAAAGATGGACCAACCTTTGATTATCCACAAAACTATTCAAGCCATAAATTAGGTTTTCTATAAGCCTCACTTAAGCTTTATAACCTCCTACCATAACAGATCTAGGTTTCATAGGGTTTTTATTGAGTGGGTGATGCTTTCATTGAACCAACAACCTTCTTTAATTTACAGAACGTTCTGCTACTAACACTTGAATTTTTATTTTTATTTTTTTGCATAGACACCCATTTATTACGATTGCACTTTGCTTACCCAGATAAGCCCCCCACTGGCTTAAGATGAGAGTACTATAACTGTAGAGCATGCAATTACTGTATAATTGCATATGGTGGGTGCTTTCAAGGTCTCGTCACTTCGGTAAATCACTTGAGCCCCTGAAGCTCATGTAGAGGCACCTACGGCTAGATCTGTAATCTTGGCAAGAATTCTTTTAAAATTAGGAACCTATGGTTTTTAAAGATTTTCCATACCCATGTTTCCTGAACATTACAACTTCAACAAATTGAAAGTTTAATTTAATTAATGAACAATATTATAAAAAAAGGTGACAAATTTTGACCCTAACAAATTTGATTTATTGGACTTTGAGATTCAATGATATAATAATTGTTTGCAAAATATAGCCTAATGTATGGTGGAATCTTCATGATTCACCATGATTCCCATCTTTTAGGTACTAATAGGTTGGTTCTAATGTGGATATATTACTAATGTACATAAAGCCTAAGACCATGCAAATACACATCCATTAAACTTGTTTAATTGTGAATAGAAGCTTAATACTTAGTGTTCCAAACATTATCAAACTTCTTAACACCAATTTTTCAACATTTCACATCCTTTTGGATTGGTGATATGGTTATATATAGATGTTTCCCACCATTTGAGGATGAGCTCCCAATCTTCAACATTTATGACATCACGTCAACATTTCCTTGGGAGCCCACCCCAAAAATTATCACTTGTTTGGTCACCATGAATTTTTTTATTTATAACTTTTCAGATAAAGTACCAAGAAGCCCCTATGGTCTTAGCAATATGCATTTGATTTGTGTTAGCACTTGTAGACACAACAACATACAACAACACATTTTTGAAGGTCAAGTTTTTAGAGTGTCGAGTAGTGGTTATGTAAGCATAAACAACCTTCATGGCATCCATTACTACATGATTGCTTTCAACTTCCTTTCCAAGTCTTGCATAATGTGGTACGTAGTTTACCACACCCTGGTGTTCAATGAATTTTCAAACAATTTCCTTCTTCTCTCCATTGAAAGAATGTAGTTTGCTATCCATTTGTTGCATGAGACTATTTACTACACATGAACACCTCCTCCACCTTAAAAGTCTTGAAGTGGGTTGCAAATCAACATCAAGCTCAGAATCAAGATTTGGGATTGGAGGATGATCTACAAAATTAAGTTGTTATTTCTCGAATCTCAACCTTCTTCATATTTATTGTTGTTCCCATTGTCTGGTTTGTAGCCTATAAAGGAACTAAGTACATCCACAATGTAAAAAATTACATAACACATGTTGGGACATTTTTCAAATTGTTTGTTACCACAAATTAACCATAGTGTGGAACATACTTGTTCCTTTTGCTTCCCATTTAGACATAAAAAACTATGATCCAATAGACCAAGTGATGCAATACATCCTAAAGAAGCCACCTAGGCATTCAAAAATAACATTGTTAACATGTGAAATCATTGTATGTATCTCAATCTAGGCCAATTAGCTTCCACATCGATGAAACAAGATAATAAACTTTGTTCAAAATGTAATTGCTTGAAACTAAAATATTATCTATTATGACATTATAATATTGATAGTTGTGAAACTATTGTACCTTGTTATAAGTATATGAAGGTCTCCAAGTACCCTCCTTATAAAAAACATCCATTTCAACAACTAAAGGTTTATGTTGTGATGCCACTAACCTTAGGATAGGGTATTCATGTGGATTAGATTCTAGATATCTATTGGTATATCCCCAAGATAATCAAACCAACAATATAGGGAAGGATTAGAACAATCCCTAGAAGATTACATAATTTGAATGAGTGTTTAAATAATGCATTGTGGATTCATATAGAAAGTAGTTTCAACAATATGACCTCAAAAAATTCACATTTGTGGTTAAATAGTAAAGGCATGAATTTACATTTTTGAAATTGCATGAACTAAATGTTCTTGCTATGTTAAATTTCTTGCAATTTCTTGAAAATATGTTGTTGGAAGGTTGAAATAATAGATATTAAAATTCAAAGATCTTTTTAACCTTGTACATATTATGTGTCCAAAATATGTTTGTCAACATACTTGCCTTGGTTGATGATCTTGGTAAGTTAGTAGTCTTCATTTCCTTCACAAGAACCTTGTCACATGAGTTGTGAGAATTAAACCAGTAGTGCAAACACTTTTTTGCCACACCACCTAGTTGGGATCTTTGTGCACAACTTGCACCATTGGAAGATGCTAGTTGTTTTTGAGCCTTTGCTTCCCACATAAATGCCAATCATTATCCCTTTCAATGTATCTATCATAGTCCCAGCTTTTTATGCTTTGGTTGCTTCCATCTGCACTAAAGAAATAATTTTCTAAATCCCTAAAAGCTTTGTCCAACCCTAAACCCTCCAAACTTCCAATGAAATCATTTTCCTTCTTGTTGTTAACACACATGTAGTCAAAGTTTTAGCAAGATTACCCGAACCCATATGTAAGGAATTAGGACCTAAACCCAAAAGACCTTAAGTACCCTTGCATATTAATATTATAGTGTTAAAAAAAAGACTAGCCCAAGATATTTCAAAATAGAAAAAAACATTTATAGAAGATGAAGGTCATTGTAGAAATTTGCAAAACATATGAAGAAAAAAATATCAAAAAACACATGGAAATATGTTTGAAAAAAAGTTCTAGAATTTAACAATACATGTATGTTCAAAACCAAGTTAAATGCATGGTATCACAAAAAGAACAAACCTTCAGAACATTAAGAAATGAACTGCAAAGTTTTATAAAAACAAATACAGAAGCATATGGAAGACCTAATATCAAATAAATTCAATGACCTAGAAGTTTTTTCAACGTCTTTGAGGTGTATAGGATGCAAAACATACCACAACAACTTCAATATTTAGTCTTTGTTTGAGAAATGGAAAACGAACTAAAATTTGTTCATGCACTACAAATGTTGTTATGTTTGACCAATTTTGAAAACTATATGTACCACAATATAAGGATTCTAATTAGAGGAAGACAACATACCTTATCGAAGCTTGCAGTGTGTGCTAGACATAACCAGCCTCCATGGCAGTCCACAAACATTAGTTCTACAAATTGTACATCTCACATTTGAAGCTCACACCTAAGAATAATAAAATTTGGCTTGAAGAATAACCAACTATGTTCAAACTCAAGCACCAAGTTAGTTTGCTTGAAAGGCAAGCATGGTTGTGGTCATTGTGAAACGTGGGAACAAAAACAGTCTATGCAAAACAATAAAACAAGGAGGCAACCTACGTTTCTAGCTATGTCATTTCACAATGGGAAGTGTATTAGCAAATGAAGAAACCCTATTTGTGGTTAGGTCATTTCAAAATAAGGTAGTTTTGCAACTTAGGTTTTGTAGTTAACACATGCCTTAGTTGTAGGTGGTAGATCTACTTGCAAAATTGGCTAGGCAATTAAAAATGGAGTTGCACCTTTGGAAGGAAAATTAATTTGCCATCCTACTCCACATCAACATAGTTCTAGAGCAATTTTTTCCATCTCATTTGGAGTAAAAAAAGTAGGTGAAAAATATTTTTGAAATAATGGTAAATTTTGATGTTTAAAAATACTTTCCTCCAAAATTACCACATTGATCACTAAACTAGACTTGTATACCTTACATCACATATACATAAAGTGCAACAAATGCTCACACCTAGACTTTGATACATTTTTGACATACTTGCATCAAACTTTTAAAATCCCTTCATTTGCACATGCTTATGTAAAGTAACTTGCAAGTAGACCATCAACTATTATTTTTCAACTAGTATTCTTCATGTATATGTGGGTGACTCTTCAAAAGAATTAAAATATCATTTACTTTTGCTTGTGCTTTTCAAGACAACTAAATTTTACAATGTCAAACTTTATTTTCTGGGTCTAATTGACTGTGCTTTTACCCAACCTTGTGGTAGTCACTACATTATCCAAGGATAAATCCTTCAAAGGCCAGAATACAAGTCCATTAGCATAGGCCAAACACCAAACTTGTGAGAAAACCATTTTAACATTTCTATCAAGAAGGTGCGAGGATTATCTTTCAAGTCAAATTCCCCACTCCAAATGGCTTCCACCTAGTTGATTGACTAGAAACATATTCAACTACTAGGAGATTTGTCTTCCTTCTATGTGGAAGAAACACTTGGCAGCCTCCAAGAAATTTTTCACCTTTCTACGTGGAAAAAACGCTTGGTAGGCGCCAAGAGTTTTCTCATCATTCTACGCTTAAAGGATGCTTAAAGCTGACAAGGAAATGTTTCATCTTTTTATGCAAAAAAATCTTGGTGGCCACCATGAGGTTTTACATTTTCTTACACTATGGCTACTAGGTGTTCTTATGTCGATTAAAAGTGAAAAATGTTTAGCAACCAAGCAAAAATATATATAATATTATTATTCAATTGATAATAGATGGGGTTTCATGGGATGTAAGGCACATATTTTGTACATTATCACATAAAAACGTTTAGAAGTGACAAAATTCATATTTCATAAATATTTTGTCATATACAAGGGGTGCAATTTTGATAACACATACACAAGTGGATGTTACCATTATTTTTTATTATAAATCTAACATTTAAAAAAAATCTATGAATGAAAATTTTAAAATATAATTTTAGTTTCAATATTGATATACATATCTTGAAAATTTGAAATATAATGAATAAAAAATATCAAAAAAAACTTTGAAATAATTGTAACCAATGTTTTTAATTAGAAAAAGAATTATTTCAACTTTTTGAAAATATTTGAAATTGACATATTTTGGGTAAAATTCGAACACAAACCTTGACATAATGGTATAATGAGATTTGAGAATATTTAAAATTTAAAAAAGGAGAATTTTTAATTCACACCTTTTTTGGTTAAATTCACATCTTTTTTTCGTGCGTCTGATTATATGCAGATTAAATTTGAGTGTGTCTGCCCCACCCCCTTGATGTCTAGATGAAAAGTTATTAATAAAATTATGATATATTTGGAAAAAATTGTAACTTAGACACAATAATGTAATAGGGTATGCTAGTTGTCTCACAATCAATATCATTGCAAAATTTTCAATTCAAAAATTATATTGTGCATTTTGAGTATGTATGAAAAAATGTTCGAAAAAACAAAGAATTGTGATTCATTGTCACCATTGTTGGCAACTTGCATGTCACTACATTCAAGAAACAGTTTTCCATTGCACAACAAATGGAAATAATTCAAAGAAAACAATGAAACTAGAGGAATGTAAGCAAATGCCAATTTGGAATATGTACTCAATAATGAACCAATTGTTTGTAAACAAAATCAAAACATGGATTTGTAAAAACAATAACAATTGAAAAAAATTCACAAAACAATGAGAAGAAAAATGACCCACTTCGTTGAAATGGAAATTCCACAATGGAGCATTATCTCTTTATATAACATTGGGGGTTCAATCATTGACATAACCTTGGTTACATGTGTTCATAAAATTTAGGTTTATTGAACATTTAAAATCCATTGTCATAATAGTGTAGCTTGGGTTAAACCTAAGGGTGTGTCTTTAATATCATGAAAATATTTCCAATCCTAACATTGAACTTATATCTAAGGTTAAAAAGTACACTAAACTAGAAACTAAATACATAGTTTATGTTTTAATTAACAACATTATCTAAAACTACACCCAACACATGGATTGAAATGGTCAAATAAATATTTTACAAGTAATGCATTTTTACTTATAATTACATTAGAAGCACATTAGAAGCACTATGAAAATGACTTATTAAGCTATACAAAAGTAGATTGATAACTTTTGAAATGTTCATTAGTCTTGGGTGCTTAAGTGTTTTGAAATGGGTGTGGAGACAAGATAGCAAGCAAACTTGATCATTTGGGTATCCAAGCCTTTGTGTTGCATGTAGGGTGGAATTAGTTGATTGGTAATGGCCATGTGCAAAGGGACATCAAACAACAATGAAAATATTGCTAATTAGAGGTCTTGCTCATGATGATATAGAAAGCAATTTAGTCATTTGTATGAGATCTGAACTCTTACTTCTCTCAATTACTCAAGCATGTCCTATCTACCAACAAGTGTGTCTAATGACTTCAATCTTTCTAAGAACTTTTAATCCCTGTTGCAATTGTTTTGAGGAAGGAGATATAATAACTTAAAACAAGATGGAAAAGTGAAAAAGAAGTTAGGTTTGAGTGAAATCTCAAAAAATGGACCAAGAATGCAAAGTCAGGTACTCAAAATACATCTACTACCCTAGGCCCAAGTAGTCAACAGCCCTACAAGTGCCAACAAGCTTTAAGAGAGCTAAAAGGTCATAGATTTCCATATTTTCCATTGCATCACACCTTGAGATTCACTACTACCACTTGCACATCAACAAGAGACATTGATTTAGAGTCCAAAGACTTAATTTGTTGGTTGTTGATAGTGAAAAGTTCAAACCTATGTTTTTCTTTCCTACCCATATCTAACATACATTTTGGTTCTTGTAATGGAAAGAGAGGGGCATATTGCTTGTAGGACTTGAATGGATGTGCCCCTTACTCATTGGAAGTTGGGAAATTGCCGTCAAAGCAGGCTTGAGATGAATCCTCCAATGCATGAGAAGGCCCGCCCAGATAACATACCACAACATTGTAGGAGTGAACCACTCAAAGACCATTGCAATTAACACATCTCAATGCAGTGAGAAACTGACAAACTAGGATGCTAAGCCAAAGTTACAAGGATGATTTGAAATATCAACAACCCCAACTTGCCACAACAACAATGCAATACACACTTCAACAAGGGATAATTAATTAAATGCCTAATACATTTGGTTGAATGACAAATGGAAGGTACCATGTCTGAAATGAAATACTGTGGAGGCAAATTATGCCAAGTAGACATGCCTCCAATTTACACTAAAAGATTTCTCCAAGTGCTTTACATGAACCTTAAAAAGCAAATCATATTTGGTGTTCACACTGTTGACTCCTACCCTTGATGCACAATGAGAAGCTTTTTAGTAGGACGAGGTTTTCATGTGTTCCAAGTATTTGTCCCCCTCATGCCCTGATCCCAATCTATGACCACGGCACTTGACCTATGCCCTATGTCTTGGAGCCTAATTAACATCACTAAACTAGATCTGATATCCACTTGGCATGATCGACAGATGGACATTGTAAGAGAAGCTCAGTGGGATAACCAAACAATAATAATCCACAAAACCTCTTCAACCTTGTCAACAGGGACCAGCAGTACATTGTAGTCCTAAAGAGCAGAAAAGTTCTGAATCACAAAGAAAACCAACTGTGAAGCAGATACTGGAGAATCTACCTACAGAAGATGGTTCATGATATTGTCCCAAGATGGAAAATTCAGAATTGAGAATAATATGAATGGATGTCCCATGGACAACCACACATGTCACCAGAGAATTGTATGTTTGCCTAGCTAATGATTATCACATACTGATCGGCAGGTTCTCCTTAAGCATGAAAGACTTTCAAGTGCTCAAAATTTCACTTAAGCAAAGATCTTGCCAAATGTTCTTTTGCTGTTGCAAGTGCCTGTGATATGGTCTGCATCATCACACAGGAACCCAACAGGAAGTTAAAACAAGACCGTGAGTTCCTATTAGGACTCTTGAAATATTGCAAGTGTTTCTGAAAACAGGACCAATTTGGTATTTTTGTCTGATCAACCAATTAAAGGCCCAAAGGTTGTACAGGATTCTGTGGTGATCCAGAATTGCATACATTTGATTATTCAGCACTAATGCATTCTGTGCACCCATCTGCCCTTCTTCAGTCTCCTCTCTCCTATTTATTAACATTCTCATTTAAGCTAAAAACAAGGAAATGATGGTGATCACAACCACAGAAAATTTGAGTGATGCTATCACATTTACCTGCTCAGAGAGTGGGACATCTGCATCGGCACCACGCATTGCTACTCTGCTGGCTATAACATTTGCGTCTGACTCCAGTATTATCCTTCAGAAATCACAACCAAAATGTTTTAAGGCAGAAAAAAAGTGGCATCAGACAACATATGAGATGCACATGATGGCTCTCCATTATTGGAGAACATATATGACCGGAATGGAAAATAGTATAGTTCAGTATTGTAATCAGTGAAGGTGAAGGTTTATCATACTGCACTAATGAATTTTAGACTGGAGTTTCAATATTCTGATTGACTTCTAGGGCTTCTGAAATCTTCCAATGCCAAACACATGTCCACTCATTCCTATTAAATTTGGCAGGGGCCAACTTCTGTGAGTACCTTTTGACATATCTGTCAGCAAAATCCTGGAAGGATCAAGGGCCCCATTTGAAGGGAACAAAAACACACTAAAACGCAAGGAGCAGTACTCTGGGCACCAGTGAGGCTTTCAAAGTGCACAAGTTGCATGTGCCCTGGACCTTGATAGTTTAGTTTTACTCATGAATTTGTATGTAGAATGACAAAACATTCAGAACCACTTCACTAGAAAAGAATTAAACTTTAGCTCCAGCTTGAATGCATGTAGAAACAGGGTTTAACAAATTACCCGCCATCAACAAGCTCATCAAGGCATAGAAGAATTAAGTCCAAGTTCTCCAGCACAGTTTTCTTCTCCACATTGTTCCTGAGCAAATTGAGCACCCAAGAGCCAAATATAAATATGATTTGAAATAAAAACTCCAAAAAAACATGTTAGGTAACCAAGCAACTATTGTGCCAGTTCCAGCCAAATTTAAACAAACATAACAATTGGTGCAGTCATAGCTTTATGAATGTCACTCACCGGACCATCACCTATGAATGGAATCAACTAGCTTCCATTACTCCTCACTGATTTCATCACCTCCCAACAGTGGGTGTAAATAAACATTTTACATATCTATGAGGTTGCTTCACAACAACACTTTGAAGCTAACATGACACTGAGTGCAATCATAACCTTATGAGACTTGTTTCACAAAGTGTCAGACCATCACCTTTGTCACAAATAGCACTGACAAGCTACCATGACTATTCACTAACTTCATCAGCTCCTGATGGAAGGTGTAGATAAGCAGATTATGGGAAATAATGTTTCACAAATCTGTGCCCCAAGTTTCTATCAGTCATCATACCAGCTAGCACTCAGCATACCTAATGAAAAATAAAATTGTGACCTCATTCAAGATGCAACAAGCATGTGAACTAAAGCTTGATTTCAATTTATCTTGCCCTGTACAAGAATTGCAAGAATCTAAGCAAAGGTAAAATATTGCAAAACTTTAATAACTATCATCCTCAAGATTGTTTAATGCAAGTAATTTGTTGCACTGTGCACAAATACGAAGTTAGCATTCTCCTTCAGTTTTGTGCAAACCTCAAAAATGATCTTCACAATCCATCCAAGACATGCAGCTAGCTAGTATGAATCAACCTATAACAACCTGGACAATCACCAATGTAGTCCATCTCACCCAGAAAAAATGGGGAGCCAATGACATCTCTCAAGTGAGTTGAAATTAGGTGGCCACATCTGGCTTTGTCAACACTCAACCTAGTAAAGTGTTAGAGGCTCAACTAGAAAAGAGTGAGAAATACTGAACTTAAGAGAATGAACAAAGTTTCAGATTAAGGTCACATGACAAACCTGAGAAGAAGAGCAACGGCATCAAAAAAGCCCTGTAAAACTGTAGCCAAAATGAGCTCATTCTCATCTTCACCTCCCGATACATAAAAGTGAAGGTCAGAGACAAACTTGTAGACCACTATATATCCATCAAACATCCCGATCTCAGCTGCATTGCAAAGCCACCACATGAATTGTGAACTGCCAGGGAGAAATCAAGAAAATTTTGATTCTTAGGGAGCACATAGAACACAGAACACTTTAAAAGACTAACTAAAAACCACCTATGGTACAAAATCAGAATGTAAAATGTACTTTGCTGATACTGGTCAGACATGAAAACCAACTTCCCTGCACAATTACAAAACAGCTGAAGATTGGCCGTCCCAATCCCAACATGGCTAAAGCACAGAATACTTTAAACCTAAACTCTTCCTGGTCAAATCCAGAATAGATCTCAGACCAGTAAGTTAGGGTTGAATTTTTCTACGAGGATCTAAACACTGGTTAAGCAACTTAAAACAATAACAGCTTCCAGCAACCTTACAAACTATGGACTCCAAATTTCAGACATTACAAAAGCAGAGACATGATTCTCTTTTTAGAGCTTCAGTCCCAAACATGGATCCACAGAGAACAGCCTTCTGGACATCTCAAAAGATCAAAAGATCCCTTCTGAAGATGGAGGCATGAAACAAATAGGTGATTTGAAAGCGGAAGTTTTTACCTTCTGTCCGAGCACTTGTCTTTTGAGTCTTGGTGAACACGGACTTCTCAAAAGCCAGTTTGGCATTGAGAGTAGGCCAGTCGTCGGAAAAGTACTTCACAGCGACGCGCTTTCCTTCACCATCTAAAAGCAAGATGTTTTTAATCAACGGAGTAGACACCTGAGGCAACCAAGACGACGAGTGGAAGGTTCTCGATCAAATCAGAAGAAATCTCAATACTCATACCGACAAATGAAATGAAATGCAGTGAGCCAGAGCCCATTCGAGATCCAAAAAAGCCCATTCATTAGTGACCACATACCTCCATGTTTCACCAAGAAACTAAAAAACAAGATTAAAAAAGCTCCACAAATATTTGCGTCAAAGTTCTGGATTCGTGATCTAGGTGTACTCCTTCTCCTCCTCCTCCTCCTCCTCCTGGTGGTGGTGCACGCAAGTTTCGATGTCAAATGCGAGCTTCTGCAGTCCCGGCTCCCGTTGCTCCCAAGTTAGGTCTTCATGATTGGAGACCGGCCTGATGCCCGAAACTTCGCTTGTGCGGAGGACTTGAAGGAACCGAGGAAGAGAAGCTCTGAGAAACGTTGGGTGAGAAAAAGGATGGATGAAAAATAGGG
>Ga0116230_10002538_pt1 | contig 17597 bp, 11 predicted proteins | sample S1TSphfallax_3_FD_88678 | JGI IMG/M metagenome (GOLD analysis project Ga0116230, IMG submission 88678) | Host-associated microbial communities from peat moss isolated from Minnesota, USA - S1T2_Fd - Sphagnum fallax MG | ecosystem: Host-associated > Plants > Peat moss > Unclassified | place...
CAATTGTCCCTTGTTTGTAGTAGTTTGATGGAGAGCATTCTCAAACGGCTGAAATTCGTGCAGAACTGAAAGAGATTGTCCGCGCAGATGAAGGATGATGCAGGGGATTAGGCCAGATACAAAATCCGTGCTGTAAAATGTAGATGAAGAAGAAAGAAAACTTGTTGCACTTATTTTCGCCATAGCGAGAAGAATGCGATCCACTAGGAAATGCTGTGCACGGAGAATGTATCTTCAAAAAAACACACAGCAACACTGAAACATGAACGGAACAAGTCGTAGAAGAGAAGCTCTGGCAATCAGCAAATGTCTAACGCTTTGATCACAAACGCTTCACAATTTTGTAGCATCTAATCGTGTTCGAATCCATGTTTGGTTCTGCATTCTGGAGTTCCGATAGTGAGTAAGATTGTCAGCGAACGATTCTCTCCGACTCCAGGTACGGTGATGCAGATTCTGTTGCCACCAGCAGCTGCGGCATATACCGCGAATCATCCCGTGATCTCAATTGTGATTCCGATTGTGCTCCCGAATTTGATTGCGGTTTTGCTTCCTCTTGCAACTTTGGTGAATTGAACATGAGCGATTGTGCTTCTGACTGCGCTTCGTCTTGCAGCTTCGTGGAATTGGACAGTAGCAAATTGTGCGCTTCCAATTGTGCCTCTTCTTGTACCTTTCGTGGATTGAAACCGTTTTCGGAACGGTCCCGGTTTCCGATCGGTTCGATTTCTTGCGTGCCGGTACTGGGCGGCGCCGGGCCGGTTATTGAACTGCCGTAGACGGAAGGGAACGCAAAGCGATCTGGAAACCTTTTTCACCGCTTTTGCGTTGCGCCTCTTGAGCGCGTCTAAGAAAGGACGAAAGGGAAATTCGGCGCTTTCGTCTTTCTCCTCCTGCTCTTTTCTGTTCCTTCTCCTACTGATTCTGTGAGAGGTTGAGAGAGAGAGAGTAGTATTTTGAGGCGAGCTTGGAAATATTTGGCGGAGAGGAGGCCTTGGAGGAAGCTGGCATATCTCCTTCCTGAGTTGAAGAGAGTTCTAGGCGGAGAGCCCTACTACCATAGAATTATTTTTGCATAGCAACGACGATTGAAAGAATTGGCGGAAGATTTAGAACATCGTGTTTTGTTCGAACGTTACATGTAGCGGATCTATCTGCAGAGGGGAGATGAAGCTGATTCTCAATTGCAATTTCCGTTTCCAATCAGTGTTGAAGTTTCTCGTGTGATCGCAAGTCCTTCCATTGCGGAATCCGCTCTCCAATTCCCTCGACAAGATCAGACGAAACTCGTGCGTGATGTGACGGAGTGCAGTGTGCAGGGTGCGAGGGAGGCGCTGAATGCGTCTCTGGCACAGTACGAGCCGCTGATGCTGGTGGTGGCAGCGATGGCTACGTGCTTCCTGTTGTCGATTGCAACTTCAGCTGTCAACTCCGCAGTTCTGGTTCTCAGTGATAATGGGTACTTCTCAGTCTCTCTTTCTCGAGACTGTTAGAAAGGAACCACATCTTCTCCTCAGCTCAGGGAACGCATTCCTCATCGCAGGTTTCGCGGTACTATACTGAAAATTCAGAGATATGTGAGAGGATTCAGTTCTCTGAAGCGCTGGAGAAGCTCAACAGAGGCCTGTAATTGCAAGATTTCTGGCTCTCACAGACGATTTTGATCTTGTGTTTGAGCACCTGCGTATATGCTTTACTCCCTGCAGAGATTTGATTTTCAACATGATTTCTAGATCCTTGTGCATTACATTGCTGTGTCCATGGCAGTCGATCTCCAACCAAGGACTGCTAAATTTTCAGAAGAGTCAATTTGACATAGTAAAGGTCATTAGCTTGTATTCCAGATCAAAATTGTCTGCTCCCACAGACAATCTTGATATTGTGTTTGGGCACCCGTGAATGCTTTAAGTCCCTGCAGAAATTTGAATCTCAATGTGATATCTAGATCCTTGTGCATTTCATTGCTGTGTCCTTGGCACTCAACCTCTAACTAAGGGCTGCTAAATTTTCAGAAGACTCAATTTGACATAGCAAACATCTTCAGCTTGTGTTCAGAGGTCTAAATGATGTGCAGGTGGTGCTGGTGCATCCCTTTTGTGTTTAAGAAATTACCTTCATTTTGATCAAAGACGTATGATTGAATGACTCTCTAGCTGATTGCCCTTGATATCTGGTTTTCCAGGATTGAAAAGCACCCTTACAATGATTGCATTTCGTTTTATCAAGTAAGCCATCTCCCAACTACTTCTCTTTGCTTTTGCCTGCTTCTGGTTGTTGCTTCTTTCCATCTTCAAAGGAAAGAACTCCAGACATCTGACAAAATCTATGTTGATTTGACTACAGACTTTTTCCTGGAGCTAATGACTACATAAGAAAAGAGCAAGCCAAGGTCAGACAGCTTGCTCTAGTGGCTTATGTATACAGCTTACTGGCAGGCTTTCAGTGCCTTGTCTACAGCTTATCTCATTTGTGTTCTTCCATCACCTCATGAATGTATGCGAGTCTCATATGCAAGTCCACCCTTGGCTGTACCCCATAATCAGGTCTCTGTATCAAAGATGATCAAAACCTATCACTCTGGTGCATAGCTGCTCATCATCATACTCCTCAAATCATACTTTTTCCATGTTAGATTTTGTATCCAGACTCAATAAATTGTCGAAGGTGTTGGGGGCGTCTAAACTGTGCTGGTTTTGTATTAGAGAGTGCAAAACTCCACTAAGGTGGAGGTCACCCCAGGGTTGACTGACAGTCAGTTGCATAACTCATCAGGAAATATGTCATTTTCCTTTACTTTGTGGCATCTGTTGAAGTGTCTTTTGGCTGCTTGAAGTCTTTGACTCTGGTCATCTGTGAACCCTGAAATTAGCATGCTTATAACACTCACCTTTGGAGATGAGCAGGTGATAGACAAACTGCAATCTAGTGCAAAAGCTGAAAAGCTCTGCTGGGCTTCAGAGCTGCCAAGAGAGGGACTTGGAGCTCAGGTCCTTGAGCAGATAAGGAGATTAAATCAAGAGACAAGCATTGGCAGCCCTGCTGCTCTGGAGCAGTGTAGGTATTTGCCCCATAGATATCTGTTGATGTCTTTAATCTTCCTTTACAGCATACATATCTGGATGGGTAGTCCTACAGAGTAGAAAGAGTTAACCCAGTGATTGTGGTTCAGTAGGTGTCCATGTCTACTTTTATTTTCCTGTGTCCTTATGAGGCTCCTTTACCTATTGCTAGTTAGAATGACTCATAGAAAATTACATTCAATTCAGTCACAGGTCTTCTGTCTCTGCTGTACAAGGAATTATAAGTGGTAAAATTGATATTGTCAGGAGCACCATCAGAAGAAGCTAAGAATAGTTTTATTTTCTGATATCCAGGTACAATGGAGGCAACGAGACAGAAGGCCACGTTTCCTTGGTGAAATGAAGCTTATTCTATGTACATGTGACTGTATTCTTGGTACTTTTGCAGTATCAATAGACTGTGAAACACTCTGTGATTGGCAAGAGCTTATTAGTATCACTTGGTCATGCAAATTCTCACATACAAACCCTCTGCATCCTGATGTGTTTCCAAGCATACCACGATTTGAGGCAGAGGTGGTGGCGATGAGAGCTGCAATGCTGGGCAGTAAAACCAAAAGTTCTCAAGGGCAGGTTTGTGGTAACATGACATCTTATGGCTGTGAAGTCCACATGGGCTTTTATGAAGGCTACCTGTGGCATCACTGCTCCTGAGATGTGAGATCCCAGACTTGTTATCCTTATGGGCTGCTACTTAAATATGTGGCTGGAATGAGATTTCTGGGAGAGACAATTTCAATGAATCCACATCTTGTGAGAATCCACTGTCAGTAGCAAGTCCTCTTATGACAGAGCTACAAGGACTGTTTGAGCAACTGTAAGACCTCATATGTGCTGATGTGCGGAATGATGAGAGCAACCAGCAAAGAGACACCTGCATGACCAAACATCTGGACTAAAAAGATAGAAAGAGGTACATGCTGGGCAACAGATTAGTTACTGTGGACGCTTGTTTGAAAACCATGGTGAGCACTGTAAACATTCAAAAGGGGAATCTTGTGCCTATGGGTCCTTTCTGAAGGTTCAACAAGCATACTCTCATCTTCAGGATGATGAATAGAAATAGTGTCCATCTCTACTGCAAAGTGTGTCCCAAATTCTTGAGCCTAGGCTGAACCCTATTGTCAGGCTGATGGTCTGACCATGATGTGACTATTCTGTTTGTAGCATTATACCTGAGAGTGCCCACTCAGCATATGACAAGGCAGCACAGTACTTTCAGATCAAGCTACGACATGCTCCTCTGACTTCTGAGTTTCATGCAGATGTGAAGGCCATTAGACAGTTCATCAACAAGAACACAATCATGGTCTGTGAATAAAATGAGGTTCTAGATGGAATGCAAGACATCTTTGGGCTCTAGTTGTGATGGTGAAGATTATTACAAATTATGGTTCCTTTGCATGTATTGTGCTTTGTAGTATGATTTTTTGCTTGTGGCCCTCTGCAATGTCATTGGCAACAGAAATTTTGTGCTCTTCTACTTCAGGGTTTTTTTGTTGAGTATTGGAGCCGTCATAGAGGGTGAACATCCAAAGTTAAAGAAGGTGATTAGTGTTCATGCCCTGCCTACAGATTGTAGGCTCTTCACCAGGCTTTCCACATGGTGTTATTGATCCAATTGAGGTAACATTCTCTCTGCATAAGTTGATTGAAATTCTCCAGTGCTTTCTAGTCCCAGAAAGGAAATTTGTGCACATGTTTATGAGTATAAGAAATACCCAGTTGGGATTCTGCTGATGCTTTATTCAAGCATGCAGTATGCAGTGAGTTCTGATTTGGAGCAGTCCTTCCTTTATCTTCCAGTTGCTTGACAGAAACTAGTGAGTTTCATTGATATTTGACATCACTAGGAGCCATTGATCATCACGACTAAAATGTGACATCAAAGATGGTCACTTCCAAGGCGGTTGAAGAATGGCTGTTATATGAAAAATATAAGTTTTGCCCCTGGTTCATTTTCAACCAGTGGATCCATGACTGAAAGCCAGGGCCCACCTGTCTGAACAGTCGTTTTAATTATCTGTGCTTAATTCATCAGTGAAGCTTGAGGAACATTGCTGAGCACAGAATGTGTTCTTGACAGGAATAACTAACTGAAGGGTGAATAGGCCTATAGGAAATAGCTGCATTGGCTCTGCAATTTGGGAATCTGTGTGCATTGTCGACCTTTGAGGATTTATCCTTCTTTTGCTCGGAAGCTTGGGTAAGCATCACCTGATGTATTGCCTTTGGTTATTATGATTACATGCAGAGATGGAAACATCTCCACTACCATCAATATTTACCTTGTGCCAGAGTTGTAGCAGATGGCTAGGGTGTGCCATAGTTATATGTTCATTTGATACCCTCCATCACTTAAGATTTCTTTGAATTACAATGCTCAATCGGACATACTATGGAGTAATTTGTTCAGTCTGGGACTGTACCATATGTAGATGTATCTGTTTGCACAGCTCATTGCCTCAAGAGGCATTGTAAAAGTACCTGTTCCATAAATGATAAGGAATGGCCCTAATGATCTTCTACTTGGGCTCAAAAACAGTTGTTAATTTTTAGATCTTAATCCGAATTGATATAGCCTCATGTTGATTGACTACTATAAATTCTAATTGGATGTGTCATTGGAAGACCTATGTCAACCTCTACTGCTTTCTCAGTAGCAAGACTATATTCACATCTATGCTATATGAATAAAATCTGCAGTTTTCCTGCTGTCAAACAAAATTGTTGATGGTCGTGGAGATGTTATGCTGTTCACCTTTGTGTGGAATTGTTGCCAGAATCTGTCTTCTGGTAGAGCACATATGTGAGAATTAGAAATTTGCACATAGTAAACCATGTACAGTTGCTGCAAGTGAAAATGCGATTATACTGACCATGCTCTGTGTGGTGTTTTAGATATCCTTTACCAACCTTTGACTTCTGGGTCCCAGGAACATCCATCTCCATGGATGTACACAAGTATGGCCTTGCTCCAAGGGCCACAAGTATTGTGCTCTACCGCAATCATGAGCTTTGACAGGTTTGTGCCCTGATCTTTATCTGTGGAACTTTTTCTGACTCCAATTTGTAGTTGTCCTGATCTGCTCAGTGACCTACCCAGAGAAATTATGCATTCACTGGCACTCTCATTGCATCCTGTTATTTCAGGGAAAAAATTTCTGTTTCAAGCTTTGGTCACATCTGATTCTTAGTCTTCTCTGTAGCAGACCTCACTGCCCAACTTTTACATAGATCTTGTGATTTTATTCTTCCCAGAAAGCCATTCCTCCATGTGGGTGCTGAAACTACCCTCGATAGTTCCGAGGTACTATAATGCCCAGACTTGGGACCCATTAGTAACACCCGAATGTATCAGGTCATGATAGTTTTAGAAAAGACCCAGAGAGACTTGTGCCATATGTGTTGTAGGGGGTTGTATAGATTATTATACCAAAAGATTTCCATAGTTCTGATTTTCTTCTGAGCTGCACATCAGAGAATGCATTGAGAACTCAAATACCAGATTGTACAGGAGGCATGTGTATCTCTCCATAACTGTTCTAAGCTCCACTTTTTTCCAAGTGCCTACAATTCACCAGACATCATGATTTAGGCTTCCCATTTCCTCCAGAAATGCAACAGAAACCTCGTATTTGAACAGAATATTAAATAGAAAAGAAAATGGATGGCACTTAGATTGCCAACTAAACATGACTGAGCAGCTCTTCAACCTAGAGGGCTATTGCCTCCATTCCAGAGGTTGTCTGTTTCTAATTGTTGTAATGGGGGCAATGTCGTTGCTGACCACCTGTGATGCTATCTGATTCCTAAGAGTGACAACTGATGCTTCAGCATTGTAAGCTGGTCCAATCTCATTGTCTTAAAAATTGGAAAGACACAGATGAAATTGATGCGATGTACCATGATGCTGGGTGCCTGGGTGTTTCATATGGCTCTGTGATGGGCACATTTCCAGTTTTTAGCTGGTAAGCACTCACCTCCGTGTTGCCCTCAGACATTTAGTGAAGCAGGTTGCTTGGATCCTGGCTGTATTCAAGTGATCTTGCCATGAAAGCTCAACTTGCAATCAGATAAACTGACCTGTTAGAACCATTTTCAAAACATACAAACAAAAGTAGTGGGTACCAATCCAGGGTCTACTATGCTGGGAAGCTACAAGTACGCATGGCCACATTCAAGTTCAAGTGTGATCTCAAGGTGGAGAACACATGTATCCACCAGTGCCTCTCTCCCCCATGGTTGAGTCACAAGATTTGGACTCTTGCTGTACATATATTGGGACTTTGTGCTTCCAGACTGAGATTTTGAGGTTCTATAGGGTTAGATGTTTCTTGACTATGAAATAATGTTGGTTGTGTCTTTGTGCTGGCACAGTGACTGAATGGTCTGGAGGGCTGTATGTTTCAACTTCAATGGCTGGAAGCAGATGGGGTGGTTTCATTGCAGGAGCTGTCTTTGGGAGAAAATGGTATGTCACTCCCTATCCTGAAGATATTGATGCACTTGTTTTACAAGTCTTTTGTGTTGGAGAAGCATGCTTTCAAGTACGATGCTTGGTGCATAAGCAGCCTCTTCACAACCCATAAGACCAGGTGCCACTCACTGCCACTCAAGGAGTTTGAACTTTCCAGTAACTTCTGTCTGAAATATGATTTTATTAGTGCTCAATGGAGGAATTCTGACTGAAAAAATATGTTGTTACATGGGGTTTGGGTCAGGCTACAGGGAGATTGTCAGAAAGCTAATGGACACCTCAAAGAAGACTGAAGTAGGGTAGGCTTGACAACTCTTTCCACTTCTGATGTTAATGCCAACGCTCCAATTCTGAGATATGTTGTTGCCATATAGTACAAGGAGTTCTTGTTGATTTGGTTGATGGAGTGAATCCAGGGTAGGTTCAGCTTCTTACAAGCTGAACTTATTTTTTGTTGAGTTTGTTCATAGATTAATGCTGGATTGGTGCAGAATCAAGAAGATTGAAGGACTGTATGTGCTGGGAAAACCAGACATGACAGTAATTGCATTTGGGTCAATGGACATACATATTTATAAAATAAATGATGTGATGACATCAAAAGGTTGGAGTCTCCATGCTCTGCACAAGCCAAGCAGGTAAGTTATCATTTGGGCAGATGTCTAATGATTCATTTGACCTTATTGGCCATTCCTACTTGGGCAAGGAAAGAGCATCCTGATGATAGACAGCTGATAGAAAAGCCCTCAGAGCATCTTACACCTTTGTTTAATCCTCACCGTAATGAGTATCTCTTTCATAGTCTTCTGTACCTCTTTTACAAAGATCAAGGCATCTGGAATCAATGTCTCTTTCTAAAGAAACTGGAAAGCAAGGAAGACAATCCAGATGACCTATTCATGTCACAGTTGTCTCATTCTAAATCATGAGCCTGAGGGAGGGTGAAAAGTGTTAGGAAGCTGCTGTAGTTCTATTACTGAGTGGTGGAGATGCACATGCCTAAAAGAAGATAGAAGGGTCCACTGATAGAATTCATGGGATATTTTGTCTGTTTGTTTCTGGGGCAGTGTGCACATTTGCATCACCCTACAGCATGTGGATATGATTGATGATTTCCTTGATGACCTTGCAGCAGCTGTCACAACAGTAAGCCTTTTCACCATCATCCCCTTTAGTTGCTCTTTGATCTGCTGTTACCTTCCTTCTTTGTATTTGGAGCTGATGAGTCCATGGGGAGTAATGTCAGCTAGTCACTGTCATTCACAATGAAGCTGATGGTCTGACATTTTGTCAATGACACTCAACAAGGTTATGACCATACTCATTCTTGTTTTGAGTTTCCTTTGTTTTTGCTGGAACTGACACAAAAGTTACCTTCAAAGTGTTATTGGTCGGTTTTTTCTGCAATCTCATAGATATGTATTTGGAAGGACTGAGAAGCCCCTAGATTTCCATGCCTTATTTGAGCCATTGACTGTGTGACCCCTTAATAGATGGGTTAACTGTAATATGTAACACCAGGTGTGTGTTGGGATTTGAATTCTCGACTAATTGCAGTTTTTAATCATAATCATGGACTCATTGGCTTTCCAGCTAGGTGATCTATAACATGGGCTGTTGGACAATTTACAGCTGCGAGAAAACCCAGGAAAGTTTGAGGATGGTATGGCACCTATCTATGGGGCAGCAGCCAAGATGTCAGATAGAAGCACTGTCCATGACATATTGGTGGCATACATGGATAGTACCTGCTAGCAGTTTCCTATGAAGGATTCACGATTGGTTTCAAGACTGTTTTTCCTTTGTTCTGGGGCTACGAAATCCATTGGTTCATGCCATTTACTGTGTGTGTTGTCCTTGAATTGGAATGATATTTGAACAGTGTCCTGTTATGAGGACACCAGAGCCCAATCTTCAAAGCTTATTTGATCTTGTTAATCTATGTGTCCTATCTATGTCCATGTGCTTTTGTGGCATCAGTGATGAAGGTCTACGCACTTTGCACTACTAATCTATGTTGGGTTCCCCTTCCTTGGCACTCTCTTCATGTGGAGTTTGGGAACTGAAACTGTTTGGAAAGGCTTCTTCACCAACCCAATGGCCATTTTCCATCCAGTAAGTTTCTCTCCTTATGACCTTTTCTCCAAAAACATTCTCTGCAGATATTCTTGAAATTGCTGCTGCTTTTCAACGCAGAGAAGATAACCTAAATGAAGCTGTGCTCCCCCTGTCACAACTTCATTCTGTCAAGCTTTGAAATTTTCCAATTCAATAGCCATACTCACCCACAGGAGCTCTTCAATCCTTTCAGGTGTCTTTCTGCTTCAGCAAACATGCAGGCAGCAGGAAGGAGTGAGTAAAAGGCTGTTGTGAGTCACTGAATGCTGTTGTTGTGAGAAGCTGGATGCTTGATGGAACTTGTTGGGTCCCTCACATTTTGTGCTTCTTCTAATGCGTTATTATGGTTGGTTTCAGGGGTTGCATTCATGGGCGGGAGGTGCTTTTTGTCTTTGCTCTTGTGGTGCCCTTTCGGTGGGGAGGATCATCTGAAGGTGAAGCAGTCATGTTGTGGGTGCTTAACCAATTCATAACTTTTACTCCACTCTCATTTCATTTCCCTTGAAGGCCCACCTTTTACAGCCTTTCCGTATACCCTTAAGGCAAAAGGTGCGCCTCTGCCCCTTGCACCTAACTAGTAGGGATAAGATGTGCCACACCTAGAGGAGGATTATTCATGGATATGAGGTGCCTTCCCCTAACTCTTAAAATGACTTGCTATGGTCTTCGGCCAACGCTGGTGGGGGTCGGCAGCCCAGTAAGCACCATGTCATAAGTACTGTAGAGCATCCTCATATAGCAAATTTCTTTGAGTGGAGGTCAGACACTGATATCTTTTTTAGTGGAGGTGAAACTAGGACTTTTGATTCACGTGAGTAATCATTATGGCAATCAGGCTCACATTTCAGGCTTTTGGGCTATTTTGTTCTCTTGGATAATTTATAATACTAAAATTCGTTCATCAGTCACATCGCTTGTGAAGATCTAGTTATACAGGAATTAGTTGTGATAGGCAAAGGACAATGAAAGATTCAGAATGCTGAACAAAGTAATGGGGTCATCTGCTGAAAGTGATTTCAAAGATCATCTAAAGAGGAGAATCAGCACAATCCCCCATTGAAAACCTGTCGAGGAGAAAAATACATTTTCAACAGTCCCTAATTTATGATGTTAAGCAGACATATTGCTGAATTTTAGTTATCATGAACATGTATATATCCAAAGAAGTCAAAATATATATCAAATGAACTGCAATGTTATTATTATATTCTCTGGATTTATTCCAGAGTCTATGTCTTCAAGTCATTCATGACATAATTTTTTCATCTTGTTATGTACAATATATCTGCTGGTAACATCACCATACATTATCAATATGCACCTTTACAACTATTTCTCAAATACCCTTTTAAATCCTCCTCCTTTACCATTATCTTTACATTTTTCTCACTTACCTTTTGAAAAATTCCCTTTCAAAGTGAAGCTAAACGATAATAAAATAATATTTAAAGAATAATTTAATTATCAGAGTACATTCCATTAAATTTTCGATTATAACTTTTATATTTATGAAAACTATTATTAAATTGATAATCTCCACCTTCTTTACCATTATTCTACTCTTTCTCAAATACTCTCAGAAAACTTCCGTTTCAAAGTGAAGCTAAATATAACCTTTCACAGTTATAAAAGATCAAAAATTAAAATTAAAATGATCATAAAAGTAAGTTTTAAAGATCAATTTAACTTTACCTTTACTGATTTTGAATGTTTTTATGAAAATTGTTTAAAGACTAATTGGCATTCTCATTTATTTGTACATTAAAAATGATATTGTCTTCACCTTTATACAACTATTTCTCATGTGAATTTATTTTAAATATTACATCACATTCTCTACCATTGTAGATGTTTTAAAATAATAATTTATTTAATGTAACCTTTCCTTCTTTACAATGAATAAATCATATATACAAATGATGGAAATAGGAGCTAATGCAAGTATAATCATAATATTTAGATATTTTTCAAAATGCATGATGCAAACTATATAACCTTGGATTAATCATAAGTTTTTTTCCTTACCCATGGGGTTTTAGTTTTGTATAGTTATTCCAAACTCTATGGCCTCAAACCATTCACCACATAATATTGTCATCATGTACAATATGTATGTTGATACATCACCGTACATACATAACCAATATGCACCTTTACAACTATTTTTCAAATACCCCTTCAAATCCTCCACCTCCTTTACCATTGTCTTTAACCTCTTTCTCACATACCCTTTGAAAGCTTTCCTTTTCAACCCTTTTCACAATATTTTTTATGCCCTTTCAAATCCTCCACCTCCTTTACCATAGATGTTATTTGAGCAACATGTCTTAAATCTAAACATGACAATCAAGGCACTTAGAATTTAGTTGGGCTACCCGAAGTTTGAAACATGGCACCTAGCATGTGCCATGTTTCAAACTTTGGCATGTTTCAAATTGATGTTTCAATTTATTTTTTTTCATTTCTTTTCATATCTCATGCTTTGAGGTGCCACATTTTGATTTGTTAAAACATGGTGCCCAAGGTTGGGCACCAACTCTCCAAAATTCAAATTTCGTTTTCTCACCCATTTTCATTTATTTCTTGGTTTTTTTTTTTTTTTGTTTTGCTTGTTTGTTAGTTTGTTTGTTTGTTGCTCTATGTGTTGGTCATTTTCTTTGCTTGATGTTTTGCCTACATTTTGTTTTGCTGATGGTTTTACTTGTTAGTTATTTTTATTTGTTGTTTATTGATTAGGTTGTTGAGTTATTTGTTGCTTGTTAATCTTTTTTATTAATTTTTTCACTTGTAGATTTTTTTTTTAAATCTATTTATTTTAGTTGCCATGTTTTTAAAAGTTTCAAAAAGTTTTAAAATCATGTTAAATTTTTTGAAAGAAGCATCTTAGACAATGAAGGTTGGTTTGGAACAATTTTAGAAGTGGTGGATGTGACAAAGGTGAAAATTTTGATTTATAATTATTGATCCACAAGCCATGCAACCATGTTGCATGGGCAAAATGTTGATTTGGGTGTGGAAGAGTTGACTTGAGTTTTCAAGCTACCATGTTCAAACTATTGTTGCTAATAAAGAAGTTTTAAAAGTGAAGTTGTAAAGGTAAACAAGGATTGAAGAAGTGCTAAGAAAATGTCATCCAAGAATGAAAGCACTTGCAAAAATCAACCATGCATGTTATATCCTCCTTAATCTCGGTATATAAAAAGGTGAATCAGAATACCTGCAGAGTCCAAAAGGGAATCATGACATACATAATCACTTTTAGACATAGTTCACTGCTTCAAGGAATTTTTCAAAGAAATCCTCCCTCCCTCAGGCCTGACCAGCAGTCAGATATTATTCCTCTCGCAACATTAGCTTTAGGTTTATGACCAAGGCAAAGGGGTTGCAAGGGTGTGGGCTAAGAAAAAGCCTGAGAATCATATAACATACTCCCAAGAGTGTAAGAAAGTGTGAGGGAGTGAACCCTCACACTCCCAAAACAACTCCCACTTTGGGAGATGGAGTTTCGGTGGACTCCCGAAACTTCAGAGAGTGATTTTAGGGGTCAAAACTCAATGGCTTGTGGCGTTCTTTATATCATTGGAAAGCTCTTAGAACATAAATGTCTAAAATGGGCTCGCATTGCTCATTTCGACATTTGAAGCACAAGTTATGGCCAAAAGAAGGGCTAAAAGTTAAACTATTAGTTTGACTCCCGACCAAAAAAAGTCGGGAATCGACCTGATTTACTTAGTTGTAGACGACGTGTGACATACTATTGAAAAGCTCTTGATGAAAAATACAACTTTGCTTTAGATTGCACCTTGATTCGAAGTCTGCTCGCAAAGTTATGGGGTTCAAAAGTCGTAGGAGTCCCAGTTGGCGCAATTTCGGGACTTGGGTGAATGAGTCCGACATGGAACATGCCCAAAAAGCCATAGAAGAATTCCACAATAGACCGAAAAAGAAGCAAAGGAAACACCGAAAGGGTTGGTTGGTAGTGGCGGCCAACAAAAGAAGTCATGACCCCATTCGCATACTATAATTGCGTAGCTTGGGACTTAGGCTTTTGCAAAGCCTAAATGTTGCTTCTCATACCTTGATAAGCACACCTTTAGTTAGGTTTGATTATTGTGATCAAGGCGCAAGGTTGGGAAAGGAGTCATGCCAAGTAGCTTAGGTCAAGATTAGACTTGATTCGAGTTCTTCATGAGGGGAAGGATGAAATAATTGCCTCCCAAATGAGGGCTTTGTCAATAAGGCTAGTTTAAGGATTTTGATGAAGCAAGGGTTAAGGGTTTTTCTACGCATTCCCAACTCTTTAAAAGACTCAAAAGTGAGTCCAAGTACAAGATAACGGAAGGGGGAGGAGTCGGGGCATGTTCCCTAGCTCACAACATTTTGAGGGGTAGAGGGGCGTGTTGGAGCTCGAGGATGGAATTAGGAAAAGTTGACAAGCTTCACTCACTCACACAGGTTAACACACAAGGAGTTGGGAGTGTGTTGGTTTCCTCCCAAATGAAGGTTTCGTCAATTATGCTAGTTTAGGTCTTTTGATGAAGCATTGGAATAGGGTTTTTGAGAGAGCTTCTTGGACTTGTTAAGAAAGTGTTGGAAACTTGGGGATGCCTAAGTTAGCTTGAGACAAGGTCCAACCACAAAGTTGGCAAATAATGGCTAAGGATCCTAAGAAAAAAATTGTAATTGTCGAAAAAAGTTCTAAGTGTTAATGAGGACATTGACTTTTTCTTCTAGTTGGGGAGAATGTCGTAACCCCACTTTTGGAAGAGTGTGAGGATGACACTCACACTCCCAAATTAGGGACTTACGAGTCCTTCGGGACTCTTGAAACTTTAGAATTCGATTGTAGGGGTCAAAACACCTCGCCTTGAGGCGTTCTTCAAATCATTAAAAAACTATTGAAGTTTATATGTTGAAAATGGCCTCACATGAGCCATTTGGACATCTACAGCACAAGTTATGGCAAAAAGAAGGACCAAGAGTCAAACTACCAAGTCAAACTGGCAGTTTGATTCTCGACCACTAAAAGTCGGGAATCGACCTGACCTCGGTGTGTGCAAATGGAGTGCGACACACCGTTGGAAAGCTCACAAGGAGAGCTACAAGTTTGCTTGATACTTCATCCCAATCTGAGGTCTAAACAAAGAGTTACGAACTCACAAAGTCCCGGAAGTCTAACCCGAGACAGTTTCAAGACTCCTCCTTAAGAGTCTTAGGACAAAAAGCTATTCGGATGTGGGTGCCACGAAGTAATGCAGAGAATACTATTGGGGGAAGTGGTGGCTTCCCCCAAATCCGGGCCGTGGTGAGTCTTGTGAGTCCAGAGTTGCTCGTGGCTTGTCCTAGCACCAAGGGTGTTCCAGAATGCAAACTAACCAACTTGTTAGTTGGTTTAATGTAGGTTTGAATGAATAACTAAAGCTTGTCCCTCTTCCTAGTTCCATCCCGAAGCTTCAACACACCCCTCTACCCCTTTAAGTGCTGAGAGTTGGGAGCATGCCCTTAAGTCCCCACAATTTCGCTATTGTAGAAACCAAGGCCCACCTTGGGCCTACCTTGGGACTTGGGAGAACATCACAGAAGGTCGCATTATGCACCTGGATTTCACCTTATGGGGCATGGGTATTTAGAATGTGACCATGAGTGTCGTAACCTTAGTTTTGGGCTTGCGACCAAGGTAAAGGGGTTACAAGGTTACTGGCCAAAAGGAAGCCTGAAAGTCACATCACATACTCCCGGGAGTGTAAGAAAGTGTGAAGGAGTGAACCTTCATAGTGCTAAGGCAACTCCCACTTTGGGAGATGGAGTCTCAATGGAATCCCAAAACTTTAGAGAGCAATTTAAAGGGTCAGAAATCAACGGATTGTAATGTTTTTTATATCATTAGAAATATTTTGGAACTTAGATGTCTAAAATGGGCTCACATTGCTCATTTGGACATCTGAAGCACAAGTTATGGCCAAAAGAAGGGCCGAAAGTTAAATTGTCAATTTGACTCTCGACCAGAAAAAATCAGGAATCGACCCAATTTACTTAGCTACAGACGATGTGTGACATACCATTAAAAATCTCTCGATAAGAGCTACAACTTTGCTTTAGATCGCACTTCGATCGGAGGTTTGTTCGCAAAATTATAGGGCTCCAAAGTCGAAGGAGTCCCAATTGCCACGATTTCAGGACTCCCACTCGGGAGTCTTGGGAGAGAAAAGCCATTTGGATGTAGGCCTTGTGAAGAGGTGTAGAGTATACTATAAAAGGGAAGGTGGTGGCTTCCCTCAAGTCTGGGCTATGGTGAATCTTATGTGTCCGTGTTGCCCGTGGCTCGTCTTAGCACAAAAGGTGCTCCAACTATGCAATAACCATGTTGTGTGGGTTGTGTGCAGGCCCGTGTGAATGAATGAAGCTTGTCAACTCTTCCTAGTCCCATCCCAAAGCTCCAATACACCCTTCTACCCCCTCAAAGTGTTGTGAGCTAGGGAGTGTGCCTTGACTACTCCCCTTTTCATTATCTTGTACTTGGACTCACTTTTGAGTCTTGCAAGGAGTTAGGAGTGCGTCACTGAGCGTTAGGCAATGGACAACAAAGAGATACTGTTGGTGTGCAATTGTTGGGATATGGTGCTCTCTGAGCTGCTGGGTAGGCATGGCAAGTACATAGAGTGAGAATGAAAAACATAGTCCTACACTAGAAGTTGAGTAGAACAATAACACGATATCAAAAATTTCGTAAAGAATGGCAAGGCTTGATGAGCTTTGTGTGAGACAAACAAAGCTCCACAAGGGAGAGAGTGATGCAGAGGGAAGGTAGCCAACCAAATGTTGTAGGAGAACTCTAAATCCAACAACACTTTTAAGCTTTGCAAAAAGTGCAACAGAAGATAGAAACAACTATTAGCTAAAAAGCCACACGAAGATGAACATTCAAGACAATTGTGGAAAGGTTGCAATATGTTGTTTCTACACTCTTTTTACATTTCTTGAGAATTGAAATCTGAATGCGAAATCATCAAAAAAGGTTAAATGGAAGGTAAACTTGGGTTGTATTAGAAAGCTTCTTGAACTTTTGTTCTTCTGTCCAAACTATAGACAGAGATAGTCAATGATCATATGTATAGGATCAGGAAAAGCGATAGATGTATGCGAAATAGCCTTTAGAAAATACCTTCGGGCAAACTAGTTTAATGAACAAAGGAGCCTCTAAAACAAACCAAGTCTCTCCTTGAGTGCGTTCCTTCCCTTGCTTCACGACATCACTGAAAGCTAATCCAAGACCGACAACTTAAAAAACGAGAAAAAATACACATGACAAAATCTTAAACACTGGAGCGTTGAAACACTTAAGGAGAGTTTTTCCTCACTATCACGAAAGAAGGACCTGAGACATGAGACATTTGAAGAAGAAGAAAATCATAAACCGCCACAAAAAGGAACATGGAACAAAAATAAATCCAAAAAGCTTACAATTTAAGCTTAAACCCCTTCAACTCTAACCCTTCTTAGTTTTTTCACAACTGGCGTTCTTGTTTATAAAAGAAAAAGAAAATATAGGAGCCAACCCCCCTACAAACTTGGGGTTCTTTTCTTCTTCTTGTTGGTCCATTGGCCTTTAGTATTCAAACATCCCAACATTTCATACACAAAATCCGGCTCCAAATGGATTAAATGTGAAAATATGGTCGAGCCAACATTAATTAATGTGTCCATCTAAGATGACTTCACGGCCTAAAAATTCAATGCATTTTATTTGTGTCCCTAAATTTTGTTAATTTTTCCCAAAATTATATTAATTTTGTCTAAATTAGTTCATTTTAGATTTGTTTAACCAAATTTAAATTAATTTACTTGGGTTGAATTTAATTAGGTAAGTTTAGGTTAATTTAGTTTAGATTAAATTAATTAAACCAACCTAACCCCCCCCC
>Ga0116230_10002540_pt1 | contig 17591 bp, 15 predicted proteins | sample S1TSphfallax_3_FD_88678 | JGI IMG/M metagenome (GOLD analysis project Ga0116230, IMG submission 88678) | Host-associated microbial communities from peat moss isolated from Minnesota, USA - S1T2_Fd - Sphagnum fallax MG | ecosystem: Host-associated > Plants > Peat moss > Unclassified | place...
CCACAAGAGCACCCAGCGCGACTACTTGGCGCGGGTCAACGATCCCGACTACCCCAAGCCGAAAGCGGCCACCTTGGCGAAGCAATGGGGTTATGACTATTGGGACGGCGACCGGCGAATTTGTTATGGCGGCTATCGCTACCTGGAGGGGCGATGGGAAAAAGTCGCGCGAGCCATGGTGGAGCACTATGGCATCAAGCCCGGCGACCGCATTCTCGACGTCGGCTGCGGCAAGGGTTTTCTGCTCTACGACTTCACGAAAGTCGTGCCGGACCTGGAATTGCGCGGCATTGATATCTCCGACTACGCCATCCAAAATTCGAAGGAGGAAATTAGAGACAGACTCCAGATTGGTAACGCGACCTCGTTGCCCTTTCCGGACGGGCATTTTGACTTCGTGTTCTCGATCACGACACTACACAATCTCCATTGCTACGACCTCGACAAGGCCCTGCGGGAAATCGAGCGCGTCGGTAAGAACAACAAGTACGTCTGCGTCGAGTCTTACCGCAATGAAGAGGAGAAAGCCAATTTGCTTTATTGGCAGGTCACTTGTGAAGCCTTCAATACACCGCAGGAGTGGGAGTGGTGGTTCGCGCAAACGGGCTACACCGGCGACCACTCCTTCATCTACTTCGAATGAGTTCGACAATGCCGTTATCTGCACCGAAGACGATGAGGGCCGCCGTTCTCACGAACATCAAGAATCCTCTCGAAGTCCTTGAAATAACTTTGCCGTCGTCGCTCCGTGCGGGTCAGGTTCTCGTGAAAGTTCTCTTCAGCGGCATCTGCGGGTCGCAGATCGGCGAGATCGAAGGTGCCAAAGGCGAGGACAAATTCTTGCCCCATCTCCTCGGGCACGAAGCTTCTGGTACGGTAGTCGACATTGGTCCCGGTGTCAGACACGTCAAGCCCGGCGACTCTGTGGTGTTGCATTGGCGTAAAGGCTTGGGCATCGAGGCCGAAACCCCCGATTACCGGCATGGGGACCGCAAGATCAATGCCGGCAGCGTGACGACCTTCAACGAGTATGCCGTCGTTTCGGAAAACCGCGTCACTGCCATTCCGGCTGACAGCGACATGCAGGTTGCCGCCCTGTTTGGTTGCGCAGTCACCACCGGTTTTGGGGTGATCGAGAACAACGCAAAGATTCGAATCGGCGAGTCGGTGGTGGTTTTCGGTGCCGGCGGCATCGGTCTTAATATCGTTCAAGCGGCGGCACTTGTTTGCGCCTATCCGATCATTGCCGTCGATTTGTTCGACAACAAGCTCGCGTTGGCGCTCGAGATGGGCGCTACGCACGTGATCAACGCCAGCAGCTTGTCGCCGCGGCAAGCTATCATGGACATTGTTGGGTCCGCCGGAGTCGATGCATTCGTCGACAATACCGGTCTGCCGGCGACCATCGCGATGGGGTACCAGATCACCAAGCCGCAGGGTCGGGTGACGCTGGTCGGTGTGCCGCGCAAGGGAAGCAACATCAACATCTATTCTCTTCCCTTGCATTTCGGCAAGGGACTAAGCGGTTCGCACGGCGGCGAGGCCATTCCCCATATCGATATCCCACGGTACCAGCACTTATACAGGGCGGGACGCATCAAATTGCAACCGCTGATTACGGCGCATTATTCCCTGGATCAGGTGAATGAGGCGATCGCAGACCTCAAAAGCGGCGCGATTGCCGGTCGCTGCTTGATTCACCTCTAAGCCAATGACTAATCCATCGGCCTGCCACGTATGTGGCCACGAACTGTGCGAACTGAGCGGATTTCCCGTGGCTATTCAGGTTACTTCCGATTGTCGTCCCTGGCGTGGGATCGGGCGCCTCGCGGCTTGTTCCGGTTGCGGAACCCTGCAAAAGATCGTCACCGAAGGCTGGCTCGCGGAGATGCGTGCCCTATATGCAGGCTATTCCATTTATGAGCAAGGTGCGGGCAACGAACAAGTAAGTTTTGACGAAGGCTCCGGCGCAGGCAAGGCGCGGTCACAAAAAATTATCGATTGGTTGTGCGCCACGGGAACCCTACCTGGGGAAGGAAAGCTCCTCGACATAGGCTGCGGTAACGGCGCTTTCATGCGCGCCTTCGGCCGCTGCCGCCCGCTCTGGCAGATGACCGGACTCGAGCTTGATGCGCGCCACGAGGCCTCGATCGCAGCGATTCCGGGTGCCGTCAATTTACACGTAGGACCAATCGAGAGCCTGCAATCCCGTTTTGATCTGATCGTGCTGGTGCATGCCTTGGAGCACATTCCGAATCCGATAAAATACCTGCAGCAGATCTGCAATCGACTTACCCCCGGCGGCATGGTGTTGATCGAGGTTCCCGACGTGGACAGCTCACCCTTCGATATCCTGATAGCCGATCATTGCACGCATTTCAGCGCGCATACCTTGCGCAACATCGTAAGTAAGGCAGACTTTGATATTTTGTACATCGAGACTGGTCGCGTGGCCAAAGAGTTGACGTTGTTGGCGCGTCATCCAGCACTGAAGGACGCTGAGACCATTGCTGTTCCCGACACAGAGGTCACGTTCGCGGCGAGGAGATCCATCGCATGGCTCGAATCGCTGCTTGCCCAGGGCCGGTCCACTGAGGCGCCGGTCGGAATCTTCGGGACCAGCATCTCGGCCACCTGGCTGGCTGCGGCACTTGGGGGAAAAGTGACATTCTTCGTCGATGAGGATGCCAACCGTATCGGCCGCCAGCACATGCGGTTGCCGATTCATAGCCCGCAAGATGCACCCCGGGATTCACCGATCCTGATGCCCTTGCGGGCCGACATTGCCGCTTCGGTCGGCGCGCGGCTCTCACATACCAATCTTCATTTCGTCAGTCCGCCGGCGGGCTGAGACATTTCGGAAGTCAGCCAAATGACCAAAATCACAAAAGAACGACAGTACGGCATTGTTTTTGACGTTGTAGAAAAGCACGGTGTCAGCAAGCTGGGGCTGATGGCGAACGAGTCGTGGAATCAAGATCCGAAGCGCACGCTATTCACGCTGGCTCGGTATAAATTTGTGGCGAAAATGCTTGCCGGTTGCGAGCGCACGCTGGAGGTTGGGTGTGCGGATGCTTTCGGCACGCGACTCGTGCAGCAAACGGTTGCCCACGTCACAGCGGTCGATTTCGATCCCGTTTTCATCGACGATGCCAAGGCACGGCTTGATGCGGCATGGCCCATCGAGTACTTTGTTCACGATTTGCTGGACGGACCGGTACCAGGGCGGTTTGATTCGATCTACAGCTTGGATGTGCTGGAGCACATCCAACCGAAGGATGAATCGCGATTCATCGGCAACATGCTCGCGTCGCTGGATCCCCATGGGGTGATGGTCGTCGGCATGCCTTCACTGGAATCGCAGGCCTATGCATCGGCGCAAAGCAAGGCAGGCCATGTGAACTGCAAGTCGGGCAATGATTTCAAATCGCTGATGAAAAAGTATTTTCACAACGTTTTTTTGTTTTCCATGAACGATGAGACCGTGCATACCGGCTTCTATCCCATGGCACACTACTTGATTGCTGTTTGCTGCGGTCCAAGGCCTGGTTGATGCCGAATACTGCAGTGCGACCAGCCCCAGCAAGTGAGCGGATCTTCGTTGTCGGGGCGGATGGTATGCTGGGCAGTCGGCTCGTGGCTGTATTCGAGAATCAGGGCAAAGACGTATGGGGAACCACGCGAAACCAAGCCAAGGTCGGGGGTCAACGCATCCATCTTGATTTGGCTGACGATGTGGAGCATTTCGCGCCACCGTTTCAAGGATGCGGAACCGCGATCCTTTGCGCGGCGCAGACCTCCATAGCGCAATGCCAACGCAGCCCCCATGCCACTCAGCGGATCAATGTTGAAAATACGGTCGCTGTGGCTCGCAGCCTGGCAGATGCAGGCATGTTCGTGATATTCCTTTCGAGCAATGCCGTGTTCGATGGCGTCACGGAGTTTGCCCGCAGCGACGACAGCCCAAACCCGCAGCATGAATACGGGCGCCAGAAGGCTGAAGCAGAAGCACGATTGCTGAAATTGGGAGACAGCATCGCCGTGATCCGTTTTAGTAAAATCATCGCCCCTGACATGGCGCTGTTATCTGGGTGGGTCAGAAATTTGCGGGCTGGCGAACCTGTCCATCCTTTTTCGGATGCCGTGATGGCTCCACTGTCCGCGGCTTTTGCGACCGAAGTGATATGTCGCGTAGAGACCTACAGACGCGCCGGAGTCACTCAAGCTTCTGCCAGCGAGGACATCAGCTATGCGGATGTTGCGGCCTATCTGGCGACGAGAGTTGCGGCGGATATGAATCTGGTGAAACCGGTGTCATCCAAGAACGCGGGCGTTCCCACATTCCCTGACCACACGACGCTCGACACGACGTCACTAAGGGAACTCGGCCTCGAGGCACCACTTCCCGCGCGCGCACTTGATCAATTTATTTGAGGTAACACGGGGCGGAAACGCCTTCGCAACCCGATGAGCACACGAACAGTCTTCGTCTCCGGAAACTTCAACGTCTTGCACCCCGGACATCTTCGCCTTCTCCGGTTTGCCAAAGAGTATGGAGCCCGATTAGTGGTGGCGGTCGTCAGTGATCGGCTGGCCGGCAACGCTGCACACGTCCCCGAGCAGATGCGTTTGGAAGGCGTACAAAGTAACAGCTGGGTCGACGACGCTTTCATCATGGACGAGCCGGTTGCGGAGATCATCGCACGGCTCCGTCCGGATTTCGTCGTCAAAGGTAAGGAACATGAAGCGCTCTTCAATCCCGAGGCGGCAGCGCTTGAACAATACGGCGGCAAACTGCTGTTCAGCTCCGGTGAGACGGTGTTTTCCTCGCTCGATCTGATTCGTAAGGAATTCCACGACTTCGATCCTCGATCCATCGCTCTGCCGACCGAGTACATGACGCGTCATGGCATCGAATGCCAACGGTTGGCCTCCCTCGCGGCACAGTTTTCGAATTTGAGAGTGTGCGTGGTCGGCGACCTGATTATCGACGAATACATCACCTGCCAGCCGCTCGGGATGTCGCAGGAAGACCCGACCATAGTGGTAACGCCCATTGATTCGATCAGATTTATCGGAGGAGCAGGGATCGTCGCTGCGCATGCCGCTGGGCTCGGTGCGGCGGTGCATTTGCTCACTATTGCGGGTGCTGATTCGACACGGGAATTTGCCGATGCAGGACTGCGGGAGGCGGCCGTGCAGGCCCGAGTCCTCGTCGATGACAGCCGCCCCACCACACTCAAGCAGCGGTTTCGTTGCAAGGGAAAAACGCTTTTGCGTGTCAGTCACCTGCACCAGGGTGCAATCTCGGCCGGGTTGCAGGCAGGAATCCTCGCAGAACTCGAAGGCATGTTGGATGACATCGACCTGCTCGTTTTTTCAGACTTTAATTATGGCTGCCTTCCTCAGCCGCTGGTCGACCAAATGATTCGGAGCGCCGGGGCACGTGGCGTGCTGATGGCCGCCGACAGCCAGTCATCCTCGCAGGTGGGCGACATCAGCCGCTTTCAAGGGATGACGCTGTTGACGCCCACGGAGCGAGAGGCGCGCATCAGCGCCCGAAACCATGAGGCCGGCTTGGTCGTGCTGGCGGAAGCGTTGCGGAGTCAATCGCTGGCGAAGAATATTCTGCTCAAACTGGGCGAGGAAGGACTGCTGATTCATGCCTGCATTGGCGAGGCCAATGACTGGTTGACCGATAGAGTGAGTGCGCTCAATGCGGCGCCGAAGGATGTTGCCGGCGCCGGGGATTCGCTGCTGATTACCAGCGCATTGACTTTGGCGAGCGGTGGCACGATCTGGGAAGCCGCCTGCCTAGGGTCGCTGGCTGCAGCGGTTCAGGTGGGGCGCGTCGGCAATACGCCGCTCAAGACCGCAGAACTCCTCCAGGAGCTTGCGTAATGCGCGCTTTACTGCTGGCCGCCGGACTGGGTACCCGGTTACGCCCTTTGACCGACACCGTGCCCAAGTGCCTGGTTCCGATCAAGGGCAGGGCACTGCTCGGAATATGGCTCGAGCGCCTCATAGAGGCGGAAATCCGGCCATTACTCATCAACACACACTATCTATCCGGCTCGGTCGAGGCATTTATTGAAAACAGTCCTTATCGGGACCATGTGAAAATCGTCCATGAGTCGGAACTCAAGGGGACAGCGGGAACGCTGATCCACAATTTGGATTTCTTCAATGGCGAAGACGGGATGCTCATCCACGCCGATAATTATTGCCTTGCCGATCTGTCAGCCTTCATGCACGCGCATCGTCATCGACCCGCTGACTGTTTGATGACCATGATGACATTCCGCGCACTCCATCCTGAATTGTGCGGGATCGTCGAACAGGACACCCGCGGTGTAGTGACCGGCTTTCATGAAAAGGTCGTGAACCCGCCGGGCGATACGGCCAACGGCGGAGTGTATATTCTCTCCGGCGACCTATTGATGCTGCTGAACTCCGATTTTAGAAACGCACAAGACTTCAGCACCGAGGTAATTCCGCATCTTATTGGAAAAATATATGGCTACCACACTTCCGAAATGTTCCTGGATATAGGTACGCCAGAAAGTTATGCGGCTGCAAATGCGCATTGAATTCCGCTCCAGCTTCGCATGGACCATTCGGCGTGCCGCTGATGCGGATCGCAACCACTGTCAGAGAGCAACTCGAAATCCCCCATGCGGTACTTCATAGCCAAGCTGAGAAATAAAACACGTGGTTGGAAGTATGACCCCTTAGTTCCTGTCAGCTATGTTTACCGGACACTGCGAGCACTGCTGAAATTTGTGTTCAACGTCATCTATTTGGTCCCGGCGCTTGTCTTTCGGGCGTTTAATTTTCGCTTCCCGCCTTTCTTTACTTTTCGTATCGGTCACCTGATGATCGAGCCCGATTGCTACATGAAGGAAATGCGTCTAGGGCTATCGCCTATACGCCGCCCGGTCGTACTGGCGCCAAGACGAGACGTTGCCAACCAGGCGGCGATGTCATACTGGGAAAAATATTACACTGTGATCGCATCGCCTTTGGCAACCTTGTTGCTGCGGCCGCTTTCCTGGCATCCCTTGACGACCGTGACTACCCGAAGATATGCCTATGACATCAACGGCACCGTCTCTTTTCCTAGGATTCAAGCGATGTGGACGGGTCACCCACCCCTTCTCGAGATAAATGACCGCGACAAACGCCGAGGTGAAGAATATTTGACCAGAATGGGTGTGCCACCTGGGACATGGTTTGTATGTATTCACAGCCGGGAGGGGGGGTATACGCAATCGCCCGCTGACGAGGATTTGAATGGATACCGGAACAGCCATATCAGTAATTATCTTGCGGCGGCTGATTACGTTGTTTCTAAAGGTGGAGTGTGCATAAGGATGGGGGACCCATCAATGGAATCCGTTCCGAAGAAACCTGGCTTGATCGACTATGCACATCATCCGGAGAGGTGCGATTGGCTGGATTTGTACATCTCCGCCAAATCTCGTCTTTTCTTGGGTAATTCATCCGGCGCGTTCTTCATGTCGGCGGTGTTTGGTGTGCCGGTTGCGTGCGCAAATATGGTCCCTATGAGCGGACTCTATCCCTACGGTGCGAATGACATAGCGATTCCCAAACTCTATAGAGAATCCTCGACGGGCGAGCTGATTCCCTTCGATCGGATTCTCGAGAGCCCTATGGGGAATTTCAGGACGACACTTGAATTTGACCGGCAAGGCATAGAGCTTGTCGAAAATTCTGCCGAAGAAATCCTCGATTTACTCGTCGAGCAGTTGGGAAGGGTCAATGTTCCTAATTTTTCCTATACGGAGGAAGAAGAATTGCTGCAACAGCGTTTTCGTGCGCTATTTCGACCTGGCCATCACAGCTACGGCTCGGCATCGCGAGTTGGTACGGAGTTCTTGAAAAAATACCGGCACCTTTTGCCTTGACATTACGATTACATTTCCTGTGACGATGCCAATCACCCTTCTGACTTTAACCGGAGGATAGACAGACAACGCAAGAGTTTGCCAAGTGGTGGCTGAGCCGTACCTAGCCTGGGGCGATGACTCAGAATCAGGGGTTCGAGTTCAAACGCCGGCCGGTGACCAGAGAATGCGAATAGAATTGTCGCGTACGATCATGCTGGCCGAACAGTGCAAGGCAACTATTTAAGGTGCCGGCCCATGCCAGACCGAGGGGCCAGAGCATCGCAATTGCCACCTTGCCAATTCGCCGGCTTTTCATGGCCCGGTAGGGCCAGCCGATGCCGATCTGCGCCAACAAGCTGGTGGGACCCCCAGCGGTTTCAATCGAATCCACCCAGATATCGGATTCCACCGAGCGGGTTATCCGTTCGGTCGTAAACCGGTTGTAGTCGTAAGCACCAGGGTCTCTCAGCGTCATGAATGCACTCACACACATCAGCAGCCCGTTTGTCGCCAATGCGCCAGTCAATCGCCCGAGAGCCTGTGCGGGATCGAACGCATATTCGAGGTAGTCCAGGCATACGATTACGTCGAACCGAGTACGGGGTAAATCGACGCCCTCGAGTATGGTTAAATCCGTGCCGCGGCCGTTGCGCAGTGCCAGCGAAGTCACCTCGTAGCCGCGCTGGCGCGCCAAGCGACAAATCCAAGGTCGGAGCGCTCCCCCATCAGCGACCAATAAATGCCCGGAGCCGGCGGGCAAACGTCGGTCGATGCAATCCTTCAGTCTTGAGTAAGACAACCAGGCGTAGTGCAGACGAGTCGGTCCATCGGAGCAGAGGCCGTATCTATCGGAGGCTTCTTGGCCGAAGCGATAGACCTCGAAGATTTTAGCCAGGACAGTACGTCCTACCCGATTCGACCAGGCGCGGGCTCCAGTAATGAATGAGGCTTCGGGAGCTCGTATTGGCCCGAGTCCCGCTGGATCATGGGTACTTGGGCTTTCCGACCCGGCAGCCAAAAAGTTCAGGATTTCTCCGCGCACGGTATCGCATTCATTGATCGCCGTGCGCCAGTCAGCATCAACCGGACCGTCGTGCAATAGAAACGTCTCGCGCAGAAATCGCCGGTGCTGCGCGTTGGTTGACTTGGCCATCCAGCGCGCCACCGTCGGAACATCCGTTGGATGACCGGATGTGGCGTGAATAAATCGAGTTCGGCTGCTGATCTCCACCACCATCATTTCATCGGAATCGGTCACAACATGCATCCGCTCAGGAGATGACACCACGGAGTTCAGGAAATCGCCGTCAATGGTGGTGACGAATTCGGTCGAGCAGTTAGCAATTTTCACCATGATGGGATGAATGTGGGCACACAGACCTACGATCCCTTTTCGACCCACGGACCAATAGAGATGAGAAGGGGAAACCGAGGCATCCGCGGCGTGCCAAAACAAGGAGGACGAAAGTGGGTGCAAGTGCCGAACCATCAGCCGTACCAGCGATGGAGAGTCAATCGGGCGCTCTCCCGCCGGGCCTTGCGGATGCGCGCTTTCCAATGCGGGCAGAAAGGTTTCAGCGGTGACTCGAATTCCCGGTAGCAATACCGCTTCGAAGCCCTGAGATGCCAGCGAGCCGAGGCGGGCCAGTGCGCCTCTGGATAGCACGGTGTCCGGTGAAAGAAATATCACCGGCCGCCGCAGCCGGCCGGCTTCCGCTATGGCCATGCGATGGCAATGGCTCATTTTCAGATACGGATCTTCCATCTCTGTTGCATCGATCAGATCGAAACGCGTCTCAACCAGACCCGAAAGTTTTCGAAAAATTTCCGACGAGCGGATCGTTTCGGCGTCACGCGCCGTGGTGTAGATCAAAAATAGGCTGTCTTCTCCGCAAGTGTTGAAATTCTCAGGGGTAACCACCGACGGCAGCATCGCGTCGATGAACAGTGCCGTGTAAGTCCTGCCCCAGACCTGTATGACGAACAGCAGCGGAGTGGTTGCCGCAGGTTTCTGCCTATCGTCAGGTTTTCCCGCGATGGCGAACCGCCTATCGGAAGTCTCGGACGTCACTTGGGGTGGGCGGATGCTTTCGGCCCACAGATAAGTGCCAACAAGTCATGTTGCGTGAGAGGCTTGTTCATTGCGAAGCGATTATAGAGGCTTTTGGCCGGCATGCCGAGGGGGGCAATCAGGGCGTCGTCCTGCAGCGGCCTCAACACCGAATCCCAACCTGCGCTACCATCTCCTGCGCCGGGCGGCTCATGTTTCTAGCGCCTCAAGGAGTCTATCGTTAACTTACGAACCATACTAACGCGGCTTTGGGGTCACCTGAGCCGCCGCCGAAAGCGGCAGTTCGCCGGATTGACGGGACTCGCCTTGTTGAGCGCGCTGGCGGAAGTAGTGAGTCTTGGGGCTGTCTTGCCCTTTCTCGCAGTGTTGACGTCGCCCGAAAGAGCTTTTAAATACCCGATAGTGCTTCGGGTCATGCGGCTCTCGAGCATCACCTCATTGAAGCAATTGGTGTTGCTTATGGCCGTGGGATTCGCGGTGGCCGCGATGGTGGCTGGCGCATCGCGCATGCTAGTGCTATGGGTGAGTACTCGAGTGGCTTATGGCGCGGGCGCCGATTTCGGCTCCGAACTTTATCGGCGGACGCTGTATCAGCCGTACCACGTGCATATCATGCGCAACAGCAGCGAATTGATCAGTGCTGTCACTGGGAAGGTCGAAGAGACCGTTCATGTGCTCGGCTTGATGCTGACCCTGCTTAATGCCTGCATGTTGCTGATATTCATCACCAGCGCCCTCTTCGTCATAGATCCCACGGTGGCTTCGTTGGCCACCGCCGGCTTCGGCGGTGGTTATGCCCTGATAACATGGGTAACCCGCAGACGGCTGGCGCGAAATAGCCGGCGCGTCGCCGTAGAGCACACCCAATTGGTCAAGGCGCTGCAGGAAGGATTGGGCGGAATCCGAGACGTTCTACTGGATGGTACTCAGGCCGTCTACTGCGAAATCTATCGCAATGCGGATCATGCGCTTCGTCGGGCGCAAGGCAACACGGTGTTCGTGAGCGGCAGCCCGCGCTTCGTAATGGAATCCCTGGGTATGGTGCTCATCGCAGCATTGGCGTTCGGAATCAGCCGCGCAGCGGGCGGAGTGGCGGCGGCTTTGCCGGTGCTGGGAGCTCTCGCACTGGGGGCTCAGCGTTTATTGCCTGTGCTGCAGCAGGGGTATAGCGCCTGGGCGACGATCGTCGGGAGCCAAACGGCTCTGGCGACGACATTGCAGCTATTGGACCAACCGGTCCCGGCGGATGCGCTGCTGCCAACGCCCCCGCCGCTCACGTTGACGGACACCCTTCGATTTGACGCCGTCCGGTTCCGGTACTCCCCGAACAGCCCATGGGTCGTAAATAACTTAAATTTGACGATTTCCCGGGGGGCGCGCGTGGGTTTTGTAGGCAGTACGGGTAGCGGTAAAAGTACGACGCTCGATCTTATGATGGGCTTGTTGACACCGACATCCGGCGAGTTATTGGTCGACGGCCGACCCATCGTCGGCAGTATCGTCAGAGCTTGGCAACAGACCATAGCCCACGTCCCGCAAAGCATTTTCCTTGCCGACGCCTCCATTGCCGAGAATATCGCCTTCGGTGTTCGTCGGGGTGAAATCGATATCGAGAGGGTCAGACAAGCTGCGCTTCAAGCACAAATTGCGGATTTCATAGAAAACCGCCCCAATGGTTATGACGCGTTGGTTGGCGAGCGTGGCATCCGGCTTTCGGGCGGTCAACGGCAGCGGATCGGGATCGCGCGTGCGCTATATAAACAGGCAAGCTTGTTGGTTTTCGACGAAGCAACGAGTGCTCTCGACACAGTGACGGAACAATCAGTCATGGATGCCATAGAAGCATTGGATCGGAATCTAACAATAGTACTGATCGCACACCGCCTCAGCACCGTGCAAAGGTGTGACGTGATCGTGGAGCTCGATCATGGCGCAGTGGTAGCACAAGGTACCTATGAACAGTTGCTTGAATGCAGCCCGAGCTTTCGCAACATGGTGAGGACGGTCGCCTGAAGGATCGAAGTCCAATGGCGTGTGAAATCACGCCAGTTGTTAATCGAATATAGAAAGGGAGGAGTTTACCGACCATGTCGTCTCACCTGTACTTCAAGTTGTCCTTCAACACCAACTCGCCCGGATCGCTTCAATCGGCCCGCGTCGTCGTACCGCTCTTGAACAGTCTGTTTCATCCGGCCAGTGTCGTAGACATCGGTTGTGGTGGAGGAAGCTGGCTTCAGGCGTTCCAAGAAAACGGGGTGCACGATTTACTGGGAGTGGATGGTCCGTGGATTGACCGAAAGGTTTTTCGCCTCCAACCAGATTTGCTTCAATACCATGATCTCACCAAGCGTCTGGACGTTGGGCGTCACTTCGATCTGGTCAACTGCCTCGAAGTTGTCGAGCATCTGCCATCCGAGGCTGCCCCTGTGATGGTGGAGAATCTGGTGCGATTGGCGCCTGTGGTGTCATTCGCTGCGGCTATCCCCGCACAATACGGCAGCCACCATATAAACTGTCAGTGGCCTGAATATTGGACCGGATTATTCCTCCGCCACGACTATCACCCGATCGATATTCTTCGGTGGCAGATATGGACGGACGACGATATAGCTTGGTGGTATCGCCAGAATCTCATGCTCTACGTCGCGCAAAGTTATCTTGATGCGCATCCCGAACTCCTGCAGCAAGCCGCACAGTATCGCAATATTCCTGCGCATGTCGTTCACCCTGATTGTTTTGCCTTTCATGCGGATCCTGCTGTCATGCCCTTGCGAACTCTGTTGAAGGCGTTGCCCACAGTGGTTCTCTCCACAGCGCGCCGAGTCGTGGGAAGACTGCGCGGTTAAGACTCATCCTTTTTGCAGAAAGAAATCGGTCGATCGCACGATTGACCAGGGTAAGTGGCGGATTCTCGCGGCGCACCAGGCAGGCACTCGGTGTTCTCAAACGCGTACCAGTGTCTTACTGCACGTTGCCTGCGTGTCTTCCGAGTTATACTCGATTCGGAGTGGTATCCGGCACATACACCTGCCGCAGTACGCGCGAAATTCTGTTCACTGGGCGCACGCGTGAGTGTTATCTTAATAAGTTATTGAAAAATATGGAAAAACATTGAGTGATTTCGGCTGCTGTTCCGATTCGATTGTATTGAACTCGGAAGCTGAGTCAGCCGAGTCGGTTTGGGATGATCTGACTGTAGCGATTCCACTATATTCACGCCCGCGGGAACTGCAGCAGTTGCTTGCATCGATCATGGACATGTCGATGCTGCCGGGCGAGCTTCTCTTCTGCGAAGACCGGTCACCGGATCGACAGCTCTTGGCGTCGATTGCCGCTGATTGGAAGCCGCGGCTTGCGAAGCGGGGCTGTGACCTGGTCTATGTCGAGAATGCCGAGAATCTCGGTTACGACGCAAACGTCCGCAATCTCTTCGAGCGCGCCACCCGCCGGTGGGTTATGCTACTTGGAAACGACGATGCAATGATGCCCAATGCGGTTATTTCGATGCAGCGCTTCGTTGCAACCCATCCCTCGCTGCATATCGTCTCTCGTACCTTCGTTCGCTTCGCCCTCGACTTGGCCGACGCCTCGGTGGTCACCCGACTTGCCGACCATGACAGGGTCTTCACCAGCGCCAACTCCGAACCCGGTATCATATTGAGGCTTTGTGGTTTTTTCGGTGGACTGTTGGTCGATCGATCATGGGCCGTTCGATTGTCGACGGATCGATACGATGGCACGCTTTTCTACCAGATCTATCTTTCGGCTCATGCCTTCGCCACCGGTGGCATTGGCTACATCGCGGCGCCGACTGTCGGCTCGCGCGCGGGAAACGCGCCGCTGTTCGGCGCTTCAGCGGCGGAAAAGGGTGACCACAAACCGGGCAGTTACTCGCCGAAGGCACGGGCCTCCATGTGGAAAGGAATTATGCGAATCGTCGCGGATGTCGAGCTTGAGACTTCGGTTCCGATTTTGCGCAGCGTTCGGCGGGAGCTGACTGTTCGTCAATCCTTCCATGTGTTTGAAATGGTCGCCCGGCAGGGACGGGGACCCACGATTGCGCTGACCGCCGAGTTACGACGGCTCGGTCTGATGGGACACCCACTGCCGTGGGCATTGGCGGCGTTCGGCACGGCTTTCGGTCGACGATCCGCCATATTTTTCGATGGCGTCAGATGGGCACAGAGACAATGGTGGGCACGGCGCATGGGAGCGCGCAGGCAGCATATGGAGAATTGATGAGGTTATTTGATGCACGATGGATCGGAGCCCATGGCATAGGCCGCTTTGCCACGGAACTGCAGCGCGGGATGCCTGGATTCTCGTTCCTGCCGATGAAGGGAAGTCCATCGAGTCCGACCGATCCTTTCGCATTGTTCCTCCACTTGAGGCGGGCGAGCCCGACTCTTTTTTTCTCGCCCGGATTTAATCCGCCGGTGGGCAACCCTTGCCCGTTTGTGTTTTGTGTGCACGACCTGAATCACCTTTACATCAAGGAAAACTCGAATCCCCTCAAGCGCGCCTACTACGAATACATCGTACGTCCCGCGATCCACCGCGCGCGGGTCCTCATCACCGGCTCGGAATTCTCCAGGTCGCAAATCTGTGAGTGGGCGAGAGCGAACACGGACAAAGTCGTAGCAGTCGGCTACGGGGTATCGGAAGCTTTCGTGCCCGAGGGACCTCGGCACTCCGAGGCGGCACGCCCATATTTTCTCTGTGTCGGAAACCAAAAGGTTCACAAGAATCTCCTACGTACCTTGCAAGCTTTTGCATCGGCATACAAAGGTTCCGAACACATGCTGCTTTTCAGCGGCACTCCGTCCGAGGCGATGGAGCGCGAGATCAGCCGTCTGGAGGTTGTCGATCAGGTCAAGTTTTTCGGCGGGATAAATGACGCACGACTCGCCGAGCTGTACCGCGGCGCAACTGCATTGGTTTTCGTCTCGTTGTACGAGGGATTCGGTTTACCCATCATCGAGTCAATGGCCTGCGGGACTCCGGTGCTCACCTCGACTGCAACTGCAACACCTGAAGTGGCGGGGGACGCTGCGATGCTTGTCGATCCGCTTGATGTTGAGGCAATCGCTGACGGCATGCGCCGGTTGGCGAATGATGAAGAATTGCGGCGGTCCCTCCGGGAGCTTGGTTACCGACGAAGCAAAGTTTATTCGTGGCAGAAGACGAGTAGGAAAGTGGCGGAGGCGCTGCTCGCATGCGGGTAGCGTTGATCCACTACTGGCTGGTCACGTGGCGGGGTGGCGAGAAGGTGCTGAAGGCGATCTCGGATCTCTATCCCGAAGCGGACATCTTTTCGCATGTATGCGTCCCGGGGCTTGTCCGCAGGGAGCTTCCCGGCAAGACGGTCAAGACCACGTTCATCGGGCGCCTCCCTCTGGCGCGACGATACTATCAGAAATATCTGCCGCTCATGCCGCTCGCGCTCGAACAGCTTGACCTGAGCAAGTATGATCTTGTGATAAGCAATGAGTCCGGACCTGCCAAAGGGGTTATTGTTGGGCCGCGCACTCTGCATCTCTGTTACTGCCTTTCGCCTATGCGATATCTTTGGGACATGTACCCCGATTACTACGCAGGCGCCGGCCGGCTCACGCGTGCACTCATGCCCCCATTGCTGCATCGTCTGCGAATCTGGGATCAGGTGTCCGCTCAGCGCATCGACAAATATGTCGCTATCTCGAATTTTGTTGCGTCCCGGATCGCCAAGTATTATCGCCGGGATTCGACTGTTATCTTTCCTCCAGTTGCCGTCCATGACTTCGAGGTCTCCGAGCATCACGAAGACTTCTATCTGTCGGTTGGTCAACTAGTCGCTTACAAGCGTGCCGATCTGTTGGTTGACGCTTTCAACCAGCTTGGCCGGCGACTAATCATCATAGGTGAGGGGGAACTGCTAGCGAAGTTGAAGAAGATTGCCAAGCCGAACATCTCCTTTCTGGGGTCGCAGCCACTCTCTGTTATTCGCGATCACTACTCACGCTGCAAGGCCCTTGTATTTCCGGGTGTCGAGGATTTCGGTATCGTTCCGGTCGAGGCCATGGCGTCCGGCAAACCCGTTTTGGCGCTGGCGGCTGGCGGCGCGCTGGATACCGTCGTCGACGGCGAGTCGGGCATCCTTTATCCCGATCAGAGTGCACAGGGCGTGATAGGTGCGATCAGGCGATTCGAGGGGTTACAGGGGCAATTCAATCCCAAGATGATTCGCGCCCAGGCCGAACGATTCACTCTTGATCGGTTCAACCGGGAGTTCCGTTCTGCCGTCGATGGGTTGATGGCGGGCGCGCCTCGTCGATCGTTGTCGCTACAGCCATCTGACTGATCGACTCTGTAGGACTGGCGCGATTTCTTCAATCACCTAGGCATCTTTCGTACCTTTCCCCGGATATACTCTTCTCTTGGGTGCTCCGTCCCCTTAGTCGCAATCGTCCATGGCCTCAATGATCTTAATTTGCGGGAGAACAGCAGAGTTATCGAGCGTCTATGTTCCGAGCATATGCTCAAGCCGGCTCCGCGCCGAGATCGCACCGACTTGAGGGTATCGAATCATCTCCCTTTGTACTGTAGCTCGCCCGTGATTACGTCAAATCGGGTGTCGATGCCAGAACTCCACCTAAGACACGCGCCGCGTTCACGTGGATTCGTGCCGGCTGTCTCGTACTGTTGGAACCGAACAGGCTCCTGCGTTAGAAAGGCGATTTCAGCTTGCGTGTAGCGCTAATTCACTATTGGCTGGTAGATTTCAGGGGCGGCGAGAAGACACTTCAGGCGATCTCGGAAATTTTTCCTCGCAGTGATATCTACGCCCATGTGATTGATGCCGCCTTGGCTGAGACGGTCTTTCCAAACCAACATATAAGACCGACATTCATTTCTCGGCTGCCGTTTGCCAATAGGCTCTATCAATATTACCTGCCCCTAATGCCTTATGCCCTGGAGCAATTGGATCTACGACAGTACGACCTGGTCATCAGCAGCGAATCAGGCCCTGCGAAGGGAGTAATCGTCTCACCGCATGCGATGCACGTGTCTTATTGCCATTCGCCGATGCGTTACGTTTGGGATATGTACCACAATTATCGCGAGCAGGCCGGCATCCTCACTCGGCTTGCGATGTCGCCTTTGCTTCACAGGCTGCGAGTGTGGGATCAGGTCTCGGCTCAGCGAGTCGATCATTTCATTGCAAATTCCGATTTCGTTGCAGCTCGGATTCAAAAATACTATCGGCGTGACTCAACTGTCATTTACCCGCCGGTCGCGGTTGACGATTTCAAGCTATCGACCATCAGGGAGGAGTTTTATCTTTCCGTGGGACAACTCGTGGCGTACAAGCGTCCCGATCTTTTGGTAGAAGCGTTCAACGCATCGGGAAAACCTCTGGTGATAATCGGTGAAGGTCCTTTGTTAGGCAGACTCAGGAGAATTGCGAAATCCAACGTGCGCTTGCTTGGGTGGCAAGCGTCAGAGGTGATTCACGATCACTATCGCAGGTGTCGAGCAGTGATCCTGCCGGGGGCCGAGGATTTTGGCATTGTGCCGGTCGAGGCAATGGCCTGCGGCAAACCCGTACTTGCCTACGGACAAGGTGGGGC
>Ga0116230_10002542_pt1 | contig 17586 bp, 8 predicted proteins | sample S1TSphfallax_3_FD_88678 | JGI IMG/M metagenome (GOLD analysis project Ga0116230, IMG submission 88678) | Host-associated microbial communities from peat moss isolated from Minnesota, USA - S1T2_Fd - Sphagnum fallax MG | ecosystem: Host-associated > Plants > Peat moss > Unclassified | place: USA...
CCACTCCACTCCACTCCACTCCTGCACCAGGGCTGTGTAGATGAAGCAGCAGCTTCTGCTGCTGCTCCTGCTGCTGCTAAGTTAGTTGGGACGGAACCACAAGATCTGTGCCTGGTGTTGGATCTCTCACAGCTTCCCTATAGTTCACTATTCATGAAGAAGTGAAGTTAGGTGGGGTCCATTATGGGCCAGAGTGAAGCAGCACCCGCCAGTATGCACCATCCACTGGATGGTTGCCCCTTATGACTCACTTGTTGATGAATCTCAAGAGAGTTAATTAATATCTGCTTTCACCTTGGTAACCCATTCTGTAAGAAGTAGGTCCTATATACGTACTAGGAAAATATGTGATTACTAAGTGTACATACAGAGATGGATTATAGTTTATTACCAGTGTTGGGCATTCTTGACTTTTATGAAGAACTGGATTTTATGAAGAACCGCCAGTTCTGATTCTTAAAAAAATAAATTCTGGTTCCAGGTTCTATTCTTCCAAAAACAATTCCCGTGTCGATTCTGAAAATCAGATTCAATTCCAAGTAACCTGAATTAGAACCAGCGATTAACTGTCAGTTAACCTCTGATTATCCCCCTGGTTTTAGTGTTTTTATTTCAAGAATATTGGTTCTGGTTCTTGTTCCAGTTTCCCACATAAGTGGAACTGAGAATCTGGTTCTGGGTCTAATTCTTTAAACATAATTTGCTTCTGGTTCTAGAACCAATTCCAAAAACCAGACCCAGGTCTGGTTTTGCTCTTACTACCCAAAACTGGAACTGATGGTTCCAACCCTCCAAACCATGTACCTGTCCAATGTTGGCTTATACGCAGGTAAAAGGGCTGTTTGCTACCTTACATACTAAGCAGGTGATTAATAAATAGGTTGGAAAAAAAAGCAATCATCTAACTACCATGGTTAGCTAGGGAACTGGAGCCCAACCAAAAAGTGTTTTCTGACCACCGGAGTGAACCAGCACCCACCAGTACACCATCCACTGGATGCCTCTTATGACTGAGATGTGGATGAACCTCAACATAGTTAATATCTGGTTTCACCTTGGTAACCCATTCTGTAAGAAGAAGGTCCTATTATAGGTAGATATATACGTAGTTAGCAAACTAGGTGATTACTAGGTAAGTAGATGGTTTATACATAGGTAAAGGGATGTTTATATTTCCTACTTACTAAGCAGGTTGTTAATAGCGAGGTAGTGAAAAAAGCAACTAAGCTGCTAACCACCATGATGGTTACCTAGGGAACTGGAATTCCACAGAGAACTTACCATCCATCCTTCATGGCCGCTTTATGGGTGTAGGCCAGAGTGAACCAACAGCCACCAGCACACCATCTACACAGCAATACTGGAATCCTGTTATGGTTCAGTTGTGAATGAAGCCAGACTGAGTTCACCTCGGCTTTCACCTTGGTAACCTATCCTGTGGGCAGGTAAGTACGTGAGATCTTACATGGCTACTAAATGAGTAGATGCATGCACATGGTTAGTAAACAGGCAATGGTTAGTGGGCTTCAGTATGGTAAGTACTAAATACAGCAATCGGTTATTGTTAGTGGACTTTAATACTTTAGGTGTTAAAACAGAGAAACTGGCAATGGTTAGCAAATAGGTAACTAGTCAGTCGGGTTTAGTAGGGTAAGTGATTAACAGAGCAGCTAGTCATGGTTAGTGGGGTTTAGTAGTTTGCCTGCAGATGGGCAATAGGTGAAAGGTGAATAGTAGGTGTAGGAGTGGTAAATACTGCAACTGGTTATGGTGAGTGGGGTTTAGTAGGATAGGTACTAAACACAGCAACTGGTGATTGTTTAGTACAGTGTTGGCTGGGTATATAAGTCCTGGCCAGGCATCAACCAGGGCATGCACCCAAGTAAGCCTTGACCAATGGGCAATGACTAACAAAAAAAATCAGGCCATTGTGGGGGTGAGCATCTCACATTGCAAACTTGTGTAGGACATTAATGTTTAGGGTTATAAATTTTAGGGTTAGGTTTAACTTTAGTTTCTCTCATTTTGTTGTTGAGTTCCCCTACACAAAAGCATGAGCTCCATCGTTACAATGTACACTTCAATGCACAATGGAAAAGAAGGTCAAAATCTTTCTCCTTTTGATGTCGTTATCTTGATATCATTGGCAGCTACTGATCAAATTGTGTGTGCATTGATTAAAAAATATATGTTTTCTTGATTTTGTGCTTCATTTTCTTATTTCGTCATTTTTATCATTTTGTTCCAAAAGTTGGAAGGCCTTTTGCTAGTGTTTTGTTGTCTTCATCATCATGTTGGTTTTGATAATTGGTGTTTAGTCATTTTCATTATGGTGTTCGTTTCATTTTCAAGGTCAATGTATAATGAATGCAGAGCAAAATGCTTTCTTGAACAAAGCCAAAAAAAATCACATGTTTTTCCTATTTTGTCAATGATTATATTGATGTTGGCCTTGGTGAAGGTGGGGTTGGGAGTAGTGGTTTAGGAGTTGTAAGTGGTAATGGCGGGATTGGATCTAACCTAGGGTGAAGAGGAGTTTCTTCTAGTTGAAGGTCATGCACAATGGGAACAACAACTTGTCCAATGGGACTGCAACCAAAATTCTAACTCATTTACAATTTTTTTTTATAAAACATTAAAAAAAATCAATGATCATATTGTTGATGTTGTTTGCTTTAAATTTCAACAAATGAAATACATTATGTGTCACAAATCTTGCAAGAAGTGATAGGAGAAAACTACATTCGACATTGAATAACAATTGGTTATGTATAATGAAGACCATGACACTTGCCATTAACCATCATGTGATTTCTAAATATTTTGTAATGTTGAATATGTGAAATACATGATGTGCTATTATTGCCATAACAACTAATTATCAACAAACCTTGGAGAAGAGGAAAAAACCAACCACAACTTCCATTGTTAAATTTTTGGCTTTAAAAGTCCTTTACAAAAAACTAAACCTTGTTAAAAAATAGTTCTTTGAAGATTTTATCTATACATCATAAAAGGTTATTGAACATTGAGCTTTAATGAAAATGTTCAACTAAGGGTTGTCTTTCATTAGTGTGGCCAAGTTACATTTCCTAGTAGATGTCAGTTCAATAATGAAATAATCCCTAACATGGTTAGGAAGACTATAGGACATAATCTTTTGCTTGCCATTGGTAAAATCATTATAGTTGCTACCACATTAGATTTGTGGATGTCTCAAGGAGGCTGTGATATTTTTGTTTAGGTTGTCAATTACATCAACAAAAGAATAAGAATCATGCCATACCACTATGGGAATTTTGGAAGTTCATGAAACGTTGAAGGCTACCATGGTTATTTGATAACAATATATGTTTGTTTGTTATAATTTGTTGGACAAGGTTATAGCATATGTGAAAGATGAATGCACTAATTTGAATCCTTTGCAATGTCCTTAATGAGCCTCATGTCATGTGTTCCACTCATGTTACCACAACTTTATGCTTATAATTGTTACATGCATGCCATGTTAAAATGTTATCAATATGCTACTAATGATTTGAAAATGTGTGGTGGCATGAAAAAGGTTTCAATTAAAAATATGTTCAAACTTCATTATTAAAAACTATCACTTAGACCACAAAAAATGGGAAGGGTAGACATGAATGGGCTAGGCCTTTCAAAGATGTACCTTTTTGCCTTCAAAAATTGAAGACTTGGTTTGCATCCAAAGTGATAATATTAAAAAAAATTTGAAATTCAAGCATGCCATAAACATGTGATTCACATCAAACAATTAGCTTACAATATCCTTAGACATGGATTGTGACGTATAAAGTGTTGGAATTTTTGACTCCAATGGTCACCCAATGTGTTTTAAACCAATATTCATGATATTGGTTATCCTCTAATGTCATTTTTACTACCATATATCATGTGTGTTATTTACAATACTAATTTTAATGTGAATGATGGTATGCATGTCTATGGCTTTGATTAATCCTTTTTTTTTTGCTTAGGGTTTAATTTTTTAAAACCTTTCAATTTTTAAATTTTGATTGTTGATACAAGATAGAAATTTTGACTTTGAGCTGATGCATTTTGGTCATCATATATGAGTTGAATTATTGGTGTGTTAAGGCCATTTTTGACTTTTGCATCATCATTTCAACCTTGTGTTGTTCACAACATGTTGGTTTTTATATTCAACTTGTAGTTCATATGAGATTACATGGGTCTTGAATTGGCCATGTAAATTATTATTGAATATGATCATGAAGTTTTTATGTTGTTCGTGTTGATTACTTATAATGCTTTAACATTGATTTTTATCACCATTGAATCTAGGTGTTTTAGATTTCTAGATTCCATTTTAAAAATGTAGTGGAACTCTTCATAGTTGACTTACCACTTTTTAAGATGGTTATAATGTTTACAAGTCCATTGATTATTTTAACTTGGTGTACAAAACATGGGCAAAAATTTCCACATATTGTGATCTTACAAACTAAATGACAAGCATTACTAGTTCCCAATCCAAAACCAAAAGGATTTTAATATGGGAGGGGTCATAACAAGTTTGTGAAGTTGTTGGTTTAGGGATTGAAAATATGGATAAATTGATTCTAATTATGAAGAATTGGGCCTAAATTATTTAAGGTATTCTTTGATATTGAACTTGTGATATGGTTTCAAAAATTGAAAACTTCAGTGTTAATTTTAATTTTTTTGAAAAAGGTTGACATTGTGTGATGTTGAAATGTGCAAAATAATTTAAATGCATAATATGTGAGAATGAAAAGGGGAGGTACATAATTTTTTTTGTGTTTTGGTGATGTGTTTTTTCAATTTGTTGGTTCTAGGTATCCTAATCCTTAGGGGGGAAATGTTTCAATGATGAATAAAGATCTAGGAAAAACATGAAGCACCATGAATTTTTCAGATTTTCACAATAGGTCAATCTCATAGGGTAGAAGTATGTGGGGTGCTAGTGTTGCATGTGAGGTTTATTTTTCTATTTATGTGTATTTTTATCAATGTGTACATGTCCATGTGTTTTTTCTATTAATGCCTTTTACAAGGTCAATGTTGCTTGTGATTGTTTGTGTTTAGGCTTTCACTTTTTCAACAAGGGTTCATATGCCATGTGTGGTGTTTTTGTATCGTTTCCAATTTGGAGACAAAGTGGGATTTGGGATATATGATGGATGCTACACTTGTTGTGTATCTTGCAATCCTTTGACATGATTGTGTCGAGTGAAATTCAATGCAAGATCAACTTTTTGAGTGCACTTGAATGTTTTTGTTTGCTCATTTGTATTCTTGCAAAAGTTAGAGAGTGCACTTTGCACTTGCTACCCAATTTGTGTGTCAATTTTGTGCAAGTTGGAGCTCAAGGCAACCGGTTAACTATGGTGAAACCCAATTCTTACAACATCAATGACTCCAACTTGTTGGATTGGTTCATCATGTAGGCTACAATTCTACAATTATGTAAATTACAATTTTGATAGTTAGTAGTTAGCAATTGAAGTAGGATACTACAATATAAACATGGAACTTTCTATTAAGACCATTTTTGTAAGTTTTGTGTGAAAGTTTCACACTCACATTTCGTCTTGGATTTTTTTTTAAATGAAAAAATAATAATTATAAACCGTGCTATTTAATGCACATGACCGAGTTTCTATCGAATGGGCATCACCCTTTTCCAAGCCCATTATGTGTGCCATTATCAAAAAATAAAATGCATCTATGTCCATGCCTAAAGGGTGTAAGTTTTTAAAAAAAAACTCGGAGGTCCAGGCCCTCCAGCCTTGTTCACAAATGGTTAATTAAAAATTAGAAAAAGCTCTTCTGCCAAGTATTCCTGGAAGTTGTAGCAGGGTACAACTGCCCATCATCAATCACTACCTTATGATCAAACACTTCTCTAAATCTTTGTCATATGTGCTTCATTTTGAGTGATTTAAAATCTTATAATAGCGCTACCTCAAGCTTTAGAATTCATGTTTGAAGTGCAAAGGAAAAGGAGTAATGGAAAAATAGCAAGAAGAAAAATAAGCTTTTTCAAATTACAAAACGCGTTTTTTTTTTCTTATTTCTTCTCTTTGGACCCTCCTACTTTCAAAGCTTCTAACTTTCTCATTTCTTCTTCATTTTAAACGGTTTAAAGTGCTATAGGAGCGCCATCTTCAGTTCTACAAATCTTCTTTGAACTGTAATAGCAACAGAGCAACATACAAAGAATTTTTTGGGTGCTCGGGAACCGGCTTGTAGTGTTATCTGGTTTGTTTTGTTTCAGTTCTTGATCCCCTCTACTGGGGGGGGGGCGTAACTTTCTGGTTTCTAATCCGTTTTGGAAAAAATTAGTGCGTCAGATGCGCCAAGAGGAGGCGTTCAAGTTTTGTTTGGACACCAGAAACAACGGAGCGCTCCCCTTGGATCCGGCCTGCCCTGAGCGCTTAAGTGTTCGCTCACCGGCCGTTCTACCCTAATACCCAGCCAACACTAGTTTAATAGATTGCAAAACACATGATTAATAAAATAGGTGAAGGGTGATTTGGGGTTTTAGTAGGGTAGGTACTAACGAAATCACTGCCAGCCTGCAACTAACATAATTTTAATAATAATAATAATAATAATAACCACAGCCCCATAGAGAAGTTAGAACTGAAACCCAATGAAAACTTGTGTCCTAGTCCCATCGAGCCATCCATCCATCATCCATCCCTGTTGTTTTAATTCTACTAGTAGAGTGGTTGTTGGTTTGTTTTTTCACTGTGGCCTCATTCACAACAACAACAATGCTGTCCATGAAGGAATAGTCAATGTGAGCAGGTTTTCCTGTTTGAGTGGTGATGTCAGAGTAGCATAGCTAGCTAGGTCAACTGTATATCACACTTGCACTTGTGCTTGTGTGTGTGTTTTTTTTGTGTGTCAACAATTCCCACTTTTGGCACGAGTCGTACACTGTTCACTGAAAGAAGAGGGCCGGAGGCCGGGGCGGGGCGGGGGGGGTGTTAAGAAGAGTCTTGCCAGTAAATAATAAGTCTGTCGCCCCCGGCCTAATAGTACCACCAGTGACAGTCTAGACTCTACATGCCATCTAAAAGTGAACACTCTTGTGTCAGATCCCTCTCTTTCTTACTCACTCTACAATATTTTTAATGTTTTTAAATTTTTTTTTCCAATTTGTTTTCAAATTTAAAACATTCTAATTTCTTCTTGCTTCTTTGCTCCTTCCTACATACCTTAACCCTAAGGTCAATTACGTCACTACATAATCCTCAAAATTGGGAAACGGATTTAATGCGAAAATCATGAAGTTCACATGTTGAAAGTCATCTTAATTTTATCATAGTTTACACTCTAAATAATTTCATCACTCTAAATATGACAATATCATAGTAGTTCATGGAAAATATAATAATTTCAATGTTTTTTAAAAATTGAAAAATAATAATAATTCGTTTGTGTCAGTGTGGAAACTGACCCTAGGCTACAGTAGTTGTAATAACTACCTCATATACTATTTTACAGTGAAATCCCTTTCTTAATTAATGGCTGCAAGAAGTTGGGAGAACTCTAGCCTGGGGTGAACGCAGCACCTACACTGGAACCATGGTTAAACCACAACACCCAAACCCCAAAATTGGGTTCCCTCTGGACATTGTAAATATTCCATCCTTGTAGAAAATAACACAAGGGGTCTAATTTAAACCTTTCCCAGATTAAATGTAGACAAGTAAAAACCCGGCTGGGATTTCTGTAGGGTATCTGGAGGGCATGTAACCCGGAGTTTTCCCCCCTTTCCTCCAGTTTTATAGGGGTTGGGGGGGGAGGGGGACTCGGGGGCATTTTGTTGTGCACCCATCGGGTATCATGGGATTAAAAAGAAAAATATGACGCAGGGTTTTAGGTACGGTAACGCCCTTGCTTGCTGTGGGCTTTACCTGAACTGGGCCCTCATGAGGTGGAATGTGGGCTCTTATTCCAGTAAAGCCCACGGATTCAGGCTTTACCTTCAACTTAGAGGCCTAACTCAAGAATATGAACCAACCATTGTTGGTGCTGGTTCACCCGGGATCAAGAGAATTCTGCCTACGACTATGGATCATCTTAAAGGGGGCATCAGGTACAATCTAGAATGACTGGCTAATGGTGATTTGAATCTCACAAACGTGTTTGGTGCATGCATCCTAGCCATAGGACCCGCCCTTTGGATCAATCAGCCCTTCAATGTTCAAGGTTTTCTTTATAAATTAAAATATAGAAGATTATGCTAGAGGTGAAAAGTGCATATGTCAAACTCACTTGTCCATAGGTAAAAAGTATTGCTAATTTGCTTTTGGCTGGAGTTTTTTTTTTGCAAAGAAAAACTCATTTTCATCCACTTTTGAGAATTGTTTATTACGTTCCAAAGAAAAGAAAAGTAGGAAATTTAGTTTCAAAGATCATGTATTTTACAAGTAGAGGGTGTTGATGGCGTTGCAACGAGCTTAGGTGGCCTTTATTTTGAGGCGTGTTGATGTAGGTGAGAGTTCTTTTAGGCTAAGTGCTTTTTGGGGTGTTCTTTCTTTCTCTTTATTTGATATGCTCCTTGTGAGGGGAGTTTTAAGTATTTGATTTGTTCATGTTTCCCTTGCGGTCTACCCTCATTGGTGGTTCCTTCTTTTTGCTTGGACTTGAATCCTTCCATCTTGTACCTTTTTCCCCCTTATTTGGGTGTTTTGTTTTATTGATGTTTGACAAGTTTTCATCATGTATTTCATCAAGTTACATAAAATCTATAAAAAATGTTGGAGCAAGCTTTGAACTATAATTTATATTCCACTTAATAATTTTTGCCAAATATTTATTGCAACAAATGTAATTTTTTGTAAGATATGTTTTCCTTGGAACATAGTTCAATGTGAATGAGGTTTCACCTTTGTAGTGTGTTGGGGGCCTATTTGCAAAGATAACTTCTTCGGTATCCTAATCCATGCCCAAGAGCATGGAGACATGATCAAATACCATTTTTTTGGTCATGTTGGTGCATGCAATATTTTGGCTGGGATTTCCCCTTAATGGACAAATAATATCCCACGGGTGGTAGTGGTCAACTCCATGCCTAGATGAAGCAACAATAACACATTCAGCTTTTATCAAGTTTAGACCCCCAAACTATTCTTAAGTAATATGTACAATCTACACCTATCGTGTCCCCTAAGGGAGAGTGTTGCACGCATTGGAATCATTTGGAGATTTTAATATAATTTTTAAAAATATTAATTTAGGTAGTCATCAAAGTTTTGCAAACACCATAATCAAAACTAGTCCATGTTTGACATGTTGGTATCATGTTAGACCCATACAAGGATATGGTATCAAAGATAATTGTGTGTGGTTCCTTGAAAACTTTACCTCATGATATACAGATTAATGGGGCGCAATATCGAGACTTAACATTAGCCTATGGAATATGGTGATAACAAGGTGGCACTATCAAGACCATTCTCAAATTGACATGTGTGATTATTTGAATGAAAATATTGTATATCATTGTGTTTATTTTGAAATGTATTGATAATATTGTTTACATTTATAAACCATTTAGAAGCACTCATTCATTTATTTTTTAAATCATGCTTTTATAAATACGGTTCATGGCCTAGGTTTTAGTGGCATGTTAACAAGTCTATCCTTTTTTGGGTAAATTTCTTTTGGTGGATGTTGCATTGGTGGGATCTTATGCAAATTAGTTTCAATGGTTGTGAACTTTTTCTTTCACAAATAAAATATTGATGTTTGCATAATGGATTACATTTTGAACTTTGGATGTAGATCATAATTAGTTTGGTAGAATAATTAATCACCTCTTGCAATTTCTAGCAAAATGGGTCAACCATAGTTAATATTACCCATGATCATGAGTTTTTCAATTTCAAATGCTTTTAAAGATGATGGCCTAGGCATGAATAAATTTTTGAAGCATTTTCATTGGGTGGATTCAACGTTGACATGAATGGAAATGAACAAATGGGGTAATTTATCAACACAACATATAATAATTGTTCCTATATCAAATTAAAAATGCATCTTCAACTTTGGGCATTAGGTCTAAAGTGCATAAAAGTAGATACATGGAATTATAAATAATTCGTGCAAGAATGACAAAAGACTAGGTGCACAAAATATAATAATTTTACAAATTATAGATTCTTTTTCCCATGTTAAAATAAGATTAATTGAACAAGGGACAAAGGTTTTCATTAGACTAAATGCAAAGTTGTTAGGAGAGATGTCCTTAAGCTTGGCTTAAGCCAACACCATCCCCCACCCTCAAGACCTTCCTTGGTGGCATAGGGCATTTGTCTAGAAAATAATGAATGAGGAACCAAACCTTGTTCAAAATTTTCCCTCTTTAAATTGTTGGAAAGGTCTTGAAAAATAGATAATACATACTTAAGGTGGGGTCACATTCCCAAATCAAAAGATTTTAAACACAAGTTAGTTTGTAAAATGAAAAGTTAAAAGCTTTTAACCCTTTGAGTAAAACCAAGTTTTAAATGACTTCCAACCATACAATTGCACAACAAAGGGGTCAAATCAGTTCTAATTGAAGAGCTTGATACATCATTGGAAATATTTTTTCAGGGGTTATAATATTTTCTTTGGGTGTTTTCCAATCAAAATTGAAAATTTTATGAGTTCCCAAATTGGTGGGACTCATAATTTGATAATTTTGGGATTCCCACTTTGGAATCCCAAAAAAAATGTACTTTTAATGTGGTCCCATAGGGAGCTACAAAATATATTAAAGAAAGGAGAGTGATGATTTTTCTCAAATCTAGGTTGTGGTGTGTATTGTGAGATTGAAATAACTTGTCATTCATCATTTTGACTCAAAATCACATTAACCATTTTTATTTTTTTATTTTTACAATTTAACATGATCATGAATTTTATTTACAAGCTTGTCCTCATCCCATCCCTAAATTACACCACACACTTTTTTCATCTTAGGAACCAAGGCATGTGTTTTGCATTTGCATTCAATTGCCAATTGAGAGTTAACAAGGTTTTGTACCGCAAATACCACTTGACAAACCTAGAGGTGCATCATTGTGTTTAAATCCTAAATTTATCTCTTTCATTTTCATTATTACTCGAATGTAACAATAAGTGTCAAAATTGTGCCAAAACAACAAAGCAAACATTGAAACACTAAAGAAATTACGGAACAATGACGAAAAAGTTAAGAACATTTGTTGTCCATTTATTCCCCTAGAAAATTTATTGTTCACCCCATCATCCCTAACATCAATTTTAGCACCTTCAACATCCATGTTGTCTTTCTTGGTAGCTCTGGTGTCAAATTGAATTGTAAGAAAAAACAAACAATTCATTGTAAGTTTCCATTCTCCAATCTTGTACTCGTTGTTTTAGTTGTTTATGTAAGTTGAATTATAATGAGTTTTGGTCATTGTACATAAGACAAAATAAGTTTTGGAAACAAGGTTGGTGGAAATTTTTAAAGCAATATCGTTCAACCATTATTGTGCTTATTAAAAAAAACATAGTTGTGAAAAGACCAAATGTCTAACATGTGGAAATGTTCTTATCAACAAATGTACAAGATTAATAACAATGCATGTTGTTTTCAAAGCTTTTTTGTTATGTTGGCCAAACTAAGGTGTTTTTTATGGGATTCATGGTTTAGATATCATAAATCACCATTTCACAAAATTGACAAAATAAAAATTGTAATTTGAAAAATTGATCAAAATTAGAACTTCATTGATTACGGTATATAATGGTAGTTTATTAGGGTAATCTACTTGAATGATTTTAAGTTTTATGCATTAGGTTATTAATGGTTTGGATTTTGGCGAATGTGACATTGTCATGTTCAACATTAATATAAGGAAACATATGATCATCATGTATAAAAATTGTTTGAGTGTTTTTGAGTGCATGAGTTCAAATTGCATTGATATGAAAATGTCAATTTAATCTATCTAAAGTGGGATAAATGGGGCATGTGTTTCAGCTAAGAGGTTTAGGGTTTTAAAGCTTAAGGTGGACACCATATACCATACAACAAGATACATAGATATTAATTAAAATCATCTTTGCAAAATTAAAAAAAAAATATCATTGATTTGTTAAAGGGTGTAGTTGTATTACCAAGTTGTTGATACAATCAGTTATTATTGATTTAAAATAAACACTACCAGGGGGTTATGCAGTGTATCAAGATTTTTAAAAGTATTATAAAATGAGGTTCATTTCTAACCCATTCCAAAATCACCTACTAGAGAACATCTTTTTGAACTTGTACATTTCTTTGAATGTTTTGGAATTATGGAATAGTCATTGGACACCTTGATGAGGAGAAGTGAGAATTTTTAGTGACATTTGTAAGTCATTTTGATAATAAAGCAAAAGTTGTCATGAGTAGGAGGATATATGTTTGGCAATGGTTTGGATAACGATCACATTTCATTGTTGTTGTTTTTGTAGCCCGTTTATTTTGATGACTTGGGAATAATTATTGAAATGGTTCATGAAATTTGGTGGAGTTTACAAGATGAGTTCATAATATTTGAGAATATAATGTTTTACATTAATTTGGAATAATAAACAAATATGTTGATAACTTGAGTAAGAACTTATATTCCATTGATTTTGTCATTCTTGGAGCATGAGGCATGGAGAGACCAAATTGAAGGAAAATTAAGCTAGCATGCAATTTCAATTTTTTCATTTTAATAATTGATCATTAATTGATAATGTTTCAAGCTTTCAATGGCATTTAAACTTTAGTATTTTTTGAGGTGAAACTTGATGACAATAAACATGCAAATATTTTTGGGGATGACCAAGTGTTAATTCTATTTACATGTAAAGGAAATCAAGATTAAATTGAAAATAAAATACTAAATTCTACCAAAAAGAAAAGAAATTCCATGAAGAATGACAACATTTTCATTCATTTGTGGCCTTTATTGATAACACATCTTGGATTTTGTTGGTCTAATGATTAACTAAACATGTTTTATATTTGTTACATATGATTGGACAATTTTTCCAAATGGATTATGAAGTTAAGAACAATAAAGAAATAACTTGTACATTTGTGGGCAAGGTTTTTGAAATAAAATTTGGGTTTTCAGAAGTGTTTGTAAATCAAGGCATCTTGTTTTTAAAATGGTTAGAAAATAATTGTGAATAAGCTTTGATCAATTAACATTTCTTTTAATCCCTTTGAAATGGTGGCTTGTGAAACCCTAGGTCACAAAAGTAGTATGTAGCTAATGGGGACATACAATTGGCATGTTTGGCAATGGGGTATCACCTTAGTAAACAAGTGTTTTTTTCATCTTTTGTTTTTTATTTGTTGTCATTCAAATATGAACATTGATTATTGGTATCCACTTATAGTTAGGATGTGGTCATAATGGTTATTTTGTATGATCCCATGTGCAAGTTTTGGTTTGTGAGAGACATTCAACCTCATGCAAGAAAATCATGCCTATTGTGATGGAAAACTTGGCCATCACAAAACATTGAAACAAAAATTGCATTATCCTAAGATTTTGGGATGTGGATATTGATGTAAGTTCCTTATGTTCGAATTTGGAAATTTTGTTAGTTACAATACAAAATATTTGTTATTTAGATTTGAGAATCAAATGTGTCATTTTACATGTCCATGAGGTTTTATTCCATAGAATTTTATTGCGACAATGTTACAATGTTTAACTATGAAAAGACCATATTTGTGCATCAATGTGGATGGTCAAATGAATATTTCATTGCAATATTGTTCTAGTAGTTTTGTGATGGGTGTTATGTTGACAATCATGCAAGGTCAAAACAAATTACAATGTCCATAAAATTGAATGACAATGTAACTTTTGCAAGGTTTTTGGAATTAAATAGAAAAAATTAAGATGTGGAAATGATTTAACAACACAATATTCTATATGACACAAACACATTGCATGAATTTCATGAACAAAATTTGAGTTGTCATAACATATCTATGGACTTAAAAAAATTACCAAATCACTTTGCATAGTTCACTACAAATGAATATGGGTTCAACACCTTTTGATAAAATGTTCATTTTAGCTGTATTTTGGCATGGAATATGGTGTGATGATAATGACACTAAAAAATATATATTCAATGAATTTTGATGACTCAAAATCAATATCTCCATTGAAATTAATAATTAAAATGTTCATTATTCAAATATAAGGTCTTCGGGAGTTAAGCCGTGGTGGAGAAAATCTTAATTATGGATATCTATTGACATTTTATCACATACTTGTGTGATTAAAATTATCCTCCATCTATATTATTAATTTGCTTTGATTATGAATTGCACATGTGCCTAAAATTGTCACGGCTTAATCCGCTTTCACATGCAATCAAGTTGTAATCATCATGTTAGTTTGCGATTGACATTTTAAAATATGGAACATGAATTATGTTACACCACCATTGGGAGAGGTCTTAGGATTGCATTAATAAACCTTATTTGTTTTGTGTTACCCTCATTGCCAAGCTTTAATTAATTAATGTGGACAATGAATGGTTTTAGGAGGGTTTTCATTTGATTGGACATTGGGGGTTAGAGTTAGGTGACAAACAATGGGGTTCACCTTCCACCCAACTTGTTCATATGATCGTGCTTGCCTGCGAAATATCTCTCCACATATTGCCTTATGCATCTTTACCCAAGTTGAAAGGGGTGATTTGTGTAAAAAATGGTTCTAATGACATGCCAAGTTTCAACATTAAAGACTTAATTTTTGATAAATTTGACTTTATTTAATTCAACCTACATGAGATTACAGCTTTTTGTATTTTTATTTACTATCCATGTGGAACAATTATGGGGGTTGTATAAAATTCAAAAGAAAACTCAAAGGAAGGAAGTATAGTTCAATTTTGTGTTGTGTTTGTTATTTTTGTGTCTGCAATCATTGAGGCTGGAATCATGTTTCCATATATGAGTTTTAAAATTTTTAAAAGTTTTGTTTGTGTGACATAGTTTCAATGGTGTTGGATGCCATTGTAATGTTAAGGTAAAGCCTGAGTCTATGGGCTTGATAGAGCATAAAGACAAAAGATGCGCTCTGATTTGTTTTCTGTGATAACCAGCTAGTGAGTATGTGGGCATTCTGTTTTCTGACACAGCCCCAAATAGTGGAGGAAGAAGTATGCTTGGTCTAACATGTCCTCCAATTCCACTAAAAGAATCAAACCAAGTCTTCACATAGCACACACAACAAATTGTCTCAGAAGTTGCAATTGGAACTTTTGAAAATTCAACTTAGATGAGCAGGATGAATTTTGGAGTCTCGAGGCTGAAAGGATTTCTTGCTTAAGACTATATACCTGAAGGGAGCCATTATTTCACATGGGAAGAAGGCACATTTAGGACAAAGTTGCTTTTTGGGTAGAGACTAGGTAGGTAGTAGGTTCCCAAAGAGTATGATTATCTTTTAGAAACAGATGGGGGTAACTTGATTGTAGCAATTAAATGACTCAAACACAACCTGTCTTAGAGCTTTGATGATCCAAACAAAAATTTTCCACTACAAAGAGATGGGAATGAAGAACAATCAAGGGCTTCATGTCATGTTTGCAGAAAATTTATACTCAATTGGGTTTAAGGCGTTGAAGCCCTTGCCTCTTATTCTACGCAAAATGCTAGAAGAACCAAACATCTTAGGTATAGTAAGGTTAAGGACCAGTTGAGACACAGCTTAGCCCCAACAACCCAGCATGGAATTTGTCCACTCTAACAAACCTTAATACAAAAGTGTTAGTGATTCCTAAGGAAGTCTTCTGTATAGTGTGTATACCCAACTGTTTCCATATAGTTTTCTTCTTTAGGTGCTGATGAGGAAGGAAAGGTGATCCAAGTTAGGTGTAGAGTAAGCCCTTTGGGGGCAGGCTTTATGAGCATAAGGGCCCTAATCAGGTGGAGCTGAGTGTGGGCCCAGTTCCTGTAAAGCTCACCCCTCAGGGCTTTACCTTGTGTAAAAACCGCAATGGTTTTTTGACATAAAAAAACTTGCCTGTGATACCCAGGTAAAAGTAAAAAATCTTCAAGAGAATTTTTTTTTAATAGCCTAACCGTGGACATGTGACTTGAATTCTCTGGAGAAAGTGAGATGACCCTAGTCAGTGTGAACCAGCCCCAACACTGTTACCTTCACCTTACTCAGTGAGACTTCTTAATGACTAGATATATTTAACCCAGGAAATGTTAAATTTGGTCTTCGAGAAGGCCACAGTGAACCAGCACCCACCAGCGCACCATCCACTGGATGTCCCTTATTACTCCGTTGTGGATGAACCTCAAGTGAGTTAATGTTTGGTTTCACCTTGGTAATCAATTCTGTAAGAAAATAAGTAACTACCAGGTAAATATATGGTTTATATATAGGTGAGGGATGTTTTATTGCCTACTAGCAACCTACTAACAAGCAGGTTGTTAGTAGGTAGGTTTTAAAAAAAACCTACTGAGCTAACCACCATGGTTATATCGGGAACTGGAACGCAACAGAAAACTGTTTCCTAGCCACTTACCATTCATCCTTCATGGTGCACTAGTGGGTGCTGGTTCATTGTGGCCCTTCAGGAACCCCATAGAAGCTGGGATATTTATATTGCTTACAAGCAACCCAGAATTTCTTTTAGGTGAGGTTTTTAGGTTTTACTCTGGGACCAGTGTAGGTGCTGGTTCACCCAAGTGTAGACGACACAAGCCAAGACCTTAATTTGCTGCATACTCAGCAATAAACTTGGTCCTAATTGATGTTAAGAGGATACCCACTTTGGCAGGTAGGAATTGTTCGTTCCAGTTTTAATTATAAGAACCAAACTGGAACCGGGTCTGATTTTCAGAACTGGAACTTGAACAGAAATACATAGTCATAGGGTTTAGGGTTTAGGGTATTCTGTTATCAGCCTCGCCAGTTTGAACTTTGACTCATATATATATATATAATATGTTGATCTTTCATTGGACACTATGTCCCCAATGAAAAAGCCTGTCCACAATGTAGGGTTTTGGTTGCTGATGACGTAAGTAGAGTTATATGACTATAATATCTTTGCCTGGGACAGTGGAACGTGTGAGCATAAGCGTTTTCTATATCAGCCAGCCCTAATTTTAAGAGGGAGCTAAAGCAAGTCACAGCTATATAACAACAACACATAGTCCTCCTGTTTAGGGTTTGATTCTAGGCCAGTGCCAACATGAGGCTAGAATTGGAAGATTACAGGGATTATTATTAGCAGATCATCCTCCTGCAGTCTTCATGATCGGCAGCACAGCCAGGATGTCAAACTCTTCGCAAACTTGTGTTGGCTTATATACTAATAAGCACCCCCAAGTTTATAATGGGGTTATTAGTCCAGGTTGAAAATGGTGACAAACAGTTTTGCAAATAGAATATTCATGCAGCCAATGGGAATGGTCAAGAGGGGGGGGGGGGGGGGGGGGGGGGGGGTGGATTTTGTCGTGCGCACCACAGGAACGAGGGCCAACAAATCTCTCCCCCCCTTAAAAGGTGTTACAAAAGATCTGCTAAC
>Ga0116230_10002544_pt1 | contig 17579 bp, 6 predicted proteins | sample S1TSphfallax_3_FD_88678 | JGI IMG/M metagenome (GOLD analysis project Ga0116230, IMG submission 88678) | Host-associated microbial communities from peat moss isolated from Minnesota, USA - S1T2_Fd - Sphagnum fallax MG | ecosystem: Host-associated > Plants > Peat moss > Unclassified | place: USA...
AATCGCATAATGCAAGTATGCCTGATGAAACGACCCACCCCGAACCGAGATGGAGGCCGCAGCCAGGTCCCCAGGAGCGGTTTATCCAGGCCACCGAATTCGAGGTGGTCTATGGCGGCGCGCGGGGTGGGGGAAAGACGGATGCGGCGCTGGGAGACTTCGCCTGGCATGCCGCAAGATACGGGGACGCGGCCCAGGGTCTGATGGTGCGCCGTACCCGGGCGTCCCTGGACAAGACCATAAGGCGGGCGCGGCATATCTATCCCAAGGACGGCGCCAAATGGATCCAGAGCCGCTCCTGTTTCGAGTGGCCGAGCGGGGCGTGTCTGGCGTTCCGCCACCTGGCCAATGACAATGACGCCGAGCTCTATCAGGGCCACGACTATACAAGGGTCTATGTGGAGGAATTGACGAACTTCCCCCATGCCGCCCCGGTGGACAAGCTGAAGGCGACCCTGCGCAGCGCCGAGGGCGTCCCCTGCTATTTCCGCGCCACCTGCAATCCCGGCGGCCCCGGCCACACTTGGGTCAAGAAGCGCTATATCGACGCGGGGACGGAACGGGTCGTCGAAAAGATCAGGAACCCCCGGGGCGGGCCGGATTTCGAGACCGATCGCCTGTTCATCCCCGCCAAGCTTGAGGACAATCCCGCCCTGATCAAGGGGGATCCCAACTATGCCATGCGTCTGTCGCAATCCGGATCGGAGATGGTCGTGCGCGCCTGGCTTGAAGGCGATTGGAGTGTGGTCATGGGAGCTTTCTTCGCCGGCTGGAGCGGCCGCAATATCGTCGAACCCTTCGAGATTCCGAAAAAATGGACGCGGTTCATTTCCTTCGACTGGGGCCTCGCCGAGCCGTTTTCAGTGGGATGGTGGGCGGTGGTCTCGGAGAAAGTGAGACTAAGGAACCAGGTCGCCCTGCCGCGCGGCGCCCTGGTGCGTTATCGCGAGTGGTATGGCATGGGCGCCGATGGCAAGGGGCTCGGGCTGACCGCCATGGAAGTGGCCAAGGGCATCCTCGCGCGGCAGCCGGGCGACGAGGTGGCCGAGGGCGTGGCGGACCCGTCGATTTTCACGCGGAACGGCGTCGGCCCGCCGATCGCCGAGGTCATGCGGGAAAATGGGGTCACGTTTCGGGCGGCCGACAACACCCGCGTGGGCAAGCTCGGCGCCATCAGCGGCTGGAATCAGGTCCGCCAGAGAATCCTCGGCAATGAGCAGGGACCCATGCTGGTGGTGTTCGACACCTGCCGCGACTTCATCCGCACCATCCCGGCGCAGCAGCATGATCCCCTGCGGGCCGAGGACCTCGACACCAAGGGCGAGGACCATATCGCCGATGAGACCCGCTATGCCTGCATGTGCCGCCCGCTGATCGCCCGGGAGCGCGACGCGGGCAGCGACACCCTCGTGCTGCCGGAGGACTACGGGCGGGGAAGTTCCCGGGCCTGGGGGTGGCCGTAAAGCCGGATCACGCGCCTCCCACGCCGGTCCACTGAAGACCACCCGCATAGCGCCAGGCCATCCGACCCGTCGCGTCCAGGGCGAAGAGGTGCAGCCAGCGATTGTCGAAGAGAGCGCGGACACTCTCATGCCGCCTCAGGACTTCAGTGATGGCCTCGCGCGGCGCTTCGATACAGACGGTGAGGCGAAGCGGCTCATGCACGTAGCGTTCGCCATCATGGACCGATTGCCAGGGAAGACCGGCGCGCATGGGCCCGCCATGGCCCTCAATGACACCCATGCCGCCGATGACGTTATGCAGGAGCTTATTGCCGCCGCCGAAGACCTCCGGGGCCACGGTGGATCCGTAATATTGCAGGCTGATCCAGCTTGCCACAACCACGGGGGCGGTGAGGATCAGCTCCAGGACCGCGAAGTCCCGGTCAGACGTCCAGTCATAGTCATGGAGGAAGGCGCGGCCTTGCAGAGACTTTCCCGCCGTGCGCCGCCTCGGCGCGGCGATGAAGGCCTGGCAGCCGGCCAGCCCCCATTCCGGCCGTACCTGCGCCCAGTCGCGACCGCGCCTGATCAGGCTGTCCCCGCCGCTCGCACCGGGCATACACAGCGCGCGTTCGGCCCGGGCTAGGGCGCCCGCCGCCTCCAGCCAGGCCTTGGCCCTTTGAATTTCGGAGTGATTCGGCGCGGCGGCCTGATCACCCTCATAGAGCGTGACCGCGTCGGTGGTGGTGTCGTGCAGGGCGGCGAGGAAGAGGGTGTCAGCCGGGATGTCGATCCCGCGCGCCGCCAGGCCCGCGCGGACCTCAGGGTCGTTCAGCAGCGTCGCCAGGAGGCGCGCATTGACCTCGCCGGAATAGCCGCCGCAGGCGCCGCACTGCAGGGCGCTGGCCTGAGGGTTATTGACCAGATTGGCGCCGTGTCCGGCCAGAATGACCAGCTTGGCGAAGTCGCCTGTGAGCGACATGGCGCCAAGGATGGTCGCGGCAATTTGGGTCCGGGCCGCGGGATCCAGTGCAGGATCAGGACGAGGCGGCGGATCCTTGGGCGCCGTCGCGCCATGTAGGCCCAGGGAGTCGCTGAGCAGCTTGCCGACATACAAAGGTCCGGTCGCCTCCACGAAGGCGAAGGAGGATACGGCGGCGAACTTGAAGCGCCCCCAGGCCCGCTTGGCCCGCGCCTTGACCCGCGCCGCCCAGTCCGCCCCGGCATCCGCCGGACCGCCGGAACAGGTGGTCAGGCCGGGATTAAGCAGCACCGGCGCGCGGTGTTCGGCGACATCGGACGCGAAGCGGCGATGGGCGGTCGCCAGGCCGAAAAAGCCTGCGAACCCCAGCGTCTGAATGTCCGGGCTTAGGGATTCCAGGGCCCGCCGGAATACTTCGGAGCGAACATCGATGCAGAAAGCGGCCTGGAGCGTAGGCCGCCCGTGCCTCTCCGCCGCCCCGGGGGCGGCCAGGGTTTGCGCCAATCCGCGCTGCGCCGCGCGCTCCGCGGCATCCTGCAGGATCGCATCCGTCACCTCGTCCGCGGTCGGGGTGACCGGCGCGGAATGCAGGGCCATGACGTCCCTCCACCGGGCGCCGATCTGGTCCTCATAGCGGTCGAATAAGGCCGCCTCCCAGACCAGACGGATGGCCAGAAAGTCTGTGAGGGTCGCGTCCGTCTCGCCGCTCAGCTCCGCCCGCCAAAGCTGGTAGCGCGCATATTGCGCCCAGCCGCCGAGGGTCATCAACAGCTGGTGGAAGTAGGTTTCCAGGGCCTCCGGGGGGAGCGCAAGGCGGCGCGCGACGCCCGCCAGGGCGTCCGACGCGGCCTCCGGCGCCTCCGCCACATGGGTCGCGAACCCGGAGAGGCCGACAATCTCTGGCGTCAGATCGTGCGTCGCCACGGCGCGCCAGGCCCCGTAAGCGGATCTGCCGCGCGGCGCCGCCCAGAGCGCCTGGCCCTGATCGAAGTATCCCGCCGCCCAGGCCCCGAAGCGCTCGACGAGCAGGGCCGGCCAGTCGATCCCCGACACCTCGGCGGCGAGATCGGCGATGGTGGGCGCCGGCCGCACCTCCGCCCTTGGCGCGGTCGCTACGCACTTCAGGGCCGCAACGCTCGCGGGGCGCGGCGCCTCGGTGGCGCCGGCGAGGGCCTCGGCCAGATCGGCTTCGGTGATGACGCCGCTCGCGATCCGCGTCTGATACCAGCTTCGCGGCATGGTGACAGGCGCGCCAGCCACCCGCGCTAGACGCGCGCCGACGCTGGCGAGGCTCTCATGGGCGTGGCCGAGAAACGGGTTCACCGCGACGCTTGAGGCTAAGGGCCAAACCGGGGGGATCGCCCGGACGGCCCGATTAGCCGCGCCGGCCAGCGCCAAGGACTCACAAAGGACAGAGCCTTGGGCGGAAAGCGCGTGAGGAGGCATGTTTTGGTCTTTCCGCCAGTCAGTTCGTGCGGGGCAGGCGCCAGCCGCGGAGCAGCCGGTCGAACACCGCATTGGCGTAGAATCCGTTGGAGAGATGAACCCGCAGTCCTGCGGCGGCGGGATGGTAGGCCCAGAGCGGGAACATCGCCTGGATCACGGCCACAAGGCCGAAGCTGCTCACAGCCACCACGATCAGGGTCCATTGGAGGGCGCCTGGCGCCGGCGCGGGGGGCAACACGGCCGACGTCAGCCACACGGCAAGAACCTGGAGGGCGAAATAGCTGACGGAGGTGGTGAGCGCGTAAACTATCGTGCGCCGGGTCAGCGCCCTTGGCGCGGTGTCGGCGAGCCCCTGGGCCAGCATATAGGCGACGCCAAAGATCAGAATGGCGCCAAGCGCGATGGCCTGGGGCGACTTGTGCTGGAAGCCAAAGCCAAATCCCACCACGACGTAGATCGCCAGCGCCAGGAGGAAGGCGCGCGCCACCGCGCCGGCCTTCGGCGTGGCCACGGGACCGGGGCGGCCGTTGGCGGCGATCATCTCCACGGCGCCGCCGGAGACCAGGAAGGCATGGGCCTTGTAGAGTGAGTGGGCGACGATGTGCAGCAAGGCCAAGGGGAAGAGCGCGAGGCCGCATTCCAGCATCATGAAACCCATCTGGGCGACGGTTGACCAGGCCAGAGAGGTCTTCACCGCCGGCTGGGTCAGCATCACCAAACCGCCGAAAAGCGCGCTGAACCCACCCATCGCAACGAGGACAGCCAGGACGCCGGGGGCCAGCAACAGCACGTCGGCGAAGCGGATCAGCAGAAATCCGCCGGCATTGATGACGCCCGCATGCAACAGCGCCGATACGGGCGTGGGGGTTTCCATGACCTCGGTGAGCCAGCCGTGGGTTGGAAACTGTGCGGATTTCAGGAGGGCGGCCGCCGCCAGGCAGGCGGCCGCGGCGATGGCAAAGCCGCCGCCGAGGCCGGAGCGGGCGGCGCTCAGGATGGCGGCGATATCGGTCGTCCCATAGGCCAGAGTCAGCAGCCCGGCGGCGAGGATCAAAGCCCCGTCACTCAGCCGCGCGGTGACGAATTTCTTGGCGGCCGCACGCCGCGCGGCGATCCGGCGCGGATAAAACAGCAGGAGCCGATGCAGAAAGAGGCTTGTGGCGATCCAGGCCAGGACCAGTTGGGTCAGGTTCGCCGACAGCGCCAGGAGAAACACCGCCGCCAGGGTCAGGCATAGCCAGCCGGTGAAAGCGCCCTGCCGGGCTTCGCCGTCCAGATAGGTCGCCGCGAAACGCAGCACGACCCAGCCCATGAAAGAGACCAGAAGGAGCATGACAACGCTGATGACGTCCAGCCTGACCGACAGCCCGACACCGCGCCACCCGATCAGGGAAGCGTCGAACGGCCCGCGCAGGACGAGCACCACCGCGCAAATCACCGCGACGATCAGGGCGATCAAGGCGCAGGCTTGCGACAGGCTGGGAAGAATGCGGGGCCGAACACCAGGGCTCATGAAGCCCGCGGCGGCGCTCAGCAGCAACGCCAAGGGCGCCGCATAGGGCAGGATATCGATGATCAAAGGCGCCCCCGCACGCCGCGTCCCTAGCGGCTCGGGAGGGGAGATAGCCGGCTTGAGTCTATAATGAAAATTCATTGTTTCAGCGATTTCGTTCTGTTTTATGGAACGATATGAGAAGCCTGAACTTCAACCATCTTCGGTATTTCTGGGCGGTGGCGCATGAGGGCAGCCTCACTGGCGCGGCTGCGCGTCTCAATCTGTCGCAGTCGGCGCTCTCGGTGCAGATCCAGAAACTCGAACAACAGATGGGGCACCCGCTGTTCGACCGGGTGGGCAAACGCCTTGTCCTGACCGAGGCGGGCCAGATCGCGCTGGACTATGCCGACACCGTTTTCCAGGCGGGCGATGAGCTGATGAGAACCCTGCACGGGCGCCCCATGGCGAACAGACAGGTCTTCAGAGTCGGCGCCCTGACCACCCTATCGCGCAATTTTCAGCTGGAGTTTCTGCAGCCTCTGGTGGGCCGACCTGACGTGGAGCTGATCGTCCGCTCCGGCGCGATGCGCGAGCTTCTGGCGCAGCTGGAGGCCCATGCCATTGACGTGGTTCTCTCCAATAGCGCCGCACAGAGAGACGCCCGCGCGCCCTTTCGCAATCATCTGCTCGACGCGCAGCCGGTCAGCCTGGTCGGGCGACCGAGGCCCGGCAAGCCGGCCTTTCGTTTTCCAGACGATCTGCGCGCCGAACCCGTCCTGCTCCCGAGCCTCGACAGCGATATCAGGGCCGGATTTGACGGACTGCTGGAACTGGCGGGGGTTCGACCGAATATCCTCGCGGAAGTGGATGACATGGCGATGCTGCGCCTTCTTGCCCGAGAGTGCGAAGGCGTCACGCTTGTGCCGCCGATTGTCGTGCGCGACGAGCTGGAGTCAGGGGCGCTCATTGAGCATTGTCGGATCGCCCAACTCACCGAAAGCTTCTACGCCATAACCCAGACGCGGCGGTTCCCCCACGCGCTTCTGGGGGAGCTGCTGAGAAGATACACTGGCGCGGAGAGCCGTCCCGTCGCGGTCTGATCTTCTCTACTTATGTTGACAGCTCTCGCTGCGCATGCAGCTTTCCCCCAAACTCATCGGCGCGCGCTGACTAGAAGCGTCAGCCGCATATGACATGAGAGCCGCCCCGTTTTGGAAAGGGCGGCGCACGGGAGTGTGAACGGCGATGATCGGGAAGATTTCTTGACCATACAAACGACGGCGATCAGCAACAGCATTCGCACCCGCGCGGACTGGGAGCGTATGCGGGCGGCCTGCGAGGCCTCGCCTGGAAAGTTTCACGGCGATCGCGCCAAGCGCATCGCACACTGGCTGGTGGGGGATGGCGCCGGCGGTCAGGCCTGGGTGCAATATGACGACGCCTCGCGCCTGTGGCGCGGGTGGGACGCCGTGAGCGGCGCCATCGTCGACCTGGACCTGCCGGAAAACTTTGAGCCTTGGACGCGGGCCTTCAATACCGATGAGCCCCCGCACTGGCGTTGGTTCGAGGGGGGGCTCACCAATGCCGCCTTCAACGAAGTGGACCGTCACGTTCTCGCCGGCCGGGGCGCGGAAACTGCCCTGATCTTCGAGGGCGACCGCTGGGACCTGGCCGCCGATGGCGGTCGGGGCGGCCCCGTGGATGCCTATCCGATCTCCCGCAAGCGGCTCTTGCTTGAGAGCGCGAAATGCGCCCTGGCCCTGCGCGCGCTAGGTCTTAAGCCCGGCGACCGGATCGCGCTCAACATGCCCAACATCCCTGAGCAGATCTATTGGACCGAAGGGGCGAAGCGTTTCGGCATTGTCTATACGCCCGTGTTCGGGGGGTTCAGCGACAAGACCCTATCGGACCGCATCCATGACGCCGGCGCGCGGATCGTCGTGACCTCGGACGGCAGCTACCGAAACGCCCAGGTGACGCCGTTCAAGACGGCTTTCACCGATCCGGCCCTGGACAACTATGTCGCCGCGAGTGTCGCCCACGCGACGGTCGTGGCCGAGCTGGAAAAGCCGGCGCTCGGCCTCTCGCGCGATCATGTGGCGGCGATCGGCGCGTCGCTAGCGACGGCTCTTTCCGGTGAGATGACGGTCGAGCGCAGCGATGTCATGCGAGAGCTTGGCCGCGCTCTGGACGCCCTCTCAGGCGCAATCGACCCAGCGACCGTGGCGCGCACCCGGATCGCTGTGGCCGGGGCCCTGGTCTCGACCCCGCCACGCGTGGAGGCGGTGGTCGTGGTTCGCCACGTGGCGCTGCCGGACCTGACCTGGCGGGCCGACCGTGACCGCTGGAGCCACGACCTCACCGACGCCGCCGCCGCGACCCTGATCGCCGCCGCGAGAAGCGCCGGGTTCGATGTGGCGAGCGAGGCTGATCTGCTGGCCCTCAGCGATGAGGATTTCGTCCGCGCGGTCTGGGCGAGCGCGCCGCCCCTGCCGGTGGACGCGGAGTTTCCCCTCTTCTTCATCTACACCTCCGGCTCGACCGGAAAGCCCAAGGGCGTGGTTCATGTCCACGGGGGCTATGTGGCCGGCGTCGCCGACACCATGGCGACGGCTTTTGACGCCCGGCCGGGAGATGTCCTTTACGTGGTGGCCGATCCCGGCTGGATCACCGGGCAGAGCTATATGATCTGCGCGGCCCTGGCCGCGGGGGTTACTTCCGTGGTGACCGAGGGGGCGCCGGTCTTCCCGCATTCCGGGCGGTTCGCCTCGATCATTGAGCGCTACCGCGTGACCATCTTCAAGGCGGGAGTGACCTTCCTCAAAACGATCATGCAGGATCCGCAGAACCTGCGCGATGTGAAGACCTATGATCTCTCCTCGCTGCGCGTGGCGACCTTCTGCGCCGAGCCCGCCTCGCCGTCCGTTCAGGCCTTCGGCATGGCGGAGATCACGGCCAACTATATCAACAGCTATTGGGCCACCGAGCACGGCGGCATCGTCTGGACCCACTTTTACGGCAATTCTGATTTCCCGCTGCGCGCCGACGCCCACACCTGGCCCCTCCCGTGGATCGGCGGAGATGTCTGGGTGGAGGATCCGGACGCGCCGCCGGCGCCGGCGCCCGCCGATGCGACCTATATCCGCGCCGGCGAGGATGGGGCGGCCTGGCGGCGGGCGGAAGATGGCGAGCGCGGCGAGATCGTCATCGCCACACCCTATCCCTATCTGGCCCGCACGGTGTGGGGCGATAGCGCGGGCTTCAAGATGATCGGAAACCGCGTCGACCCGGCCTGGAAGGGCGACGCCGAACGATGGGCGAGCGGCTATTGGCGCCGTTGGCGCGGCCGCTGGGCCTACACCCAGGGCGATTTCGCGGTGCGCCACGGCGACGGCTCCTTCTCCCTGCACGGGCGCAGCGATGACGTGATCAATGTTTCCGGTCACCGGATGGGCACCGAGGAGATCGAGGGGGCGATCCTGCGCGACAAGGCCCTTAATCCGGGTTCGCCGGTTGGCAATGTGTTGGTGGTGGGCGCCCCGCATCGGGACAAGGGCCTGACGCCCCTGGCTTTCATCAGCCCCGTGCCCGGCCGGCGGCTGGGCCAGGATGATCGCAAGCGGCTTCTGGAGCTGGTGCGCCAGGAGAAGGGCGCGGTGGCCGTTCCCTCCGACTTCCTGGAGGTTCCGCAGTTCCCCGAAACCCGCAGCGGCAAATATATGCGCCGCATGATCCGCGCCCTGGTGGAGGGCCGCGACCTCGGCGACACCTCAACGCTGCGCAATCCCGAGAGCCTCGCGCCCATGCGCGAAGCCGTCGCGGTCTGGCGCCGCCGCCAGCAGCTCAGCGACGACCAGCAGCTGTTCGAGCGCTATCGCTATTTCATTATTCAATACAATGATGTGGCGCCGGGCAAGCGGGTGGCCACGGTGACGGTCAGTAATCCACCGGTGAACGCCCTGAACGAGCGGTCGATCGACGAGCTGGTCATCGTCGCCGATCACCTGGCGCATCGGGAAAATGTGGTCGCGGTGGTGTTTACCGGCTCCGGGACCGCCTCCTTCGTGGCCGGGGCGGACATCCGCCAGTTCCTGGAGGAAATTCACAGCCTCGAAGACGCGAAGGTTCTGCCCAACAACGCCCAGCTCGCCTTCCGCAAGATCGAGACCATGGGCAAGCCCTGCATCGCCGCGATCCAAGGCGTGGCGCTGGGAGGCGGGATGGAGTTCGCCCTGGCGTGCCACTACCGGATCGCTGAGGACTTCTCGCGGTTTGGCCAGCCGGAAATCCGCCTTCGCCTGCTGCCCGGCTATGGGGGCACGCAGCGGTTGCCGCGGCTCCTCGCCGCGCGCCGGGGTCAGACCGGTCTTCGCGACTCCCTGGATCTGATCCTGGGCGGACGTAGCATCGACGGCCCCGCCGCCCGCGATATCGGCCTGATCGACACCCTGGCGGGGGATGGCCAGGATGTCCTGTCTCTGGCCCATGCGGCTGTGCGCGAATTCGTGAAGGATGGCGAAAACAGCCCCTTGGGCCGCGCCTATGCCGAACGCCGCGCCCTGACCTCCGCCTGGGAGTCGCCGGGCAAGGAAGACCTTGAGTCGGCGCTGGATGACGACTTCGTGCAATCGATCCGGCGGCAACTGGACTGGGCCGGCAGGGGCCCGGCCGGCGCTCTGGCCATCGATGCGATCCGCACGGGCTGGTCGCAGGGGCTGACCGCGGGCCTGGCCAAGGAAGCGGACCTCTTCGCCCATGCGGTGATCGATCCGGAGGGTGGGAAGGCGGGCATCCGTCAGTTTCTGGACAAGACGAGCCCTCCCCTTCCCATCCGCCGGGAGAGCGTCGCCATGGTCGGCGCGCCGAGCGATCGCGCGGCGGCTCTGGAGGCCGCCGGCGAACTTCTTCCCGTCGGCGCACCCTTCTATCCCGGCATCACGGCGATTCCGCCTTGGCAATATGCGTTTGGCGTCGCCCGCGACGCCAGGACCGGCGCGCCCCAGTTTGGACCGCCGGCCACTCACGAACGCGAGTTGATCGTGCCGGTGGGCGAGCCTGGGCCGAATGACGCCTTGCTCTACATGCTGACCTCGGAGGTGAACTTCAACGACATCTGGGCCCTGACCGGGATTCCGGTCTCGCCCTTCGACGGCCATGAGGAGGACGTGCAGACCACCGGCTCCGGCGGGGTCGCCCTGGTCGCCGCCCTGGGCGCGGAGGTGAAGCGCGAAGGCCGCGTGAAGGTCGGCGATCTGGTCTGCGTCTATTCGGGGACCAGCGACCTGTTGTCGCCCAAGGCGGGGGACGATCCCATGTTCGCCGACTTCGCCATTCAGGGCTACGAAACCGAGACCGGAAGCCATGCTCAGTTCCTGATCGCCCAAGCCCCGCAGCTGCATTCCGTGCCCGGCGATCTGACCCTGGAACAGGCCGGATCCTATGTTCTGAATCTGGGAACGGTGACGCGGGCCCTCTTCACCACCCTGAAGATCCTCCCGGGGCGGACCCTGTTCGTCGAGGGCGCGGCCACGGGCACGGGCCTGGACGCCCTGAAAAGCGCGCGCAGCTCGGGTCTCTCCGTCACGGGTCTGGTCTCCAGCCCCGCCAGGGCGGAATTCATCCGGGGGGTGGGCGCCGTCGGGGCCATCGACCGGACGTCGGAGGATCTGGCGGCTCTCTTCACGGCCGTCCCCGAAGACAGCCAGGAGGCTATCGCCTGGGAGGCGCGCGGCGCGCCACTGCTGAAGGCCTATGAGGACCTCAATGGCGGGAAGCTGGCGGACTATGTGGTGAGCCATGCCGGCGAAACCGCCTTTCCGCGCAGTTTCCAGCTTTTGGCCGAGAACGGGTCTCTCGCCTTTTACGGCGCCTCCTCGGGCTATCATTTCAGCTTCATGGGCAAGCGGGGCGCGGCGAGCCCTGAAGCTATGCTGCGGCGCGCGATGCTTCGCGGCGGTGAGGCCGTGCTCGTCTATTACGGCGCCGGCTCGGCGTCCCTTTTGGACGAAGTCGGCCTCGAGATGATCGAGTGCCTACGCGAGTTCGGAGCCCGGGTGGTGGTGGCCACCGACACCGACGGCCAGAGGGAGTTCCTGCAGTCCCTGGGCTTCAATGACGCGGTCGCCGGCATGGTGAGCCTGGAGGATCTGGCCAGGCGCGAGGGGCGCAATTTCCATTGGCCGCGCACCATGCCGAGGCTGCCGATGGCGCGGGACGACATCGAGGCCTTCAAGGCGGGGGTGCGAGATTACCAGGACCGGACGCTCAAGCCCTTCGGGACGGCTATCGGCCGGCTGCTGAGGTCGGAGGACAATCCGCGCGGCAATCCGGACCTGATCCTGGAACGCGCCGCCCAGGATACGCTTGGCGTCTCGACCTCCCTGGTGAAACCCTTCACGGGCCGCGTCGTCTACGCCGAGGAGATGGCGGGTCATCGATACACCTTCTATGCGCCACAGGTCTGGACACGGCAACGCCGGATCCTGATGCCGACGGCCAATATCCTGGGCACCCATCTCTGCAACGCCTTCGAGGTGTCGCGGATGAACGACATGATCGCCGCCGGCATGCTCTCGATCACAGAGCCGGTGATGGTCGACTGGCGGGGCCTGCCTGAAGCCCACCAGTCCATGTGGGAGAACCGCCATTCCGGCGCGACCTATGTGGTCAATCATGCCCTGCCCGCGCCTGGGCTACGCGGCCGCGACGCGCTTCTTGAGAATTGGGCCTCAACCACGCAAGGCGGAGAACCCGGCCATGAATAAGATCACGCCGACGCCCGCCATTGAGGCGGAACTCTCCGGCCGACTGGCGGGAAAGATCGCCGTGGTCACCGGCGCGGCCGGGAATATCGGCGGCTACATCGTTCGCCACTATCTGCGCGAAGGCGCCACCGTGGTGATGACCGGTCGCACCCAGGCGCGCCTGGAGGACGCCGCTCGCGCGGCGCTGCAGGACACTGGCGTCCCGGATGCCCGCATCGCCACCGTGATCCTGGACGGCGCGGACGCTGACTCCGTGCGCACGGGTATCGCGGAGGTGGCGCGCCGCTTTGGCCGCATCGATATCCTGGTCAACAATGCGGGGTCGGCGGGGCCCAAGCAGCCGATCGAGAATCTGCCCCTCGACGCCGACGAGCTGGAGGCGCTTCGCGCCGGCGGGTCCGCCGATACCGAGACCGTGCGCGACTCCATCCTCAATATTTTCGGCGTCGCCTGGAACATCGCGCGGGCGGCCGCGGCGGTGATGGGCGAGGGCGGCTCGATCATCAATGTCTCGACGATCTTCTCACGCACTCCCTATTACGCTCGGGCGGCCTATGTGGTGCCCAAGGCGGCGATGAACGCCTGGTCTCGCGAGCTTTCCCTGGAGCTGGGACCGCGGGGCGTGCGGGTCAATCTCGTCTTTCCAGGCCCCATCGCCAGCGACCGGATCCGCACGGTTTTCGCGGCCATGGACAAGATGCGCGGCGATGAGCCGGGCGCCACCGCAGCGGAATTCTTCGCTATGATGTCGCTCGAACGCGGCGTCGGCGGTGAGCCCAAGGCCAAGACCTTCCCCACCCCCGATGATGTGGCGGCCACCTGCGTCTTCCTCGGCAGCGACGACTCCGCCGCCTATAATGGTCACGAATTCGAGGTCACGCACGGCATGACCGTGCGCAAGGAGATGCGCTCCACCTATCTCTCCCGGCCCTCCATGCGGTCCATGGACGGCGCGGGCCTCGGCATTCTGGTGGCCGCGGGCGATGGCTGGGAGGACGCGCTTGAGATCGCCAAGGTGCAGATCGGCTGCGGCGCCCATGTTCTGCTGGGCCTGACCCGGCAGGCCGACGTCGCCATCGCCACCGCCCGGGCGGCGGCCGAGAACATCGGCCCACGCCTCGCCATCACGAGGCTGAACCGCAAGGAGCCGGCGGCGATGGCGGCGGCGCTGGAGGACTTTTCCAAGACCCATCCGCCGATCACCGGGGCGGCGGTCATGCCGGTCCTCGGCCCCGCCAAACGGGCGCCAAGCCTTTGCGATATCAAGGACGCCGATCTCGACGCCTTCCTGACCGTGGAGATCCAGGGGGCGATCGCCCTGGCGCGCACGCTCAGCCGATACTGGCGGGGCCAGGAGGGGCTTCTGCAGGAGCCTCGCGTCGTCTTCATATCCAATCGCACCGACAGCCAGGGCGATGTTCAGGCCCATATCCTTAGGGCCGCTACCGAGCAGCTTGTGCGGGTGTGGCGCGACGAGGCGGAGGTTGATTTCAACCACGGGCGCCGCGGCAAGGGGATCTGGGCCAACCAGATCGTCCGTTTCAGCAATGATGAGGCGGAGAACACCCGGTTTGTGGCCGGTCACGCCACCCGCATCCTGCTGCGGGAGAGCCGGATCCAGGAAGTGACGCTCTATCTTCCGCGCAATATCGGCGAGGCCACCGGCGCGGCCAAGGCGATGCCGGGCTTCACCGAGAACATCACCGGCCTGCACCTGGGCAAGGTCGCCCTGATCACCGGCGGATCGGCGGGAATCGGCGGACAGGTGGCGCGTCTTCTGGCTTTGGCCGGGGCCAAGGTGATGATGGTGGCCAGGCGGGAGAGCGAACTGACGGCCGCGCGGGCGCGCATCGTCGGCGAACTTGAGGATATCGGCTTTGCAGGCGCGAGCCGTCGGGTGCGTACCCTCGCGGGCGTTGATGTGGGCGATGTGGCCTCGCTCAAAAGCGCGGTCACCGAAACCCTCACCGCATTTGGCCGTATCGACTACCTGATCAATAACGCCGGGGTCGCCGGCGCCGAGGATATGGTCGTCGACATGAGCCTCAAGTCCTGGAACTACACCCTGGACGCCAATCTGATCTCGAATTTCGCCCTCATGCACCTGGTCGTCCCGATCATGAAGGAGCAGGGCTCGGGCTATATTCTCAATGTTTCGTCCTATTTCGGCGGCGAGAAATACCTGGCGGTCGCCTATCCCAATCGCGCCGACTATGCGGTCTCCAAGGCCGGTCAAAGGGCCATGGTGGAGTCCCTGGCGCGCTATCTGGGCCCAGAGGTGCAGTTCAACGCCATCGCGCCAGGTCCGGTGGACGGGGATCGCCTGTCCGGCGTGAGCGGGCGTCCGGGTCTCTTCGAGCGCCGGGGCCGTCTGATCCTGGAAAACAAGCGACTGAACGCGGTCCATGCCGCCGTGGTGAAGGCGATCCGGCGGGGCGAACGGGTCGAAAGGCTGCTCTCACGGCTGGCCTATAATGACACCGTGACCATGTCGCATGACAACGATAACCCTCGGGAACTGCGCGAACTGGCCCTGGCTTGCGCGCGCGAGGGCGACGGGGTCTGCACCTGGGACCGGTATCTGGTGACCCCTGAGATCGCGGGACGCCTGGTCTCGCGCCTGCGCCTGGCCGGCTATCTGCTGGATTCGCCGGGATGGTTGGATAAGCCCGACAGCCCCGAGGTCAATGAAGGCTGGTTGCTACGCACGCCCCCTGATGAGGCTTCGTTCCTTCCCGCCGATAAAATCGCCATCGAAGCAGGCAAGGTGCGCCACGGCGTGCTCTCGCAGCTTCATCTTGGCAAGATGCCCACCGAAAACGATGTCGCCCAGGCGACGGTCTTCTATCTGGCCGACCGGGTGGTGAGCGGCGAAACCTTCATGCCCTCGGGCGGCCTTACGGTGGAGCGATCCACCACGGAGCGGGAACTGTTCGGAAATGCCAGCCCCGAGCGGCTGGAGCGCATGCGCGGACGCACCGTCTGGCTGATCGGGGATGTTCTGGAGGACTATCTCGCCGAAGCCGCGAGGCAGTTCGTGGCCGACTGTCACGTGGCCCGCGTGGTCCTGCTGACGCGCACGCGCTGGGGCGCGGATGCCCTGAAAAAGGCCTGCGCCGACCTGCCCGCCGACCGGCTGGAATTCGTGGTTTGCGAAAACGGCGTCGAGGCGGCCATGGATAAGGCGATGTCGCGCTGGGGCCGGCCCACGACGGTGGTCTCGACGCCCTTCGAGACCCTGCCGACCAACCTTTTCGACAGCATCTCGCCGCTTAACCCTCTGGATTTCCAGGCCCTGATCGCCAAGAACCTCACCAACCATTTCCAGGTCGCCCGGCGCGCCTCGCTCTACGATGACTGCCAGTTGGTTCTGGTCTCGCCGGACGTGCCCATGGGCGACAAGAGCCCCGCCTTCGCCCTGGCCAACTTCATCAAGACCACGCTGCACGCCTTCACCGCCACCCTGGCAGTGGAAAACGAGCGCCTGGTGCACAATGCGCCGGTGAACCAGATCAATCTGACCCGGCGCGTGCGTTCGGAGGAGCCGCGCGATCTGCCCGAGCATCTGGAAGAGGTGAAACGCTTCGCCCGAGCCGTGCTCCTTCTGGGCGCGCCGCTTCCGGACGCCGAGGATTCACGCTACCGGGCGCGGATCTATCGCGGGATGTCCATGACGGTCTGACCCCGCGGTGGATGGCCGGGGCGCTCTAACAACCCGCCGCGAATGACGCTATCAGACGGGCCTATGACCGACGATAACGCCACGCGCCCGGCCGTGAACCGCCTCACCCTGCGCCGGCCCGATGACTGGCATGTGCACCTGCGCGACGGGGCGATGCTGGCCAGCGTCGTGAACTATACGGCCCGGCAGTTCGCCCGGGCCATTGTGATGCCGAACCTCAAGCCTCCGATCACCACGGTCGCGGCCGCCAAGGCCTATCGAGATCGCATCCTGGCCGCCGTGGCGCCTGGCCTCAGCTTCACGCCCCTGATGACCTGCTATCTCACCGACACCATCGACGCGGGCGAAGTGGAGCGCGGCTTTGCCGAGGGCGTGTTCACCGCCTGCAAGCTCTATCCCGCCCACGCCACCACCAATTCGGACCATGGCGTGACGGACATTGCCAAGATCCGGGGCGTGCTGGAGACTATGCAGCGGATCGGCGTGCCGCTGCTCATCCATGGCGAGGTGACGGACGCCTATGTGGATATTTTCGACCGGGAGGCGGTGTTTATCGACCGCGTTCTCAAGCGTCTGTTCGTCGACTTTCCGGCGCTTAAAGTCGTGTTCGAGCACATCACCACGGCCGAGGCGGTCGACTTTGTGGAAGCCGGCGGGCCAAATCTGGCGGCCACCATCACGCCCCACCATCTGGTGATCAATCGCAACGCCATGTTCGACGGCGGCATCCGCCCTCACGCCTATTGCCTGCCAGTGGCCAAACGCGAGCGCCATCGGCTGGCCCTGCGCCGCGCGGCCACATCTGGCTCCGCGAAGTTCTTCCTCGGCACCGATTCCGCGCCCCACCCCACCCGCGACAAGGAGTCCGCCTGCGGCTGCGCCGGCGTCTTCAACGCCCCCTTCGCCCTGGAGAGCTATGCGCAGGTTTTCGAAGAAGAGGGCGCGCTGGACCGGCTTGAGGCCTTCGCCTCGGAGAATGGGCCAAGGTTCTATGGGCTGCCGCTGAATGAGGGGCGCGTGGTCCTGGAGCGGCGGCAGGTGGGTGTGCCCGAGCGGATCGCCCTTGAAGGGGAGGAGTTGGCGCCGTTCCAGGCGGGGGACGTGCTGGGTTGGTCCGTCGGTGAAGCTTAGGGGCGCCTTATCGAAGCTTGAGCCGTAGGAAGGGCATGTATCCGAGGGGGGCACTCGACCCGTAAAGGGCCGATAGCCGGGACGGAACAAAGTTGACAGTCCCCTCAAAGCCAAGGCCCAGAGCGACGTGTTGAGCCACCGCGATGTCGTAGACATAGCCCAGGGTTGTCTCGGCGACCCGGAAGGTCTGATCGGCGAGTGGGCCTGAACCCTCTATGAGATCATCCTTTTGGACCTGTTCGGCCCTGGCGAAGATCGTGCTCGCTCCAAAACCCAGGGCCGATTCCATCAGGAACCCATCCAGGGCATGGCCCGCGCCCTCGTCGTTCCGCCCCCAGGCCAGGGTCGTCTGCCAGTTTCCGAACTTCAAGGGCTGGTTGTAGGTCGTCGAGGCCGTGAGGCGGTGCTGGTCCATATTGGGCGTCAGCTGCTCCGGGCTATGCAAATAGCCGTAGCTGGTCTGGAAGGACCAGTTCGGCGTGGGGTTGAACGTGACGCGCGCGGAGGCCGAGTCGAGCCGGAGCGGTTGGAAATCCCAGCGATTCTGATCCGGTTCGCGACCGTTGAAGACGGACGCCTCAACCTTCCACGGGCCATGAACGAGCCCCGCGGTAACAACGCCAAAAGTAATGTGCGT
>Ga0116230_10002548_pt1 | contig 17563 bp, 16 predicted proteins | sample S1TSphfallax_3_FD_88678 | JGI IMG/M metagenome (GOLD analysis project Ga0116230, IMG submission 88678) | Host-associated microbial communities from peat moss isolated from Minnesota, USA - S1T2_Fd - Sphagnum fallax MG | ecosystem: Host-associated > Plants > Peat moss > Unclassified | place...
GCAGCTTAACGATTCGCTTTTGACATCGATCCCAACCGCCGCCGTGACCGGCGAAAGCTCTTATTATCCTAGGACGCTTTCCGTTTGGGCGGAATCACCCAAACGGGAGGAATTCGCTCTCGATTCAAAAAGTTAGAGTATGTTCTCATCGCAAAACCGCATACACTTTTGCGGAACATGCTCTAATTCGGAGCCTTGGAGCTGTCCGCCGCGCTGGACGCGGCCTGATCCACGGCACAAGCGTAGACAGCCTTGACCCGTGTGGTTACGCGCAGGCTCGGATAGCCGTCGGAAATATTATTCATCAGGAAGGTCTCACTTTCCCCTGGGACGACCGTGCCAGTGGCGGTCAAGGTGACATCCTCTAAATCGAGATTTTGTGTCGAGACCTCGACGCGGCGAATGAACAGTCCGGGCAGAACATTATTGACGTCCCAGGTGAAGGCATTGGCAAAAGCAACGACGGAGGGACTCGCCGAACGCACCTTCTTCATATCCGCGTCTGGAACCTTTTCAGGAACGCACGCCTCGAGTTTTGCTTCAATTCCCTGCTTTTCGAGCCGAGCTTTCATGTCTTCATCGCAAGTTTCTTTGCAAGCCGCCATAAAATCACGAATCTGCTGATCATCGACATCCGTGGAGACGAGTTTGCCTTTCAGACATGTGTGAAAGCAGGTCTCGGCGGCTTGCGCCGTCTCTATGCCGCAGGCAAACGCCAAGGCGGCTGCCAAACCAAAGGCCGGTCTCATCATTTTGTTTCCTCCCGTGCCGGTTTTCCGGCTTACGCAATCTATCTTAACCGAGGCGTTGCGGCACCCTGCCAAGCGGCATAGAGCGTCTTAGAGCTTCTTCTAAAGATGACAGAAAATCAAAGAAAACATCCTTTGCACGCGGGTTACGCTTGCGGAGCGCGGAAGGGCATGGGACATGCTCCCGGCCAGATCTCTCCGCAATGAAGGAACGCCTATGACCGCCGTGGATTTCGCCGCCTTCGTCGAAAGACTAGCCGACGTCGCCGGCGAGACCATTCTTCCCTTTTTCCGGACCCAGATCGGGGCTGAGGACAAAAGCCGGGGCGGCAAATTCGATCCCGTGACGGAAGCCGACCGGGCGGCCGAATCGGCGATGCGCCGGCTGATCGGCGACTATTTTCCTGGCCACGGCATTATCGGCGAGGAATTTGGCGCGCATCACGAAGACGCCGAATATGTCTGGGTTCTCGATCCGATCGACGGCACCAAGAGCTTTATCGCTGGCATGCCCATGTGGGGCACGCTGATCGGCTTGCTGCGCAATGGCGAGCCAAGCTATGGCATGATGGTGCAACCCTTCACCCGCGAGCGTTTCGTCGGGGATTGCGCGGGCGCACGCTGGCGCGGACCCGGCCATGATCACGCAATGATCGAACGCAAGCTGCGCACGCGGTCTTGCGCCGATCTCGGACATGCGACGCTCATGACGACCTCGCCGCTGCTTTACACGGCGCCGAAACTCGAATCCTTCCTGCGGGTCGAGAAGACGGCGCGGCTCTCGCTTTACGGTTGCGATTGCTACGCTTTTGCCATGCTGGCCGCCGGGAACGTCGATTGCGTCATTGAATCCGGCGTGCAGACCTATGATATCGCGCCTCTGATCCCGATTGTTCAGGGTGCCGGCGGCATGGTGACAAGCTGGGACGGCGGCAGCGCGGTGCGCGGCGGCGATGTGATCGCATCGGGCGATCCCAGGGTCCACGAGGCCGCTCTGAAGCTTTTGAACGGTTGAAGTTTGTATCCAAGATTTGCACCCGCGTGGACGTTCCTTCTCCCATTGGGAGAAGGTGGTGCTTGCATCAGCGAGCGCCGGACGAAGGGGTCGCAACCTGCAAATTAAGAAGAGGTAACCCCTCACCCGGCAGGTTTCACCTGCCACCCTCTCCCAAAGGGGAGGGTGTGAGATCAGAGGAGGCGCGGATGCGCGAACAATTCACAAACGAACTCAAGACGGCGATGAAGGCCGGAGACAAACGGCGGGTCGAGACGATCCGCATGATCACGGCCGGCCTCAAAGACAAAGACATTGAGGCGCGCGGCCAAGGAAAGACCATCAGCGACGAAGATATTCTTGGACTCCTTCAGAAAATGGTGAAGAGCCGTCAGGAGTCGGTCGAGATTTACGACAAAGCCGGGCGCGTCGATCTCGCCACGCAGGAGCGTGAAGAAATCGAAATCATCCAGAGCTTCTTGCCGCAACAGATGAGCGACGCCGAGGTCGATGCGGCCATCGCGGAGGCCATCGCTGAGGCGGGCGCGACATCGATCAAAGAGATGGGCAAAGTCGTCGGCCTGCTCAAAGGCAAATATGCGGGGCGCATGGATTTCGGCAAAGCGAGCGCCGTCGTCAAAGCGAAGCTAGGCGCTTGATCGATTGAAGGTCACTCACGAAAATCGAGGTGCCCGCCAATGACCTTCACAACAGTGTTCGACGCAGGCCGGCAAGGATGGCAGACTTGGTGGTTTCCAGCCGCCGGTTTAATCTTCGTCGGAATTGGCGGGCTGCTTGTTTTCACGCCTGAACCAATGCAGCGTCTCTTTCCGCAGGAATTGCAGGTAAGAGCACGGCCTATTTTCAGTTGGTTCTTTTTATTATTTTCACTTCTTTGGACAGGAGCGGTTTTCGGCACGACTTTCCAAGAATATGAAACGGTCAAAGCCGTGTTCGGCGCCGGACGGTATTCTGTCGCCGAAGGCCCGGTCACGAATTTCGTGCCTATGCCCTATACTGGCCATGCTGAGGAGAGTTTCACCGTCAACGGTCACCGCTTCTCTTATTCCGATTACGTCGTAACCCAGGGATTCAACAATACCGCCTCTCATGGAGGCCCGATTCGCGAAGGACTTTATGTGCGGATCACATATTACGGAAATTTGATTCTGCGCCTTGAAGTCGCTCAACAAACGTGAGCAATGAAACTCCAATGGGGATATCATCTCGCCTTGGAAGATCACATGATTTTTGAGCGACGGCATTTAATACGCAGCGCAATAACAACAGTCGCAGTTTCCGTGGTTGGCCGCTCGCCTAAGGCGCAGAGCAGCAACCTCTACGATCTCATTGGCGACGATGGCAGTCCGATCGTCAATTACCGGCTGCCGTCGGAATTATCTGTTGAAGGCCTGCCAGGCATTGTCTGGGCGGGCTCTGCCAAGCCCGATGTCATCCTTATCGAGTTCTTCGATTACAACTGCGCCTATTGCCGGAAAGCAGTAGGCGAACTCGATAAGATCGTCGCCAAGGACGCGGAATTCCGCCTGGGGCTTGTAAACAATCCGATTATCGGCGTTGGCTCCGTGCAGGCCGCGAAGGTTCAGCAAGCTGTGCTGAAACTTTATGGACCACTACGCGCCTATGAGTTTCATAAAGCGCTCTTCGCCCATCGCGGAGCGATGGATGGACTCGCCGCTTTGGACGTTGCCAAAAAGATGAAGCTTGATGCCGCCGCGATTGAGACGGCGGCGGATGGCGACGACATCAGTTCGGTCTTCATCAAACAAGCCAAACTCGCAGCGAGCTTAGGCTTTGCCGCGACGCCCTCCTTCATGCTGAAGAATGTCGGGATGCTTGGCTATCCCGGCATCCAAAGCCTCAAACGCATGATCGCAGCGGTTCGCTCATGCGATAAGCTTGTGTGCGCGTAATCTGGACGTCACGTCGCATCGGACATGAAAATCGCCAATTCTTCTTCGCTCATATGAACGAGATTGGCCTCCGCCGGAAACGCGCCCCGGCGCACATCATCCGCATAGGCACGGTAGGCGTCGCGCTGCGATGCGCCTGTTTCGGCATAGCGCTTGTTGTGCCGGAAATGATTGCCTGTGGTGCCCAGGAGATCCGTGACAACCAAGACCTGTCCATCGGTTCGCCGCCCGGCACCGATGCCGATGACGGGAGCCTTGACCGACTGCGTGATCTTTCCAGCGACCTCCTCAGGGATGAGCTCTAGGATCAGCATCGACATCCCAGCTCTGTCCAGTACGCACGCGGCGTCGATCAGGGCGATGGCAGCCGCGGCCGAGCGGCCCTTGACGCGCTTGTCCTCATGGTGCTGCGGCTCAAGGCCGATGTGGCAGCAGACATCGATTTCTGCCGCCGCGAGCGCTTCAACAATCTCTGGCCGGAGACCTTCGAATTTGACCATATCAGCACCAGCCGCGATAAGCGCGCGCGCATGGGTGACAGCGGCATCGGGCGTTTCATAAGTCTTGTAAGGGAGATCAGCGAGGATAAAGGCCTCGGCTGCGCCGCGCCTCACCGCGCTTGTATGGTGGCAGATATCACTGAGCGTCACGTCTTTTTCGCTGGCATAACCTAAAATGTTAGTTCCAACGCTGTCGCCGACAAGAATAATATCGACGCCCGCCTCCCATTCCGCCTTGGCGGTTGGCGCATCATAGGCCGTCAGCATGACGATCGGCGCCGCCTGCTGTTTCATGTCGAAGAAGCGCTGTACGCGGCTCATTCCGGAACGATCCTTTTAACCGCCTGTCCATGCGCCTTTTACATGATAACGGGCGGTCCAGTCTGCAACTGAACCGCCCGTGATGATTTTTCTACGCCTGGAGCGAATGCCTGCCAGGAGCTATTTTTAGACAGCCCGAGCCTCGTGCATTTCTTTGATCTGCTCAGCATTATAACCAAGACCGGCAAGCACTTCGTCCGTGTGCTCGCCGAGCAGCGGCGAGCCGGTGATTTCCACCTTCATATCCGAGAACTTGATCGGGCTGCCAACCGTCAGATATTTGCCGCGCTGTTTGTGATCGACTTCGACGATCGTGCCGCTGGCACGCAGCGACGGGTCGGCCGCGATTTCCTTCATGGAAAGAACCGGCGAGCACGGAATATCGAACTTGCGCAGAATATCGACAGCTTCGAATTTGGTCTTATCGCTCAACCAGCTCTCGATGAACGCAAAAATATCGAAGATCTTATCCTGGCGCGCCTCGGCTGTCTTATAGGCCGGATCGTCGATCCATTCGGGCTTGTTGAGCGCTTTGCAGATCGGCGCCCAGGCATGGCCTTGAATGGTGAAGTAGATGTAGGCGTTTGGGTCGGTTTCCCAGCCTTTGCACTTCAAAACCCAGCCAGGCTGTCCACCGCCGCCCGCATTGCCGCCGCGCGGCACGACATCGCTGAACTTGCCATGCGGATATTGCGGATATTCTTCGAGGTAACCGACCTTATCCAACCGCTGCTGGTCGCGCAGCTTAACGCGGCAGAGATTCAGGACGCTATCCTGCATCGAGACGGCAACCTTCTGACCTTTCTTGGTTTTGTTGCGTTGATGCAGCGCCGTGAGAATGCCAATCGCGAGGTGCATACCGGTGTTGCTATCGCCAAGAGCCGCGGCGCTGACGGTTGGCGGGCCATCCCAGAAGCCTGTGGTGGAAGCGGCACCGCCGGCGCATTGCGCGACGTTCTCGTAGACCTTCAGGTCTTCGTAATGATGTCCATCGCTGAAGCCCTTGACCGAGGCGAGGATCATGCCCGGGTTGAGCTCCTGAATATGATCCCAGGTGAAGCCCATGCGATCAAGCGCGCCGGGACCAAAGTTCTCAACCATGACGTCTGATTCTTTGATCAGCTTGGTCAAGACTTCTTTGCCTTGCGGCGTCTTGGTGTCGAGTGTCAGCGAGCGCTTGTTGCTGTTGAGCATGGTGAAATAGAGCGCATCGGCGCCAGGCACGTCGCGCAATTGCGAGCGCGTCACATCACCCGAACCAGGGCGTTCGACCTTGATAACGTCGGCGCCAAACCAGGCCAGAAGCTGCGTGCAAGCGGGGCCGGCCTGCACATGGGTAAAATCAATAATTTTAATTCCCTCAAGTGGTTTGTCACTCATGGTTCATTTCCTTTCCTGCATATTTTCTGTCCCGAACCAACGCGCCAGATGGCCCTGCCTCGGACATGATTGATCCACCTCCTCCGGGTGGAAACTTTTTAAACTGAAGTGCAAGTGTCCTTCAGCCAGCGTGTTTGTTTTCATCGCTTTCACTTACTTTGGCTTTCGCTCACTTTGGCTTCGAGCTCGGCAAGCCGCCGCCGCAGATCGCGCTCTTCCAGCCAGCGTTTGGTTTCATCGCGAATGATTGCGACGATCCCCGTTGGCTCAGGGCTGCCTTCATGCAAAAGCGAAACAGTGAATGCGATCGATAAAGAATGGCCATCTTTGTGAATGGCCGGAACGCGCAGCACGTCATGCGTATAACGGGTAATGCCCGTTTTCATGGTTTGATGATAACCGTCCCAATGCCGCTGCCGGTGGCGTTCCGGCGTGATGAGATCAAGCGAGCGGCCCAAAGCTTCGCTCTCGGTAAAACCGAAGATACGCTCAGCGGCTGGGTTCCACAGCGTAATCAAACCATCCGCGCCTGATACAACGATCGCATCACCAACGGCGGTAACGAGTTCATTCAAGTCAATTGCCGAGTGCATTGACACCTACCCTCGACTTTCGGAATGGGATGAGGACAGCGCGTACGCTGCCGCCCGGATTTTTCTTAAATGACCCTGAAGAGCGTCAGGGCTTTCGCGAAGCCCTCATCATCCAAGGCACATGATCGCACCTTGCTCGAGATGAAAGTTTATTTTTTCACGACAACGCTCTGCGGGTTAAGATTGCCGATATTGCCGCTCTCGGTGCCAGCAGCCGGATCGATCACCGCGTTGATGAGGGTCGGCTTGCCAGAGTTCATCGCTTCATTCACGGCACGGCTCAACTCGTCGGGCGTTGTCACATGCACACCAACACCGCCGAACGCTTCGATCATCTTGTCGTAGCGCGAGTCTTTGACGAAAACCGTCGGCGCAACATCGGCGCCGCCTGTGGGATTCACGTCGGTCCCGCGATAGATGCCGTTATTGTTGAAGACAACAACGCAGACCGGCAAATTATAGCGGCAGATGGTTTCCACCTCCATGCCGGAGAAACCAAAGGCGCTATCGCCTTCAATAGCAAGCACGGGCTTGCCAGTCTCAACCGCTGCGCCGACAGCGAAGCCCATGCCGATGCCCATGATGCCCCATGTGCCAACGTCCAGACGCTTGCGCGGCTGATACATATCGATGACACCACGCGCGAGATCGAGCGTGTTGGCGCCTTCATTGACGAGGATGGCATCCGGCCGCTCTTTGATGATCGTGCGCAACACACCAAGCGCGCTATGGAAATCCATAGGCACTGAGTTCTTGCCGAGCTTGGAGGCCATCTTGGAGAGATTGGTTTCTTTGCGCGCGTTGATCCCGTTCGTCCAATCGGCCGGAGGCACGGACCAGCCGATATCCAGGCCCTTCAGAAGCGCTGAAACGCAGGAACCGATATCGCCAACGAGCGGCGCTGCGATCTCAATGTTTGAGTCCATCTCACGCGGCTCGATGTCGATCTGGATGAACTTTTGCGTGCCCGGCGCGCCCCAGGTCTTGCCCTTGCCATGCGACAAAAGCCAGTTGAGACGGGCGCCGATCAGCATCACCACATCGGCTTCTTTGAGCACCATCGAGCGCGCGGCGCTGGCCGATTGCGGATGCGTATCCGGCAGCAGGCCTTTGGCCATGCTCATCGGCAAATAAGGAATGCCGCTCTTTTCGATCAGCGCGCGGATTTCGTCATCGGCCTGCGCGTAGGCCGCGCCTTTGCCGAGAATGATCAGAGGCCGTTTGGCGCTCTTCAAGAGATCGAGCGCACGCTCAACAGCGGATGGCGCCGGCAGGACCGCGGGTGCTGCATCGATGACCTTAACGAGCGACTTGGCTCCAGCTTCGGCTTCCATAACCTGAGAGAAAAGCTTAGCCGGCAAATCGAGATAGACGCCACCGGGCCGGCCAGAGACGGCGGCACGGATCGCACGTGCGACCGCGATCCCGATATCTTCGGCATGCAGCACGCGGAAGGCGGCCTTGCAGAGCGGCTTGGCAATCGCAAGCTGATCCATCTCTTCATAATCGCCCTGCTGCAGATCGACGATCTCCCGCTCGGACGAACCGCTGATCAAGATCATCGGGAAGCAATTGGTCGTCGCATTGGCCAGCGCAGTCAGGCCGTTGAGAAAGCCCGGCGCCGAAACCGTGAGGCAGATGCCCGGCTTCTTTGTAAGGTAGCCCGCGATCGCAGCGGCATTGCCTGCGTGCTGCTCGTGCCGGAACGAAATCACGCGCATGCCTTCGGCCTGAGCGATACGGCCCAAATCGGTGATCGGAATGCCAGGCACGCCATAAATGTTGGTGATGCCATTCAGCTTGAGCGCGTCGATGACGAGGTGAAAGCCATCCGTCAGCTCTTGCTGGGCGCTCGCGGCACTATTGGCATCTTGCGGCTTTGCTTTCTGCGCATCCGCATTCACCGCTTCATCTCGCACGGCCTCTTTCAACATCGTCTCTCTCCCTATTTCGTATTGCGGACTGTTTTCCGTCCTATTGGAACACCTCTGTCCCGTATTCTTCGACCACAGCGGCGAGACCGAGCGTATGATCGCGCGATAAACGCACGGCCTCCTCGACCTCCCGTTTTTCGATGGCTCTGATAATCGCGAGGTGATCATCGAGCGACCGTTCCGCGCGATCGCGTCTGCTGATCATCAATTGTCTGATGCCGCGAACATGCAGCAAAAGATTTTCGGTCATATCGGCCAGCACCTGCGAGCCGCTCATGCGAATGATTGCCTGATGGAAGGCAATGTTTGCCGACGAATATTCATTGAGATGTTCGCCCGGCTTATGCTCGCCGCTGAACTCCTCGAAAATCCCCCGCAGAGAGCCAGCGTCCGCATAGGGCATCTGCGTAATCAAACGCACCGCCATCGATTCCAAGGCAGCCCAGGCCTGGATCATCTCGATGATTTCGCGTTGCGTTTTTCGCACGACGAGAATGCCGCGCCTTGGAACAACCTTGAGAAAACCCTCTTGTTCGAGCATGGCGACGGCTTCGCGGATTGGCGTCCGGCTGACACCAAGCCGGTCTGACAACTCGCGTTCGTCCAGCATGATCGGGCTGGAAACGGAATAAATATCCATTTTGACGATCGCGGCCTTGAGGGCCGTATAGACCTTGTTCTTGAAGCTTTCGCCGGTTTGGATACGCGGAAAAAGTTCATCATGCGGCGCCTGCTGAGGCTGTTTCGTTTCCATTGCCGTCCAGGGAATGTTGGACCCGCAGAGCAGGCCTCAGTATTGATAATTTGGCATGCCACATGCCAATATGTCAACGGTTGAGCATCCTCCAAAGATGGATTTGGGATGCCAACTACAAAATATCATCTTTTTATGAGGCTTTCATCTCAAGCCTGAATGATCGCGGGATCTCGGCATACGAAGGCCGCCATCCCGCGATCTGACGCACGTTGAGATCGTATCTTCTCACGAGCACAATTTTTCCGATTATTTTTGCAAATTTTTAATTCACAACCCAGGGTTAAACCCTTGGAGAGGGCGGCGGAGAAACGTAGGGTGCTCCCGTCTAAACAGCCATTTTAAATAGATATTCAGATCGGACCTGCCTTGTTTCTTCCCGCATGCCATGATCAATCCGCAAGTCTTCAAACCCTCTTTGATTGAGAATCTCTTTCGCCCCATAGAAATAAGTTCTTGCTCACTGGCATATCTTATACAAGTATACCAGTAAGCCAGCAGTAAAGCTGGCAGAAAAGGGTAATCAGGAGGAAACAATGGAGACTTCACAATCTCCCGCGGGACCAGGCCACGCCTCATGGTTTCGATGGGTACAGCTCGGCATGGGCATCATCTGCATGGCGATGATCGCCAATCTCCAATATGGCTGGACACTCTTCGTCGATCCTATCGATGCGAAATTTCATTGGGGGCGCGCTGCCATCCAATTGGCTTTCACTGTCTTCGTGGTAACAGAAACCTGGCTCGTGCCGGTTGAAGCCTGGTTTGTCGATCGCTACGGCCCGCGGGCCGTTGTGAGTTTCGGCGGCGTGATGATTGGCTTGGCCTGGGTTTTGAACTCTTTTGCAAACTCTCTTTTCATCCTCTACGGCGCCTCTGTGATCGCGGGCATTGGTGCTGGGTCCGTCTACGGCACCTGCGTCGGCAATGCGCTCAAATGGTTTCCCGACCGCCGCGGCCTCGCCGCCGGCGCGACAGCGGCGGGCTTTGGTGCTGGCGCGGCATTAACAGTTGTCCCAATCGCCAAGATGATCGCTTCAAGCGGTTATCAGCATGCCTTTTTGACCTTCGGCATTGGGCAGGGTCTGGTTGTTCTCTTCCTCGCCATGTTCCTTCGCAAGCCAGACCGCACGGCTCCGGCGCGTAAGAAGAATCTCGCTTTGCCCCAAAGCAAGATTGATTTCCGGCCGATGGAAACGCTGAAGCAGCCGGTTTTCTGGGTCATGTATGCCGCCTTCGTCATGGTCGCCGCTGGAGGTTTGATGACAGCCGCGCAAATCGGTCCGATCGCGCATGATTATAAGATCGCCGATGTTCCAGTGAATCTGCTTGGCTTTCAAATGGCAGCTTTGACTTTCGCCATTTCGATCGATCGCATTTTCGACGGGTTTGGCCGGCCTTTCTTTGGGATTGTGTCGGACCATATCGGCCGCGAGAACACGATGTTCATCGCGTTCGGTTTAGGCGCCACATCGCTTTTGACGCTTTGCAATTACGGGCACAACCCCGTCGTCTTCGTGCTCGCGACAGGCTTGTTCTTCGGCGTCTTCGGCGAAATTTACAGCCTGTTTCCCGCCACATGCGGCGACACGTTCGGCTCTAAATATGCCGCGACAAACGCCGGGATGCTCTACACTGCGAAGGGCACGGCCTCTCTGCTCGTGCCGATCGCGAGTGTCGTCGCGGCGTCTTACGGATGGTATGCCGTGTTCAGCATCGCGGTCGGCCTTAACGTCACGGCGGCACTTGTCGCGATGTTTGTGATCAAACCTCTCCGCCGGTCGCTCATTTTACAAACGATGAAAGCCGACCTGTCATCAGCAGCGGTTCAAGCGCCCAAAACCGCTTGACGGCTCCCATCGGCGGTAAAACATGAAAAAGGCACGCTCCCCAGCGTGCCTTTTTCATGTCCCGGTGAAACCCCCGGCATCCATAAAGAACGTCAATATCTTTAAGCTTTCGCGGGGCCATGAAGTTAACTCCCCTAGATCACGATGATTTTGGATGGAAACATCCAAAATCATCGTGATCGATTTCAAAAGTGTAGAGCGAGACGCAGGCGGAAAACCGCGCACACTTTTCCTCATCTCGATCGAGACCGGATCCTTTCGCTTTCTCAAAGCCGATAAGGAGGCCTTAATGAATTGAGCCAATACTAAGCCATTGATGAGTTTCCGAGGTGTGACGCCATGCGGTGGTCACCATTCAAAATCGGTTCGTTGCCCGGGCGTCATCTTAACGCCCTCTATGAACCCGCCATGCCAGACAGCTTCACCCTTCTCGCCCCAATGTCTTTGATCGCAATCGCCGTCGGCTTGCTTTCGAGCGAGGTCATCGCTGATACCCTACAAAACGGAACGATGCCCACGGTTGAAACCGCAGCCGATACGCAGACATGGACTCAAAACTACTTTTTCTTAATTATCATCCTCGGTTTGGCAGTTGTGTTTTACGCTCTTACCGCGATTTACCGGCGGATAAAGGGCATACCCGCCGCCGCGAATGAAGAAACTCATCTACATGCCTTGCCGTTGCTTAACGCCGAAACCATGGCCCATGCGACCCTCGACGCCAGGATCACGGCACTGAGGGAGAGCCTCTATAAATATGGGGCGCCATACCGTGAGGGTGATTGCCTGTATTTCGGCAATTTTCGCGTGAACGGCGATCATGAAATCGTCGATCAAATCAAAAAGCGATTCGACTGCTATGCGACGATCTTTTTAAAGGACATTCGCATTGCCACCAATATCCTCTTAGAAGACGGATCGCGCGCCTTGAACACGCCTCTGGCGCCCGGCCCGGCCTATGATGCCGTTCTGCTTCATGGAAAGAGCTTTAGCGGCGAGGCCACGCTTTTCGGCCAGCCTATCCTTGGGCTTTACGAGCCTATTTTTAACGGCCACGAGGTCATCGGCATGCTTTTCGTGGGCGCCTAAACTTTGGCTCCAGCCCAGGCAGCGCTTAAAGGCAGCGCTTGACGGCCAGCCTAGCGCCCCAATAGACCGCTTTTGAAGCTTTTTCCTCGCTATTCTAACGCCGCGATCTTGCGCGCGGGCGCGATATGCCAGCAATCTCCGCCCTCGGCTTTAAAGCTTGCACCCAAGGCATAGATGCGCTTTCCGCCCTCTTTTCTCGATGAGATTAAAGCCAGGCTTCCGGTTTCAGAAGTCGTGCGGCGGCGCGTCAAATTGATGAAATCCGGCCGCGAATGGAAGGGCCTCTCGCCCTTCAACGCGGAAAAAACGCCTTCTTTCTTCGTCAATGACCAGAAGATGGCCTGGTTTGATTTTTCCTCTGGCAAGAACGGCAATATTTTCGACTTCGTCATCGCCACCGATGGCCTGTCTTTTCCCGAAGCTGTCGAACGGCTCGCAGCCGACGCCGGATTACCTTTGCCCGTCGTCACGCGCGAGACGGAAGAGCAAGAAAAAAAACGCGCTAGCCTGCACGAAGTCCTCGAACAGGCCGCGCTCTTCTTCGAGGCGGGGCTGCGGGGCGGGTTGGGTCAAAGGGCGCGGACCTATCTCTCCGATCGCGGCCTCGGTCCGGATATCCAAAAGCAATTCCGGCTGGGCTATGCACCCGCCGAAAAATATGCTTTGCGCGATGCGCTCGCTGCCAAAGGCATAGCGGCCGAGGCGATGATCGAGACCGGCCTCCTCATTCACGGCGAGGAGATCGCTGTTCCCTACGACCGGTTTCGCGACCGCGTGATGTTTCCGATCGCGGACCGCTCGGGCCGCGTGATCGCCTTCGGCGGCCGCACGCTCGATAAGGACGGACAGCCGAAATATTTGAACTCGCCCGAGACGCCGCTCTTTCACAAAGGCGGGGTGCTTTATAACCAGCATCAGGCGCGCAAGGCCGCACATGAGCGCGGAAATGTGATCGCCGTCGAAGGCTATGTCGATGTCATTTCCATGTCGGCCGCTGGCTTTCCGCAATGCGTGGCACCGCTTGGCACGGCGCTCACGCCCGATCAATGCGAAATATTGTGGAAAATGTCGGATGAGCCGGTGCTTTGCTTCGACGGCGACCGGGCCGGACGCAAAGCGGCCTATCGCGCCCTGGACATGGCTTTACCCTTAATCGGCAATGGCCGCTCGCTGCGTTTCGCGCTTTTGCCGGAGGGGCAAGACCCCGATGATCTCGCCCGGTCGGGCGGCCCGGCGGCCATTGAGACCGTGATCGCTCAAGCGCTGCCTTTGGTCGATTTGATCTGGATGCGCGAGACCGAGGGCGTCGATTTCCATACGCCGGAACGCCGCGCCGCCTTCCACCGGCGCCTTGGCGAGATCACAAGGGCCATCCAGGACGAAACTCTGCGGCATTATTATCACGCCGACTTCAAAACCAGGCTAGCGGCCCTTTTTGGCGGGGTACCATCCTATCAAGCGCGGGACCAGCGCGGGACGCCACGCTCCGCGGGGTTTGGAACAGCGCCCTATGGCGCGAGCCGATTCGGCGGCGCCCGGCGCGGATTTGGCCCGGGTGACGAGGCCAAAGCCCTCGCGGCTCCGCCGCCGGTCAGCTCAAGTCTTGCCCGCAGCAGCCTCTTCCGCCCGGCAGCGGCCGGTCTCTCCCAACGAGAGGCATTGATTTTACTGCTTCTTCTCAATCACCCCGGCTTGATTGAAACCTATGTCGAGGAAATAGCAGCGCTTGAGCTATCTACGCCGGAGGCGGCGAAACTCCGCGAAAAACTGCTCGGTCTTGCCGGACGGCAGCGGCTCGATCATCATGAGTTGAAGGCGGAATTAGCGCAAAGCGGGTTTGACGTTTTTCAACGCAAATTGGAGTCGATGAGCGCTCTGGCTTCGCATTGGTACATGGATCCTGCGTCCTCGGACGGCGATGCCGAAGAGGTTCTTAAACAGGCGCTGACCTTGCATCGCAAGGCAAGGGCGTTACATAGGGAGTTGCAATTAGCCGAATTAGCTCTAGGAAATGACGCTAGCGAGCTCAATCTCGCGCGGTTGAAGGATATTCAAGAGCAATTATCCGCGCTTTCGGGAATGGAAGCCGCCGTGGAGGGGTTTGGTGCTCTATCTGGCCGCCCAAGCGGAAGCCTATAGTAAGTGAAAGTCTCTAGGAGGATTTGCGCCGTTCTGCCAGATGGCCGCGGATCGGACCTTGCTCTGACATCTGCCCATGACCTGACCAGCCGTCAGGTCATTTGAAATATTCGACGGTTTTATGCCGGTTCTGTTTCGGACCCGGCCTGGAGTGAGTTGAAACGGATTTTCGCGGAAAAATCCGGGATTCGTGACCATTCCGTCAAAAAGCTGCGCGTTCGAGACGAGATTTGAAATCGGAGACCATTGATGGCGAAAAAGGAAGCAGAAAAGGCAGAAGGAGAAGGCACGGCGGTCGAGACGGCCGACGGCCCCTTGCTCGATCTGTCCGATGCCGCCGTCAAGCGGATGATCAAGCTCGCCAAAAAGCGCGGCTTCGTCACCTATGTCGAATTAAACGCCGTTCTGCCCTCTGAAGAGGTCAATTCGGAGCAGATTGAAGATATTCTCGCCATGCTCAATGAGATGGGCATCAACGTCATCGAGGGTGAGGAAACCGAAGAGGCTGAGGCCGCCGAGGAAGCCGAGGAAGAAGAACCCGAGGCCGGCGAACTCGTCGAAATGGGGACGCAGCAAAAGGCTGTTGCGACCCGCTCTTCTGAACCCGCCGACCGCACCGACGATCCTGTCCGCATGTATTTGCGCGAAATGGGCTCGGTCGAACTTCTGTCGCGCGAAGGCGAAATCGCGATTGCCAAGCGCATCGAGGCTGGCCGCGAGGCGATGATCGCTGGCCTCTGCGAAAGCCCGCTGACCTTCCAAGCCATCATCATTTGGCGCGATGAATTGAACGGCAGCAAAGTGCTGCTGCGCGACATCATCGATCTCGAAGCCACTTATGCTGGGCCTGACGGCAAGAATACGCCCAAAATCGATATGACAGCGCCAGGCGCGCAAGAAGCGCTGGCTATGGCACCAACCGCGCCTCTCAATCCGCCAGCAGGCCTGCGTCCGCCCTTGGGCGACGGCGACATGCCGATCCCAGAAGACGCTTTCGAGGAAGACGACGATCTTGAAAACTCGGTTTCGCTTTCCGCCATGGAAACCGAGCTGAAGCCCAAAGTGCTCGACACGTTCGACCGCATCGCCGACGCCTATAAGAAGCTGCGGCGCCTGCAGGATCAAAATGTCGAAAACAAGCTGAAAAACGAGACGCTGACGCCAGCGCAGGAGCGTAAATATAAGACGCTCAAGAAAGAAATCGTTACGGACGTCAAATCTCTGTCGCTTAATCAAAACCGTATTGAGGCGTTGGTCGAGCAGCTCTACGACATCAATAAAAGGCTCATCTCGCTTGAGACGAAGCTCTTCCGCCTCGCTGAGAACAGCGGCGTCGGGCGCGAGGATTTCATCAAGAATTACCAGAATTCGGAACTCGATCCGAAATGGGTTTTGCGCGTGTCGAAGCTCGGTACACGCGGCTGGAAGGATTTCGTCGCGCACGCCAAAGATCCAATCAAAGACATCCGGTCTGAGATCCATGGGCTCGCGACGGAAACCGGGCTCGAAATTCAAGAGTTTCGCAAGATCGTTCATCTCGTGCAAAAGGGCGAGCGCGAAGCCCGGCAAGCCAAGAAGGAAATGGTTGAGGCCAATCTGCGGCTCGTCATTTCGATCGCCAAAAAATACACCAATCGCGGTTTGCAATTCCTCGATCTGATCCAGGAAGGCAATATCGGTCTGATGAAGGCCGTCGATAAGTTCGAATACCGCCGCGGCTATAAGTTCTCGACCTATGCGACATGGTGGATCCGGCAGGCGATCACGCGCTCGATCGCAGATCAGGCGCGCACCATCCGCATCCCGGTGCATATGATCGAGACGATCAATAAGATCGTGCGCACCTCGCGCCAGATGCTGCATGAGATCGGCCGCGAGCCGACGCCGGAGGAGCTTGCCGAAAAGCTCGCCATGCCGCTTGAAAAAGTGCGCAAGGTTTTGAAGATCGCTAAAGAGCCCATCTCGCTCGAAACGCCAATTGGCGATGAAGAAGATTCACATCTCGGCGATTTCATCGAGGATAAGAACGCGATCCTGCCAATCGACGCCGCGATCCAAAGCAATCTTCGCGAGACGACGACACGCGTTCTGGCTTCGCTCACGCCGCGCGAAGAACGCGTGCTGCGCATGCGCTTCGGCATCGGCATGAACACCGATCATACGCTGGAAGAAGTCGGCCAGCAATTCTCCGTGACGCGTGAACGTATCCGCCAGATCGAGGCGAAGGCGCTGCGCAAGCTGAAGCATCCGTCGCGGAGCCGGAAGCTCAGGAGCTTTTTGGATAATTAGGCAATCGGATGACGCAGGCTACGTAATGGAAAAGACGCAAACGATCGAAGTCGATGAGGTCACGGCGGCGATGTTAAAAACATGCGCTGCCAAACAGGGCCTATCGATTTCTGAACTTGTGGCGAAGATGACTGCGCTGCAAGATACCATCGCAGTTATATCGTCTGAAGACGTTACGGAACTTGATCGACAGTGGGCATCTATCAAGGCGGGAGAGCCGACTGTATCTCATGACGAGGTCGTGCGATGGCTTAAAACTTGGGGGACGCCAGCCTTCAAGCCATGGCATGGGAAATGAGGCTCGAATGGTCGGCTGCCGCTTTAGCCGATCTAGATCGTTTCGCAGAATTTCTACATGATCGCTATCCTCACCTCGGCGGGATTATCGCGGACGAAATTCTGGCGAAAGTTCAGATTATCGCCGAATATCCTCAGCTTGGCCGACCGATTGAGGGCCGCATTGACTACCGTGAAATTTCAATTGAGATCCTGAATGCGACTTATGTCTTCCGCTATGGCTATGATGGCGAACGGCTTATAATGCTACGCGTCTTTCATGGCCGCGAAGCGCGGCGCTGAAACTCCGCGAAAGAATTGCCTGCTGCGTTTTCAGTCGATACCCTCCTCTCAGGGTTGCGTGGTCTATAAAGCTTTTGCGCCTCACACCCCCGCCGCATCGCCATCCGAACGCGGATCATGCGTCGCTTCGACTCTCCCATTGGCCGGATAGCGCATCAAAGCCCCCGCATGACCCACGCGGCTCACATAGGGCTCCGGGAAAATCTCGATGTCATGCCCGGCCTTATCGAGCTGCTCGAACAGGCGGCTGTCGAAGCGCGGCTCCAATTTGAGCGTCGTCGTTGTATCGCCCCATGTCTTGCCAAAGAGAAAGCGCGGCGCATCCACCGCCTGCGCAAGGCCTTGGCCAAACAGGATGCGCGTCATCACCTGCGCTTGGAATTGCGGCTGGCCGTCGCCGCCCATCGATCCATAAGAGAGCACGCGCCCATCGTCGAAAACCGTCAGCGGCGGGTTCA
>Ga0116230_10002550_pt1 | contig 17561 bp, 6 predicted proteins | sample S1TSphfallax_3_FD_88678 | JGI IMG/M metagenome (GOLD analysis project Ga0116230, IMG submission 88678) | Host-associated microbial communities from peat moss isolated from Minnesota, USA - S1T2_Fd - Sphagnum fallax MG | ecosystem: Host-associated > Plants > Peat moss > Unclassified | place: USA...
ATGAATAAAACATTCTTTTTTTACTACCTACTTGCATTCAAGTGCCGAATCCGTGATTGGTAGGTAGTAAAACAGCCCTTTACCCCTCTATAAACCATCTGCTTATCTAGTACGTACATAGTTGTATGTTTTCCTACCTACCTACCTTATTTATAGGACCTACTTCTTACAGAACAAACTTAGTTGTTGAGGTTCATCCACAGCTGTTGTAATGGGCATCCAGTGGATGGTGTTCTGGTGGGTGCGTGGCTCACTCTGGGCCCAAAGTGTAAGGGAAAGGACCCAGAACTGGGGTATTCTGGGAATTTGGGCCCTACAGTCTGCCGAGACTGAACATGGGACCCTTATTCTCAAAACCGCCTCAATTGAGGTTCTTACCTGGTGTAAAGATCTAGTAGTTGGATGGCTGTGATTGAATTTCGGAGGAGAACAGGTACCTTACACATACGGTGCCTCATTATTTTAGGACCTGCACTCCTAAGGTGCCTCCTCTGTTTAGGCAGAAACTTTTACTTAAGGTGCATTCACACTTGGTGTTAAGGCCTCTAGTATTAAGTCCCCTAACACGAAGCTAGTCATTTACGACCTAAACCTATTTACCACGAAGATTTTTTGTTAAGTTAACATTCGCTTAATATTAAACAATCACCCATTTAATATTGGGTGCCACCTAAGATGCCACCTACATTTTCAATTAACACTGATTTAATACTCGGTGTGAATGCACCTTTAGTGTAATGTGCCCACCCTGTATGCTGGAAAAGATCTTTTGTGTACAGGTAACCCAATTTTTGGGTGATGTGGCAGTACCGTAGTGGGTGGCTTCACCGTGGTTAGAACCCATGACTCATCTGTACTTGTTTCTGCTCACTATTTGGCTGAGCATGAAAAGTGACATCTACTACGTCCAGTCACAGGGCAGAAATCGCACGAAAAAAGGTTTTCAAAAACTGGTTATGTCCAGTAACTGGCTCAAGGCCACAAATACTCTCTCATTGCACTTGCGACCCAGAACTTGGACAGAGCATCGAACCCAAAACCTGCAAATCATCCTACCAACCTGGAAATTGGACAGAGAACCGGACCCCAAACCCTGTAATTCATCCTGAAACCCCGGAAATTGGACAGAGAACCTTAAGTGGATGCTTATTTCAGAGGATTGCCTCATGCCAAGGGCATTACTCTACACTAAGGTATATTTATACTAATCCACAATTAGAAGCTATTACCCCAAACTATTCTTTAAGGTGGGATAGGTTGTCATAGGCTGATTTCGTTTTTAGTTTTATCAATTTTATTTATAATACGAATCAAGCTTGTAAAATGATTTTTGTTATATAAATTAAATGTGCGGATTATGAAAAAGCAAACAAGTTAAAAGATTGAAACTATGTATTTTTATTACATAGTTATGAAAGCTATGTTTTTTTTTTTCACAATCATTTTTCTTAACATAATTATTTTTTGCATCTTTAATATGTCATAATCATCATTTCTATCATAAATTTGAGTTCCGTGTTACTACCAGCAGTGATCAATTTTAATTTTTTTTCCTTATGGTTTCATATGGTTTTTAATGATTTATGATTACTTACATCAATGTTTAATTTAATTTAAATCAATATACATTTCACGGACATACACATGTTAATTTATTTTTTCATATTCATGTTGGTGGAAAAAATCATCTTTGATGATTCATGATCCAATTCTTCATACACATTAACTTGTGAAATGATTTTTTTTATGACTCATTCAACTTCAACCATGTGTATTAATATGTGTCATGATTTTCTTAAAGAATAACCTAATTTAAGTTGTGCACATTTTGTGTTATGATTTGTTGATGATGATTCATCATAATTGTAATGAATCATACATATAAACCATTATTAATTTATGACACATTATCACTTAACCTAATAAATTACCTATTTTAACTTCTTAAATAATTACAATAAAATTACAATATTGATTTTATCAAGTTACAAAATCACTTGTTGAGTAAATGTAAAGTACCGCCCAAGGCCATGGGGATTATTGAAATAAGGACCTGCATCAGGAGGAGCCAAACCTGTCTTTTTGTATTCACCCAATTTAGCTTAAACCTTCAGGAGAAATGTCATTCCCAGTTCATCATGTCTATGGATCATTGTGAAGCTTGGTCTTCAACACGAAAAACCCAACATCTCTTTTGCATTTCTATGCAGCTGTAGAGGGTGAAAAGAAGCTCGGCTGCAAAAAAAAAAAATGGAGATAGGCAGAGGTCTGAAAGCAAACTAATTTTAAATACTGTTAGACCTTCAGTCAAATGCTCCCTATGTTCTGTACAGACTCTTCTAACAGACTCTGAAATGGTGCAAGAATGCACAGAAAACGGTGCATAAAATGCCTACAATGAGGATGTATGACCAGGATTTTGGTGGGAATCGCTATTATGTTCTTGAAGCTCTGGACCAGAATGGATGCCAGCATTCCAGCTGCATTCAGGGTGTGGTTCAGGATACCTGTAGAGTCAGTGCAATAATCAAATTCTAACATATGCTCACTCGCCCATTGCAACTGAGCCAACTGTTCAACATTCAGCTCCTGGATTGTAGCCTTCTCCAACAACCCATCATATTTCCTTGAGATACAGGGCATCCCCCTTGTTCCAGGGCACCTCACATCCTTGCACATCATAACCTCAGTATCTTGTTGCAAAGGGTGCTTTAGCCCAGTTCAATTTAATGGATCCAGATTGAGTGGCCCATTCCTCACCATTCCACAAGCTAGCAAACACACTCATCAGCCATTGACACAGGCATGGCACCCAAATGCTCATTGTTTTTGTACCCCCAGATGGGTGTGTCATCCACCATGAAGACAATCATCTTCGTACTCCACTGAATCATGTAGCTATGGGAGTCAGCTGTTGGATCACAACATAATTTGATACACTGCTCCCAATCTCTATCTCCAGCAACACACAAATTGGTCTGCAGGACATAGGGTTTGCCAATTTCCCAGGAACTCAAAATCAAGCTCATCATGCTTCCCACTCAAAGAGGAAGTGTAGAATGTGGTAACCATCCCTGCTGAATCACCAGGATGTAGCTTCATTTGAATGCTGATGCAGCCAAACCAAGTACCTGGTATTTGAGGCAAATCCTGAAGCAGCTAAACTGTCAAGGACGAGTTCTGCAACCTCAACATCCTCCAACAGCTTATAATGGTGTGCATCTACACCAGAAATTATAACCGAACATTGACTCACAACTCACTGATCCTCTTCTGTCCATGGATTGTGATGACAATGTCCATGAGATGGAGACTAGAAGCAGCAGCAGGAAGTGGCAGTCACTTCTTGCTCCCATTGCCACTCCTGATTGCTGCTGATGCTTCCAATTGCATCTCTCTCTCTCTCTCTCTCTCTCTCTCTGTGACTGCAACTGAAACCTGAACAAACCTTCTGGACTTCTAGGTCCTTCAATCCACCAAGATGTGGAAATCCAAGAAGAAGGAAACTAAGAAAAGTGTTGCTTCAGATCTCAAAAGCCATTAACAGCAATGAATGAATCTAAGTGGCTTTTGAATCCCATGGGAAATTTATACCATGAATGTTCCTTGAATTGTAGCATAAGAATTGAAATGTAAGTCTTGACATTCACTTTCCATGTGATAATTTTTGGTTGGGACTACACACAATGAGAGATGAAATTTGGAATGAAGGAAAAAGGGGTCCAAGGATGCTAATAAGAAACCAAGGACTATGTTAACTTTCAAATATCTTGCATCACAATGATTTTGCAAATCAACTGTGTGAGTTTTAAGAATTAAAATGTAGTTTGGTTTTATGAACAAGTTTCAATATTAGTGAACTTGTATTTCACTAACTTTTGTGGAATTTCAATTTTGTTTCATTTGTTCATTCATTGATATAAGGACTTAGGTAAGCAATTATTGATTAGTTTTATTATTAAATTCCATTTATCATATGTGAAACTAGACCATTCATTTTTTAAATGCATGGAAGGTCATATATTGATGGTTGTGAAGGCTTAGAAGTGAAAAAAATTGGAATTATGTTCTTTGAATTTAGCATGGACCGTGTATACTCATGCATACAATGTAACATATAATTACAAGTAGACATTATTTACATTCTTTTCTGAATTTTTAATATTTTTATTGTTTATTCATTTAAAGAGGTTTTCAAGACTTTTCTTGAGCCTAACTTATTTTGTAATTTTTTGCTCAAATTATGTTTGAATAATAAAAAAATAGCTTATTTTGAAATTTGACTTGACATCATTTGTAAATAATTGTAATAACCTTCAAATCTCAGGCCTTTCTTTTTGTAATAAGTTGCTATAAAAAACGGTGACCTTGATTTTAGTTTCTATGCATGTGTAAAGCCACACTTTGGAGAACATTTTCTATATCCAAGCCTAATTTGGCTCACCCCTCACAAATCACAATAAACATATATTTCAAAACTACTACCACTCCTTTAGGGCCTTAACTTGGACACAATGTGCTACTTGCACCAAAAGGGGGATGATATTGTGTAAAGGAATGGCATGGTGGGGGAAGGTACAAAGTCCAACGGTTATGTTATTATAAGAAATATCAATTAGGGTGAACTAACACCTACAGTGCTGCCATCAATGAAAAACAGTTGACGACCTTCAAAAAGTCATCCACTATCCTTCCTTATTCACAATAGACTCCGAGGTTCACCAAAAAGTTGGTTTCTTGATGAGTTGAACCTTCAAGCTCTAGAACAATGTGTAGTTGGCAATTTTCTATGGAATGCTCTCATTTAATTGATTATTTCATAGTGTCAAAAATTATAATTGTATCAAGTTACTAAACTCTTGAGGGAAGGTGTTCGAGAGTGCATTATTTTCAAAACGGATCTCCACCAATTCCTACAATTGGCAAGGGTCCAAAAAGTATGTTTCCAATCAAGTTATTGAAATTCAAGTCAAGTGTTTTCAATTTTTAAAGCATGTTGAATTCATCAAGAATAGTGCAAGTGAACACATTATGAGAAATATTTAATTGTTGGATCAGGTATAGTAATAGCCAAGTTCTACAAAAATAACTCTATGAAAATATTATTTTGTGCTATAGAATCATCTTAAGTTTATAAAGCTTCTTGAATCCAAGGGGATAGGCAAGTTACGCCCATTTTCAAATGCCACAAACTTGAGAAACAATTCCCAAGCTCATGGGGTAGAAACTTTTGAACTAATTGTTTTGTAGATATAGATATTAAAGTTCATTAACCACAAATTTGGAGATGGTTCCAAACAACTAATGTAGAGTAGAAAAACCATTAATATATACACTCAAAACCATTAAATATTTTTTTATGTTTTGTATCATTATTTTTTGTATAACACAAATATCTATAAAGCAAATGAAACACATCACCAAATATCTAAGGTTTGGTAGTAAAATAGGGTGAGGTTTTTTTTTAACAATAAAAAAATACATTGTTATTAAACAAGGAAAGAAATTCAACTTACCACCAAATTCTATGGTAATTTGAATTGCACCCTATCTTTTTTATTTCACTAGAAGAAATATTGTCTATTCCGACCATATTTTTGTGATGACTATGTGATTAATGTCCAAACCAACTAATTTTACGACTAGCAGTGTGTTAGTCCTATGTGTCCATGTAGTTGTAACTTGTTGTAGTTGCATATGCAACTACAGGAAGGGTTGAACCAAATTCTAAATGTTGATGTGACTACAACTTATGACTAATATGATTTTCATTGAAAATGTAAATGAAAAGTGAACAATGTCATCCAATTTTGATTGCATTCATTGATGAATGATTACATAGTTGTTTTTGCAACTATAAATGAAAGGTTTTCAACTGCAATAGTATATTCTACCACATGAACAAAGAAACATAAACCACATATGGCAAACTTTGTTATTTCAATTGGATTATTATCCCTTCAATGTACCCATCCATGGGTTTTTTTTTGCAATTATCCATGGGTCTTCCATGATATAATATCTAATAGTTAATAGTTTGTTAGAAAAGGTTATTATAACCTAGTTGGTAAACTAAGCTAACTAAGCTTAATAGGTCACGTTAAACTAAGTAGGCCTATGTACATTGGTAGCCTAGTCTAGCTTGCATACTTAATTAATTGGCCTAAATTATCTATAGGTAATAGTAAGCTAGTTTATTAGGTGTAGCTAATAAGCTAGGCTATGAAAGTTAAACCTAGTTAGGCTAGGTAAGCTAGGTAGGTAGTTGATAAACTAGACCATTAATTAATTGGTAAATTAGATAATAGGTAGTAGGTAGGTAGGTAAGCTACAAAAGAGGTATTTTATTTTGTGGATATGTCATAATGTTTTTCTATTTGTTGATAAAAAAATTAATTATGTTAAACAATTAATTTATTAAATGTAGGCTACGTAATTAATTTATTAGGTAGGCTAGGTAGTAGATAGTAGGTATGTAACCTAGGTAGTATGTATTAAATAAGATAGGTACTAGTAGGTAGTAGGTAGGTAGGTAGGTAAATTAAGCAAAAGGTATTTTATTTTATGGATATATCATAATGTTTTTGTATTAATTGATTGATTAATTGGTTATGTTAAACAATTCATTTATTAAATGTAGGCTAAGTAGTTAATTTATTAGGTAGGTTAGGTAGTAGATAGTAGGTATGTAACCTAGGTAGTATGTAATAAGTAAAATAGGTACTAGTAGGTAGTAGGTAGTAAGTAGGTAGGTTATAAGTTAAGCAAGAGGTATTTTATTTTGTGGATATGTCATAGTGTTTTTGTATTAATTGATTAATTAACTAGTTATGTTAAGCAATTAATTTATTAAATGTAGGCTAGGTAGTAGATAGTAAGTATGTAGCCTAGGTAGTATGTGATAAATAGGATAGGTAGTAATAAGTAATGGATAGGTTAAATTGTAAATATTTTATTATGTGGATATATGATGTTTTGATAATAATAATTAATTAATTAAATAAATAGGTTAGGTAATAGATAGTAGGTATGTAGCCAAGGTAATATGTAGTAAGTAGGATAAGTAGTAAGTAGTAAGTAGGATAGGTAGTAAATAGTTCATGAAAACAATAAATATTTTATTGTGTGGATATATGATAATCTTTTTGTATGGGACAAAGGATGTGATAGTATTCTAGTGTTCTAGTGTTCTAGTGTTTCCCTTTCATTAAAATTGTCCCATATTTTTTGTCTACAACTTCAAACTTGTAAAAGTATATAAGTAAGTGAAGGAATGGGCTTGATTCATGGTATGCACTATAAACATAGTGCATGTGCCATTTGGGATGGGCCAATCAAAAGGCTTATCCCCAACAAAATAAATAAGAACCTACCTACCCACTTAGCATATGCTAACTAGCCTATTGTACCTTAGCCTAGCCTAGAATGGGTTGCCTATTGTAGTTTAACCTAGGATAGATTATAATTGGGTAATTAAAATAATTAATTGCCATAATTATAATATTGAATTATTGTAACTATAATAATTTATTATTATAATTTTAATATTTAATTACTATAGTTATAATATTTATTTTTAAAATTATACTATTTAATTAATATAATTATAATATATCTTTTTTGAACAAATGGAAAATTGCCATGTGTTTTATGGTCATTGGCTCTTGAAATTACCACGTGGTTAAATCCTGACCACCGATCAATGGCACATTTGGTAGCATGCAACTATCCCAAATGTAGTTACAAATATAGTTACAAATTGAGGTTTCACATCATACTATGGATCATCCATGGCAATCAATGAAAAGTTGTGGCCTAGTCATAAGGTTTGCAACTACATTTTCAACTTCATGGCCATGTCATGTCTTTTGTGACTAAGTATTTTATGGCACTTGTCCAAGGCAACTAGGTTATTTTTGGTCACATGTGTCCATTACAACTATAAATGAATCACAAATTCAATCCTTGATTTTCAAACTTCTAATGTTTCTTGAATGATTAATTCATTGTTGTTTCATGTATTATTGTTATAGTTAGTTTGAAATCCTATGCATTAAATGTTATAATGTTGTGTTTTTAGCATTTTATACCCATATTCAACATAAAAATTTCTTTTTGTGGATAATAATGTTTAAGGTTGAATTTAAGGTTTAGGGGTGAAAGAAAGGCCCCAAAACAAGGTTTCTTTACATTTTTTTTAATAGATGTGAGTTTTTTATCATATTATGATCTTGTTTTCAATCCTCTTTAGTAGACCTTGTTTACAAGGTTGACATACTCCTCTAATACACCAAAAGGTGGCATCTATGATTTCATGTATGATATTATAAACCTTAGTTATATATGTTTTAGTGATCACATGATTACATAGTCAATTTAAGCTTGTCATGTATGTCATTTCATTACGACCATGACCATAGTTGTTTATGCCATGACAATAGTCATTTACATCATGATAGTAGTCATTTATGCCATAATGTAGTCAAAACATCATTTTCACCAAAGGCAACCTAGTGTCATATTGTACCCTAGGCTAACTTAGGTTGACCTTGATTAATTAAGTCACCTCGTAAATCTAGGCTACAATAATCTAGGTTTTCTTATGTTATTGTAGGTTAATTTGAAATAACATAAAGTTACTTAAGCTAAACCTAAGGCTAAAGTATAAACTTAAAAACTAAACTTAAACTAATCCTATAGGTTAGATTAACATGTTAAACTTAAAGGTTAAACCTAACTTGAATTTACAAATTAAAGCTAAATTGAAAAATTAAACCCAGAAATTAAACTTAAACTAATCCTAGGCTAAACTTAAAGGTTAAACATAGGTTTAAATTAAAGGCTAAATTTAGAAATTAAAAAAAAAATTAAATCTAAACTAATTATAAATTGAACTTAAAAGCTAAACATAGGCTAAACCTAAAGGTTAAACTTAGAGGTTAAATTTTAAAATAAAACCTAAAAGCTAAATTTAAAGGTTAAACCTAAACGCTAAACTTAAACTAATCCTAAAGGTTAAACTTAGAGGCAAAAACTATGTTAAATTTAAACTAAACCTAAACTAAACTCTAATTAAACTTAAGCTAAACTTAAAACCTAAACTTAAAAACTAAACCTAGACTTAAAAATAGGTTAAATTTAAAGTTTAAACCTAAAGGTTAAAATTTAAAAGTTAAACCTAGGTTAAACTAGCCAAAGGTTAAACCTATTTAAGATAAACCTATGATAAACTTAGTTAACATAGGTTGAACCTAAAGGCTAAACATAAACTAAACCTAAAGGCTAAACTTATAAGCTAAACTTAGGTTAATCCTAAAGGCTAAATCTTGGTGAAACTTAAAGGCTAAATATATAAGTTAAACTTGAAAGTGGAAAGTAAGTTAAACCTAAAAATTAAATTTACAAGTTAAACTTAAAGGAAAAATCAAATTAAACCTAAAGGTTAAACCTAAATTGACTAAAGCAAAACCTAGTGTTATTGCACTTTAATATTGATTTTTTTTTTTAAAAGTTTAATGGCATGATGTTGGATTTTTTTTTATTGTTCATGTGTAAAATAATTCACAATTGGTTGGTCATCATAAGTTATTTTGAATAATTTGGGGGGCAGGGTGGGGTAGGGTGGGGGCTACCTTTGGAATTCTTTAAATTATATATATAATATTTCTTAAAATAATATTTATGAACAATTTTTTTTAATTGCATGCATTTAACCAACAAATTGTTTTCATATGATTTTTTCCAACTTCTACATATGTCTAATACATTTTGTTATTTGGTCAAACATGGTTTTTAAATCAAACCATGTGTTTTAATCAAGTAGTTATGATCTTCATGACAAGACTTCATCATGTAATCATGAACATGATCAAAGACATGATTACATGGTTAAAGTTCAATCATAATTGCAAAAATGTCCAAGTCATAGGTGCATTTTTTTGGTGTAATGTTTCCACTATTGTTATAAATGTTCCATTAGTAGTAATAAATAATATACAAAAAATTTATGAAAAGTTTCAATGAAATTACATATTAAACAAATGGGTTTTAAATACAATTAGGCACTAGTGAGATCATATTATTTTCATTCAAAATCACACCATTCCAATAAACCAATTTTCTAATGAACTTAATTAATTTATGGTCCCTAACATGTCCTTGAAAACCACCACGATCAACAAAATAAAATCATGATGTTACCAACACCTTACTGGACCAAAGTTTATCGTTGAGCATGGTGGTGGTCATTACAAGGAATCCTATCCATTCCAACCCAAGTGTTTGCGACTTGTGTCCAAATCAACCATTTTTGCAACTATAGATGCGATTGTTTTCCTTGGCATCTACTAAAAATGACTTGTAGTCACCTAAAGGATTACAAAATGGTTTGCAATTGCACATGTGATTAAGACTTGTGACCAATGTCAATTTGGATAAGAATGAAGATGAAAAGTACACTTGTACATTTTTAATGGCATCCCCAAATAGATGAAAATGTAATTGTTTTTGTGATTTGAAAGGTGATTCATAAGCCATTTGATACCACATGGCATCCTTTCAATTTGATTTGCGATTATAAATCATAGTTGCAAATATAGATGTAATTAAATGTGAAAAAATAAATACTTTGCCAATGAAATTGTTAAATTTAGTGGTTTAATTTTTTTCCATTATTATTTTTCATTGAACTAAGTGTTGAATGTGTAATAATGTTTGGTGGGTTTGTGAAAATTTTAGAGGACCCATGGCAATTAATATTTAAAATGGACCATTTTGAAATTTCTAACATTATAAGATTTTTCATAATTTGTATTTAGGTGTGAAAAATACACATTTATCATCCATGTTTTAACACATCCATTGATGGATGAAAACATCATCATTTTTGCAACTAGTCATGTAAAATAATGGTATTAAGTAATAAGTTGTAAATAGGGCTAGGTGGTAGGTAATATGTACATGGCCAAGTAGGAGGTATTTGATCATGTTGATATGCCATAGTGTTTTCAAATTAATTAGTTAATTAGGTAGGCTAAATAATAGATAATGTATATTATGTAATATGTATTATGTAAGTACACTAATTAATAATACGTACTTTATTGTGTTGCATGAAATTTAAACGTTATGTTCAATTGATTAATTAGGATAGGTAATTGATCAATTAATAAGTTGTAAGTTGTAAATCATAACATAGTAAATAATAGGTAATATACATGTGGGTTAAGTAATGTGTATTTTATCGTGTTGATATATGATAATGTTTTGTACTAATTATTTAATTAATTATGTTATGTAATTTATTTATTAAAAAGGTTAAGGTTAAGGTAATAGGTGTAATTAATTAATTATGTAGGGTGCAAATTTATTAAGGTGTAACAAAATCTTGTCACAATGTCACCTTTTTATTAAAAAATTAATTTACTCATTTTTTACCATGTAAAACCACATTTATAAATGATTATGATGGAATCTAGATTTGTAATAGTTTAAAATATAATGCTTTTGAAAATTTTGACAACTTTTGATTCATTATTTTTTGTGGGGATCAAAATATAGGGTAAAAGATGACTACAATAAAGACTAGGTCTTTTTCATCATGTGTGTTACACCTTAAAGGATTTTCACCCTGTAGGTTATGCAATTAATCTATTAAATAAAAAATACATAAGATAGGTAGTAGGTAATATGTATGTGCACTTAGTAATAAGTAGTAGGGGTAAGTAATATGTGATAATTTTCTTAAGCAATTAATTATTTAATTAAATAGGCTATGTAATTAATTTAGCTATTAAATAGACTAGGTAGTAGGAGTAATTTATGATCCATTTATAAACATTATATAGTGAATAAATTATGTATCATACATTTAAAATAATTTTGTTCATACAATTATGATCCAAATTGTATAATATAATTTCTTAAATTAAAAAGAGGTTTGAGATATATATATATATATATAATGTATATTTACATAAAATTTATATGATATTTTTAGATAAAAATTAGGATATTATACCTATAAATGTAATAAAATTCATAAATCCATAAATCATTTAATTATATGTCATTAATTAGTATCTAAAAATTAAAATTCTAGATTAATCTTTTACATTAGAAATAATATAACTAATATAAAAAAATTTATTATATTTTTACTATGATTTATATATGATACATTTATAAATATTATATGTGAATAAATTATATATCACATATCTAAATTAAAATTTATTGGAAATATTATGATATATCAAAAGAAAAGATATATAATGTATATTTTAAAATCAAATGAAGGTTTAAGATTTTTTTATTATTATATCCATTTACAAATCATGCATTTGAAAAAAAAAATCCAATGAATTCATTGAAATGGTATTCAATAACTATATATATATATATTCAAATCAATTTACATTTTTGAAAGAAAAAAAATATTGGCATACATATTTTTTAAAATTTTAATATTAAAGTTTAATCTTATCATTTGGAAAAGATCTTGATAAGATAACATTGATCAAAAATGATGTTTTGTGTAATGTTTTAATTGAAGTAGGCTAAATTAATTACACACTACTATTTTGTCACAACAAATGGAGTGGTTTAGTGGTAAAAGGTTGTTTTGCAAGGTTGGGGAATCAAAGGATCAATTCCCACAAATGACATGGGTTATGGTCAACGCTAGAATGTTGACCAAATATTCCCCACCTACATAGCCAAATTAAGCTAAATGCCTACTAAGTGGGCTTAGGTAGGCACAATAAAACACCTACTTAATAACCTAAACTAATTAAAACCTAATTTAGGTAATGACATGTGTGAACATGGTATAGATTAAAATTAATGAAACTACCAATAGTATAGGATTATAAGAATAACATTATAAAATAATAATACAAAAGATATTGAAATATTTAATAAAAATAATGATGTGATTAAATTGTAAAATTAGTCGTAAAATGACAATGCCACAAAGTTGGTTTGGATGGATGAAAAGTTCATGTGACTTGCATTTTCATGCAATTGCCATTGTCATTTGGTGTCATTTATTATCTTTTGTGACTAAAATTTTATGTGATTTGTCGAAAGTGATTAGGCCCTATAATAATCACATGTGATAATTATATCTAAACACTAGTCATTAACCTATTCTTTGATTTGCAAATTCCTTGTCATGCATGGAAAAGTACAATGAATAATAACCCAAGATGATAATGGAAGAACACAATGAATAGTAACACGAAATGAAATATGTCTTATAACACACAATGAAATATATGTCATATCAAGAATGGTTATATAATGTTCATTTAATTCCTTGATTTTAAATTTGGATTGATTTGGTTTCATCCACACCATATGTTGTTCCATATATTGGTGTGTCATAGTTATTGATTCCTTCCAATTTGAAAGTTAACTATTAATCACTTAATAACTTGTGTAATTTGAAATTTGAACTAATCATTAGAAGAAATTTGCAATTGGTTTTTGCAACTATTTCTAATCACAAACAACATTATAACTAAAACCCTGTTAATTGCATTGGATAAGTTGTTACATATGACATTAGTCACAAATGACAATGAACTCGGGATGAAAGAAAAAATTAATGAACATTATCAAAAAATGGGGTGATTTTCAACTAGCCTTGCAGTTGGGTTTTTGAATTGCAATGACCATTTGCAACTCATTCCAACTCAACGTATTTTTACAATTGTGAATGTTATCGAACAAGTTGCATGAGATGCATCTGATGCAACTCACCATATGTGAAACCATATACATATGTAACTCAATTACAACTATTGTGTAAATTTAATGCAATTAGTTTGCTACTACCATGGTAACATCATGTTGATGTCATTTTTCATTGATCCATCAAATTCTAATACATGGCATTATAGGAATTTTGGGTGATTTTTTTAAAAATATTGATTTCCACCATCCATTATGATTTTTAATTTATAATGGTTTTACATTATGACATGTGACATAGTCAAAAGCTACCACATAGCATATTAATTGATTTTTTTGAATTTTGAAATTTAAATACATAGATAGGTAAGTAGGTAGATAAACTAAGGTACGTAAAACATATTTACATACCTAGGCTACATACCTACCTAGGTAGGTAGGTAGGTAAAAAGATATGATTACTTACTTACTTGAGTATGCAAATATGTAGGAAAATAAAAAGGTAGGTGAACTAAAGAATAGCCATATGATATTTTCACTTTTATTATTATTTTTCTGGGTTTAACGTTTTTTAGCTCATCCCAAATTGACACTTGTATTTTAATGTGACCACATAAAAAAGACAATTGTTTTATATAATTTGTGAGATGAAATTGAAGGACTAAATTTATGAGTTAATTTCTTTAAATGCACATTAATTACAAATTGGCTTGTAATTAAAAATAAAATTGCCACCTTCTTTTTTTTAATTCTTAATTTTGTATATTGTACAACTAAATAAATAATTATTTGATAATTATATATGCAAATTAATTATCTGAAACTGTGATTTCAATTTTTTTGAGTTAATCAATCTAATTTAAATAGTTAAAATCTAGAAAATTAATAATATGGATTTCCAAAAACAGTTATTTGGATAGTATGATAGTTAGTTATTTCAATTAATTGTCTAATGTAGTTATCTGAATTAATTATTCTAATTCAGATAACTCATTTTTAAATTCTAGATAAATCATTATTTGACTTCAGATAATTTATTATTTGAATTCAAATATTTATTCACTTAGGATCTGAATTTCAAATTTTGGGTTAGTTATCTTAATTAATTAAAAAACGAATTATCTGAATTAAAATTATCTAATTCATGTTAATATCTAATTATTCAATCTATTTATTTAATTCATAATGATCAATCAAATTATGTATTAATTAATATTTAATATTTAATAAATTATGGGGAAAAAACTCACTATTAAATATGTATTTGGGTGGAATAAATAGTTATCAAATAATTAATTATCTGAATGCATTAAGAATCCATAATTAATCTGAATTCATCAATCTAATTCAGATCATCAATTTGATAATTGACTCAAGAATTAATTCAGATAATTATTTTTGTGGACAACAAGAATAAATAATGTGTTGCCACATGTCCCATCTTTTTGTTATTTTAAATATAATTTTGAAAATAATCTTAAATATCTAATTTATATGTTTGGAAGGTTTTAGATTATGACACATGGCACATGCAAAATGTGCCACATGAAATTTTAATTCAATTTATCCAAAATCAATTTAGGTAGATAGGTACGTAAATAAGTCAAATTAAATAGGTATGTATGAAATATCTATCTACCTACTTACTTACACTTAAAAGTTGCCTACTTACCTACATAAGATATTTATTTAGGTAGGTACATAAATAAGTAATTAGGTTGGTAGGTTGGTTAAGGAGGTAAGGTACTTAAGGGGTAGGTACACCATTTTTGAAAAAGAAATTGGGTTAGCCTTTTTAATTGGCTCATTAGATATGGCCCATGTTTTTGAACATGAAAATGTACAACAAAAGACATTCTTTTTTTACTAGGAATGGAATACGTACAAAACTAATGAAAAGAAATTTGGGTTTGGAACTTATTTGCAAACTATATTGCAACTAGAAAATTTAGTTTCAAACTACTTACATTTAGAATGTTTATTCCATTTCTTTTATCTTTATTTTTATTTTGGAAGGTAATATAATTAAATGCATAAGTGTTAACAAACTAATTAACTAATGATATTTTAACTATTCATTAATTAAATAACTAGTAAAATACCTAATTAAAAATTTAGCAAATAATTAATAGTAATAAACTAATTACATTTAGTAATGATTCATTAAAATATTATAATTTCATAGTTTTTACCAATAAATCAAGATATTATTACATAAATAAACATAAATTCACATTTTTAGAAATATTAATTATAGTTATATATATGTTATCTAAGTAATAGGTACTAAATACTAATTATTATTATGAAAAATAATAATGAATACTATATAATTCTACATGATAATGTTATTATTAATGTGTGTAAAAGCTAACCTAGACTAGTTATTTTATTATAATTACTACAATTAATTTTTCATTGGGTAAGGGAATATTACATAAAATAATAAATAATTATCCATAATACTAATCGCTACTGAATTCTCTAGATTTATCCAGAGTCGATGGCTTCAAGCCATGTATATTTGTGCGCCCTAATCTTTTTTGATACAAAAAGGCATTTAATTTAAAAATTATTAATCCTCATCTTGGAACGGTTAAAATACAAGGAGGCATAATATGAAAATCTTAATCTTAGTCTTTTCATAGAAATCTTATCTTTTTGGGTGTAGTATTAAGCATCCAAATGGTGGGAGTAAAAGGTGAGGCAAAGAGCATGCAAGAGGAGGGAGAATGAAAAAGTAGTTGTGGTGGAGGTGTGGGGACTAGGGAGGAAGGAGATGATGGTGAAGGAGATGGAATGGAGTCATATAAGAAAAAAGGTAGTTCAAAAAAGAAAAATTCACAAAAATGTGGCAGGATCTTGAAATGGATGTGCTAGTGAGGGCTTATTGAAAGGGAAATAGGTCTTCAAGTCAACAATACATAAGTGGAAGGAAGTTTAAACCTTGTTGTTCAATGTGGGTGTAGACTTGCAGCTAAAGGAGATTGAATACAAATGGTCCAATCTCTCCACTACCTTCAAGCAAATTGTTGACTGGAATAAGAAGGTTGGGCACCCTGACTACTAATAGTTGGACGAGACTCTAACAAAGGAGAAGACCAAAGCCAAATAATTTCCTGCTACATTTTGTGTTCAACTTTTTGATGCCATGGCAGAATTTCTTGGTGATTGAGTTAGAACTCACTGCAACTGCTCATTCGCTTGCTTTCACATGGCCTTGCTAAGGTTGCTTTATGTTGCCAACTTTATAGGTATGTGAAAGGTATTGTTATACTACAAGTAGAGATTCCTTTAATTTATAGCCTTGAACTTCATTTTCCTGCGATGGACATGCTTGAAGCAAGAACATAGGCACCTTTCTTCTATGATGCTTCACATTCAAGATAGGCATTTTGTGCACTAATAATGGAACTTGAAGGCTTTCAAAATCTAGATGTTTCACAATCATTTAGTGTTAGAGTGTTTATAAAGGTCCATGTCAATGGGTGGTTGGAACTCATGCATGTCCTTGCCTATTGAGGCTTTATGGACCAAAGGTTCGTTGATGGAAGGGTGGATGAAAAACCTCTTATCAAATGTAGAAGTTTCTTTACCCATGTAGAGGTGCAAGCATTAATAGAAAAAGGTTAAACAACCTAGTATACAATTTGTTAATGGGTGCAAAATCTTTAAGGTGTACCAAAATCTTGTCACAATATCACCCTTTTTCTGTCTTTTTCACCTAGTTTTTTCTACCATGTAAAGACACATTTATGGATGATTATGATGGAATCTAAAATTGTAATAGTTTAAAATATAGTCCTTTTGAAACTTTTGACAACTTTTGATTCATTATTTTTTATGGGGATCAAAATATAGGGAAA
>Ga0116230_10002551_pt1 | contig 17551 bp, 13 predicted proteins | sample S1TSphfallax_3_FD_88678 | JGI IMG/M metagenome (GOLD analysis project Ga0116230, IMG submission 88678) | Host-associated microbial communities from peat moss isolated from Minnesota, USA - S1T2_Fd - Sphagnum fallax MG | ecosystem: Host-associated > Plants > Peat moss > Unclassified | place...
AGAAGATCTATCCGTACCCGATAATGGTGGTGAGAGAGGGACTCGAACCCTCGACCCCGGCATTATGAGTGCCGTGCTCTAACCAGCTGAGCTACCTCACCAATCTCGTCATCGCTCAATCCCGGCGCGGCGCGCGAAAGGCCCCGCCCGCTCCCGCAGACCCTGAGTGGGTTCGACGGAATTCAGGGCCCGGGATTCTGCTCACCCCCACCCGCCCTGTCAACCTACCAATCACCCGATCAAACGTTGAACCGAAAATGCATCACATCGCCCTCGTGGACAATATATTCCTTGCCCTCGAGACGCAATTTCCCAGCCTCTTTCGCCCCCGCCTCGCCCTTGTTCGCGACGAAATCCGCATAGGCGATGACTTCCGCCCGGATGAATCCCTTCTCGAAATCCGTATGAATGACCCCGGCAGCCTGCGGCGCGGTCGCGCCCGCATGCACCGTCCAGGCCCGCACCTCTTTCTCGCCCGCCGTGAAATAGGTCTGTAGACCCAGCAGCGCATAGCCACCCCGAATCACACGATCGAGCCCCGGCTCGTCGAGCTTGAGCTCCTTGAGGAAGTCCGCGCGATCCGCCTCGTCCAACTGCGAGATCTCCGCCTCGATCGCGGCGCACACCGGCACGACGACCGCGCCCTCCGCCTTCGCGAGTTCGCGCACGCGATCCAAGCGGGGATTGTTCTCGAAGCCATTCTCGTCGACGTTGGCGACATACATGACCGGCTTATCGGTCAGCAGGTGAAAATCGCGCAGCATCGCCTTCTCGTTCTCATCGAGGCCCATCGCACGGACCGGCTTTGCCAGGTTCAGCTGATCGCGAACTCGGCCCAGTAAGTCGCGCGACTTGATCGCGTCCTTGTCGGCAGTCTTCGCGGCTTTGACGGCCTTCTGAAACGCGCGGTCGATGCTGTCGAGATCCGCGAGTGCGAGCTCGGTATTGATCACCTCGATATCGTTGGCCGGATCGATCTTGCCGGCCACATGCACGATGTCGTCGTTCTCGAAACAACGCACGACATGCGCGATCGCATCGACCTCGCGAATATGCGCAAGAAACTTGTTGCCGAGACCTTCGCCCTTGGAGGCACCGGCCACGAGGCCCGCAATATCGACGAACTCGACCGTCGTTGCGAGCACACGCTCCGGCTTCACGATGCCCGCGAGCACCTCGAGCCGCGGATCCGGCACCGGCACGACACCCACGTTGGGGTCGATCGTACAAAACGGATAGTTCTCTGCGGCAATCTGGGCCCGCGTGAGTGCATTGAAGAGAGTCGACTTACCGACGTTCGGCAGTCCAACGATTCCGCAACGAATAGGCATCAGGTCTTTCCCGGGCGGCTGTGCAATTGCGTCATCGCACGCTCCGCGCCTTGATCGAGTAATAGGGGCATGACATCGATCGCGGTGTTCGCCGCATCGATGATGAGGTCTTCTTCGTTCCGTGGCGCACGCGTCAGCACGTAGTCGATCACATCGGCCTTGTTGCCCGGGTGACCGATGCCAAGACGCAGCCGCCAAAAGCTCGCGCCGATGTGCGCAATCGTGTCGCGCAAACCATTGTGTCCGCCGTGACCGCCGGCAAATTTCAATCGCACGCTGCCGACCGGCAAGTCCAATTCGTCGTGAGCAACCAAGATCTCGCCGGGCGCCACTTTGAAAAACTCGCTGAGCTGCCTGATCGACAGGCCACTGCGATTCATATACGTCGTGGGCTTCAGCAAGATGATCTCGTGGCCTTGGATCGTGATCCGCGCGGTCTCACCGGAATACTTGCGGTAATCGCGAAACTCGCCGCCGAACGTGCGCGCAAGCCGATCCACGAACCAGAAGCCCGCGTTGTGCCGGGTCAGCTGATGCTCGGGTCCCGGATTGCCGAGACCGACGACTATGCGCAGCGGTAGTCCAGCCATCGTCGAAGCGCTCGTTGATTGATGAGGAGTCGAAGCAGAACGGCACGGGGCCGCCGAGATGGCGGCCCCATGGCCAAGCAGAGACGACCAGAATTACTTCTTGGCGTCTTTCTTGGCAGGCTCTTTCTTCGCCTCTTCCTTCTTCGCAGGCTCGGCCTTCTTCGCATCGCCGGCAGCTGCCGCCGGTGCCGCAGCGCCTTCCGCCGCCGCCGCAACCGGAGCCTCGGGCTCTTCGGCACGCGGGCTGTAGATCGTCACGACCGCCGCATCTTCCTTGGCAAGCTCGACCAGCTGGACGCCTTCCGGCACCTTGAGCTGCGACAAGTGAATGCTCTCGTTCAAGCCGAGACCGGAGAGATCGACCTCGATGAATTCCGGCAAATCCTTCGGCAGACAGCTGACTTCGAGCTCGGTGCGAATGTGCGACACGAGACCGCCCTGCGTCTTGACGCCCGGCGCGACCGCCTCGCCCTTGAAGTGCAAGGGAACGCTGAGACGGATCTTCTCGTTGTCCTCGACGCGCTGAAAGTCGATGTGCAGGATTGCATTCTTGAAGGGGTGACGCTGCACGTCCTTCAAGATGGCCGCCTGCTTCTCCTCGCCGACCTTGAGACTCAGGATCGTCGAATAAAAGCGCTCATTGTCGAGCAGGATCAACAGCTTTTGATGGCTCAGGCTCAAACGCCGTGCATCGCTGTGACCGCCATAAAGAATCGCCGGCACTTTTCCTTGGTGACGCAGGCGGCGGCTCGCACCTTTGCCTTGCGTCTCGCGGAACTCGGCGTCGAGTTCGAAAGAGGTTTTCATAATCTTCTCCAGTTACATCACGAACACAGCGCCCCGACACCGCGACCAGTTGCCGGGACACCGACCAATTCTTCGCATCCATGGATCAGTCGATATAGAGCGAGCTGACCGACTCTTCATCGCTGATCCGGCGAATCGTCTCCGCCAACAAACCCGCCACGCTGAGCTGGCGGATCCGCTCACAAGCACGGCCCGCATCCGAGAGCGGAATCGTGTCCGTGACGATCAATTCATCCAGCACGGATTTCGTAATCCGCTCGATCGCGGCGCCCGAGAGCACCGCATGCGTAATGTAGGCCACGACCTTGATCGCGCCCTCGTCCTTCAAGGCCTGCGCCGCCTGGCACAAGGTGCCTGCGGTGTCGACCATGTCGTCGATGAGCACGCAGCTCTTGCCTTCGACTTCGCCGATCACGTTCATGACCTTCGATTCGTTCGGCCGCGGCCGCCGCTTGTCGATGATCGCGAGATCCGCATCGTCGAGCCGCTTCGCAAGCGCCCGCGCGCGCACGACGCCGCCGACGTCCGGTGAGACAACGATCATGTTGTCCTTCTGCTGCTTCCACACATCGCCGAGCAGAACCGGGGAGGCATACACGTTATCGACCGGAATATCGAAGAAACCCTGAATCTGGTCCGCGTGCAGATCGATCGTCAACAAGCGATCGACGCCCGCGCTCGTGATCATGTTCGCCACCAATTTCGCCGCGATCGCCACACGCGTCGCGCGCGGCCGGCGGTCCTGGCGTGCATAACCGAAATACGGCACGACGGCCGTAATCCGCTTCGCCGATGCGCGCCGGCAGGCGTCCGACATCATCAACAATTCCATCAAATGATCGTTCGCGGGCGGGCAGGTCGGCTGGACGATGAAGACGTCACGGCCACGCACGTTCTCCATCAACTCCGCATTCACTTCGCCGTCGCTGAAACGTCCCACGTGAGCCCGGCCCAAGGGGACACGCAAATGTCGCGTGATCTCCTGCGCAAGCAGCGGATTCGCGTTGCCCGTGAACACCGCGATGCTCTGCGAATCGAAATCGTCACGTCGCGCCATAGGTACCGCTCAGATAAATGGCTGGGGTGGAAGGATTCGAACCTCCGAATGGCGGGATCAAAACCCGCTGCCTTACCACTTGGCGACACCCCAACTTGAATCAACAATCAGCGCACCAGCCTGGGCCCAGTCTCAGCCGGCCGCCAACCTCTCAAGCAAAGGCGAGTCGTTCAATCCGCGCACCACGTAAGCCTCGATCCCCGGAGCACTCGCCCCGGACGCCAACTCGCCCAACAGTTCGTGCCCTCTGGCGCTCGTCCCACAATCGACGAACACGCAGGCCCCCGTACCGGTCAAGCGCGCGGCTCCAAATCGAGCCAAGGAATCGAGAGCCTGCCCCACCGCAGGATAATGAGCCCGAACGACCGCCTCGCAATCGTTCCCGCCACCCCCCGATAGGAAGCCCGCAATTGTGATGGGCGGGGTATTCCTTGTCAATTCCGGGTCTTGGAACACGGAAGCCGTACTGATCGAGACCGGCGGCTTGACGACCACATAGTGAGTCTCGGGCGGTGCCGAGGGCGGGTAAAGCGGCACGAGCCGCTCTCCCACCCCCTCGCCCCAGGCCACGCGACCGCGCACGAACACCGGCACGTCCGCGCCGAGAGCAAGCCCCAAATCCGCCAAACGATCCGTCGTAAGCCCCGTTCCCCAGAGATGGTTGAGCCCGACAAGGACCGTCGCGGCATCCGAACTGCCGCCACCCAAACCCGCGCCCATCGGAATTCGCTTCGCAACGGCAATATCCGCACCCAAACTCGACCCTGTCGCCTGCTGCAGCGCACGCGCCGCCCGCACCGTCAGATCCGCATCCGCGGGCACCGCGGCTGCCCCCGCCACCCGTCGAATCACCCCGTCGTCACGCACACGCAAATAAATGTCATCGCAGAGATCGACGAACTGAAAGCAAGTTTGCAAGTCATGGTAGCCATCGGGGCGCCGCCGCAAGATGTGCAGGAATAAGTTGAGTTTGGCTGGCGCCGGCCACGGCCGCTCGCCCCCAAGCTCACGGTCAGCGCCGCTCGCGCCGCTCGCAGAGGCCACACGACTCATCGCGGCAAGTCCCAATGATCGACCACGATGCGCACGCGCACATCGCCGCGATTCAAGACCAAATGGCCCGGCAGCCAATCGCCATCGGTGGCGACATAATGATCGTAGGTCATCATCCAGCCGTCCTGCGTCAGCGTCTGCGCGCGATCCTGATCGTTGCGCACGAGATCGAACGGCGCAGAAGGATCCGGCACGCCCAGCAACCAATACCGCAAGGTCCTGAGCGGTAAGTCGAAGCCCAGTCGCTGCTGGAGCTGCGCGACGGCGTCCGCCGCACCCGATGCCGGCCCCCCATTGACCGAGAGTCCCGCATCGTTGAGTCGCAAGACCGTGGCGCCCACGCCCAAGGGTCCCGCGAGGCGCGCCTCGGTCGTCGCACCGTGCTGGCGCCAGTTCAGACTCGCCTGCCAGCCTTGCGTGCCGACTGCGACCGCCGTTCGGCCCGACAAGCCCCAATCACTCGCTTGCTGCAACATAGCGACGCGCGCGTCCCAAGCCAGCGGCACGCTCGCAGGCGCCGCCGCCGGCGGCGGGAGCGGCTTCACCGTCGCACAGCCGCCGAGCAACAAGAACCCCGCCGCGACCCCGAGCCCCGCACAACGAACCGCATAGACCTTGGAAATAGGCCAGATATTCAACATGGATTCACCGCAGCAGCAGCCAAGCTACTGCCGCGACTCGCCACTCGTGAGGCGCTGACGTGTCGATTCGAGCAGGCGATTGTCATGCTCGATGCGGCGCGCCTCGGTCCACACGCGCTCCGCCTCGGACCGTTGATCGAGCTTCCAAAGCACCTCGCCGAGATGCGCGCCGATATCGCCGCCGGGCTCATCGGCGAACGCGCCTTCGAGCATCGGCAGCGCCGCTTCCGGACGACCCTGACGATAGTAGAGCCAACCCAAACTGTCGCGAATGGCCGCACTCTTCGGTGCCTCGCCGTAGGCGCGCTCGATCAACTCGCGCGCCCGCTTCAATTGCCGCGAATGATCCGCCAGCGTATAACCAAGAGCATTCATCGCGGCCGGATCCTGAGGTCTCGCGCGCAACAAGGCCTCGAGTTCCTGCAAGGCCGCGTCCACATGACCGAGTTGCTCGTCCAGAGTCGCGCGCGCATAACGCAGATCGACATTGACAGGATATTGCAGGACCGCCTCGTTCAACAAGCCGAGCGCCAGATCGGGATGACCCGCTTGCGCGTACAGATCTGCGCGGGCCGCGATGATTTCCGGCGCATGCCCGGTTTGGTCCACCAGCAACCGATCCAGCAACTCGTCCGCCTGCGCCTCCTCGCCGTGCAGATACAAGATATCGGCCGCGCGCAGCATCGCCGGCACCAGCTTGTCGCCATCCTGGATCCGCGCATAGGACCGCAAGGCACGCTCGATATCCGCATGCCGATCGGCGATCAGCCCCAAGTAATAAAACGCATCGTCCGTGTAGGCTCCCGTACCCAGGAGCTCCGTGAAGCGCACCTCCGCGGTCGCATCGTCGCCAACGTCGTACGCCATCAGCCCGAGCACGCGCAAGGCATCCGCGCGAGCCTGCGCGTCGGTCAATAAGGACTCCAGCTGCTCGCGCGCCGACGCATCCCGTTTGGCACTCCACAACAAGACTGCGTAATCGAAACGATTACTCACGGAGGGATCGTTCTTGACGTCGGCCAAGGATTCCGCGAGCGACGCGTCGACATCGCCCGCCAGCACCCGCGCGCGGCGCGACGCGCGCTTCACCTCGCCATCCGGATCGGCGCCATCCCCCGCCGCAAGCACCGCGGCGAAATCGACAGCCGCGGTCGCCGGATCGTCGGCGCGCAAAGCCGTGAATCCCTGCAAGCGCGAGATCGCCGCAGAAGCAGGCAGATTCTTGGCCAATCGGTCCGCAACCTGCCGCGCGCCGTAAATATTGTCGGCACCGCGCAGCGTCTTCTCGAGGCGGGACAACTCAGATGCCGTGCCGTCGGCGGAATTCGTCACGACGAATCGATATTCCCGTTCGGCCACCGGAATATCGTGCAGATCCAAGGCCGCGTCGGCCGCCAAGCGGTGCGATTCAAGGGCACCGGGGTCCGCATGGCTCCAGCGACCGGCGCCGGCGAGGGCCAGATCCGGTTGCAGTCCCAGCGTCGCGACCGCCACCGCGCGCGGCCATAGAGCCTGATCCAGATCGGCGGCAGCCCCATATTGGAGCGCCGCCACACGCGGCTCTCCTCGTGCAAGAGCCAATTCCGCGGTGACGGTATAAAATACGAGGGGTCGGGTCGGCGGTGCGTCGGGCTTACGATTCACCCCGGCACAGGCGGCTCCGGCTATGATGCCGAGGCCGAGACCGAAGCGCGCCAAGAGTGAAATCGAGAACACAACCGCACTATAGCGAACTGATTATGCTGCCGTCGCCAATTCCGGCTTGATCCAACGGCATATCTTCCCGCAAAATCAACGGCATACGGACGACAAGCGCTTCCATGGCATTCAATATTCTAGGCATCAACCACAAAACCGCACCGGTGGCGCTGCGGGAGAAGGTGTCGTTTGGCGAGGAACGTCTGCTCGCCGCCCTGCGGACGCTGCGCCAGGAATCGGGCGTCGCCGAGGTCGTGATTCTGTCGACCTGCAATCGCACGGAACTCTATTGGGCCGGTTCCGCGACGGGCACGGAAATGACGCAGTGGCTCGAGCAGCACCATGGTCCGGCCTTGGATCTTGCCAACAATTTATATGTCCACCAGGAACACCACGCGGTCGCCCATGCGTTCAGCGTGGCCTCCGGACTCGATTCCATGGTGCTCGGCGAGGCGCAGATCCTGGGTCAATTGAAAGACGCCTACCGCATCGCCCAGGAAGCGGGCGCAACCGGCCCCGCGCTCAACAAGCTGTTCCAAGCCGCCTTCTCGGCCGCCAAGCGCGTGCGCACAGAGACGCGGATCGGCGCGAATGCCGTCTCCTTGGCTTCCGCGACCGTGAGCCTTGCGCGCCGTGTGTATTCGGATTTGGGCGAACGCACAGCCTTGCTGGTCGGCGCCGGCGAGATGATCGCATTGACCGCGAGACATCTCGCGGGCCAGGGCGTGAAGCGCATGGTGATCGCGAACCGCAGTCTCGGACGCGCGCAAACTCTCGCGGCCGAACTCAATGCCTATGCCGTCGGACTGGGTGATCTCGGCACGGAATTGGCGAACGCCGATATCGTGATCAGCTGCACCGCGAGTCCCGTGCCGATCATCACCAAGACGCTAGCCGAGGCGGCCGTGCGTGCGCGCCGACGGCGACCGATTTTCATGGTCGATTTGGCCGTGCCGCGCGACATCGAGCCGCAGGTCGCGGATCTCGAGGATATCTACTTGTTTTCGATCGACGATCTGCAGCAGCTCGTCGATGAGAATCGCCAACAGCGCGAAGTCGCGGCCGACGGCGCGCGACTCATGATCGAGGAAGAGGTCGCACGCTTCCTTGCCGAAACGCGTGCGCACGATGCAGGCCCCGCGATTCGTGCGCTGCGCACGCAGGCGGATGCCATTCGCACCCACACGCTCGAGCAAGCGCGCCGCATGCTCGCCGCCGGCAAGTCCACGGACGAGACGCTCGATTATCTCGCCAACACGCTCACCAACCGCTTGCTGCACTCCCCCACCCAGGCCTTGCGTCATGCGGCGGAATTGGCCGATGCGTCACTGGCGGAGACGCTGACCCGCCTGCTGACCGAAGAACGCAATCGGCATTGAGGTGAAAGACTCCATCCGGCGTAAGTTGCAGAAACTCGACGAACGGTTCGAGGAGATCAGCCGGCTATTGTCGGACCCCGGTGTCATCAGCCGCCAGAATCAATTCCGAGAGCTCTCGATGGAGTACTCGAAGTTATCGGAGCTCGTCGGCCGCTACCGCCAATTTGTCTCCCTCGAGACCGATCTCGCCTTCGCGCGCGAAATGCAGGGCGATGCCGACCCTGCGACCCAGGCGATGGGACAAGAGGAAATCGACGCCCTGCTGCCGCGCATCGCCGACGAACAGGCCGCGCTGCAGCGCCTCTTGATCCCGAAGGACCCGCAGGACGACAGCAACATCTTTCTCGAAGTGCGCGCCGGGACCGGTGGCGATGAGGCCGCGATCTTCGCGGGCGATCTGTTTCGCATGTACGGCCGCTTCGCCGAGTCCAAGGGCTGGGAGGTCGAGATCCTGAGCGAAAGTCCCGGCGAGCACGGCGGCTATAAGGAAATCATCAGCCGCATCATCGGCCGTGGCGCCTACTCAGTCTTCAAGTTCGAATCCGGCACGCACCGCGTACAGCGCGTACCCGCAACCGAAGCCCAAGGCCGCATCCATACGTCCGCCGTCACGGTTGCGATCCTGCCGGAACTCGACGAGGTCGAGGCCATCGACTTGAATCCCGCCGACCTGCGCGTCGACACCTTTCGCGCCTCGGGCGCCGGCGGTCAGCACGTCAACAAGACCGACTCTGCGATCCGAATCACGCATATTCCGACCGGCCTCGTCGTCGAGTGTCAGGACGAGCGCTCGCAGCACAAGAACCGCTCGCGCGCGATGTCCCTGCTGAAAGCGCGGCTCTTGGCCGATGAACGCGAGAAGCAGCAAGCCAAACAAGCCCAGACCCGCAAATTGCAGGTCGGCTCGGGCGATCGCTCCGAACGCATTCGCACCTATAACTTTCCGCAAGGACGCGTCACGGACCATCGCATCAATTTGACCTTGTACAAGCTCGAGGATGTGATGAAGGGCCAGGTCGACGAGTTGGTGCAGGCTCTGAATCAAGAGCATCAAGCCGAAGAGCTCGCCTCGCAAACCGAATGAACGCAATGAGCCAATGAGCGCGATGACGACCATCGCCGACACACTACGCGCAGCGACGGCAGCGCTGGCGGAGCACAGTGCTTCGCCCCGCCTGGATGCCGAATTGCTGCTCGGGAAAGTCGCCGCAAAATCGCGCGCCGCACTGATCGTCGCCGGCGATACGCACCTGCCCGCCGACCTCGAGCGCCGCTACAGCGAACTGCTCGCCGCGCGCCGCGCCGGCGCACCGATCGCCTATCTCACGGGCACGAGGGAATTTTGGTCGCTCGAACTCGTTGTGACGCCCGATGTCCTCGTGCCGCGACCCGAGACGGAAACCCTGGTCGAGAGCGTGCTCGCCCTGATCCCTGAGCGGCGCGATTGCAGCGTTCTCGATCTCGGCACCGGCAGCGGCGCGATCGCGCTCGCCCTCGCGAGCGAACGCCCCCGGGCATGCATCACGGCGACCGATCTGTCCGCACAGGCGCTTGCCGTGGCCGCTGCCAACGAGCGCAAGCTTGGGCTTGGGGGTGCGCGAATCACCTGGCGCCAAGGCTCCTGGTTCGAGGCGGTGTCCGGGGAGTGTTTCGACCTCATCGTCTCGAACCCGCCCTATGTCGCTGCAGACGACGCTGCGCTCGCGTCGCTGCGGGCCGAACCCTTGCTCGCCCTCACGCCGGGCGCCACCGGCTTCGAAGCCTTCGCCGCGATCATCACGGACGCCAAGGAGCATTTGCGCAGCGGCGGCTGGCTCGCTTTCGAGCACGGTAACACCCAGGCCGCGCAACTCACGAGGATGTTCAAACAACAGGGCTTTAGCGCCGTCCGCACGGTTACCGATGCCGCGGGGCTGCCGCGCGTCACGCTTGCACAGTTCTCTTCATCCATTTTTTCTTCATCCAACTAGGAATTATCATGATCCGATTCACCACCACGCTCGGCGATTTCACGGTGGAGTTCTTCGAAAAAGAGGCCCCAATCTCAGTGGCCAACTTCTTGAAATACGTCGACGATGGCTTCTTCGATGGCACGATCTTTCATCGCATAGTCCCCGGCTTCGTGATTCAAGGCGGCGGCTTCACCGAAGACATGAGCCAGAAGCGCACCAATCCCGCGATCAAGAACGAGGCGGATAACGGCCTCAAGAACTCGCGCGGCAGCCTCTCGATGGCGCGAACCAACGACATCAACAGCGCAACCTCGCAATTCTTCGTGAATCTCAAGGACAACGACTTCCTGGATCATTCGCGCGGCAATTTCGGCTACGCCGTGTTTGCGCGTGTGACCGAGGGCATGGACGTCATCGACAAGATCGCCGCCGTCGACACCGGCCGCCGCAAAGGCTTCGACGATGTGCCGGTCGAGCCGGTCATCATGACCAGCGTGCGCCGCATCGCCGCCTAGTCGCCGGCCGCAGACGAATACGCGGCAGCTCGAGGGAATGGCGCGCAAAACGGGTTGGCTGGGTCGCGTGGTCCGCTGGCTGCTGTGGACTATCGCGGCCTTCTTGGTCGTCTCGATTGCCTTGGTCCTGCTGTTGCGCCGGTTCAATCCGCCGATCAGCGCCTTCATGGCCGAGGCCACCGTCGGCGCCTGGATCGATCGCGATCACGACTATCAGCTGCGCCATCAATGGGTGGACCTGACCCGCATTTCCCCCAATCTCGCGCTCGCTGTCGTCGCCTCCGAAGATCAGAAGTTTCCCGACCACTGGGGCTTCGACGTCGAAGCGATCGAGAAGGCCTACCAGATGAACCAACACAGCCACCGCGTGCGTGGCGCGAGCACGATCAGCCAGCAAGTCGCCAAGAACCTGTTCCTCTGGTCCGGCCGCAGCTATTTCCGTAAAGGCCTCGAAGCCTACTTCACGGTCTTGATCGAGGCCTGCTGGCCGAAGCGGCGAATACTCGAGATGTATTTGAATATCGCCGAATTCGGGACCGGCACCTACGGCGCCGAAGCCGCCGCACAGCGCTTCCTCCACAAGCCCGCAGCGCGCCTGACCCGCAGCGACGCCGCCGTGATGGCGGCCGTGCTGCCGAATCCCCAGAAATTCCTGATCACCGCCCCGTCGGCCTATGTACAGAAACGGCGCGCCTGGATCCTCGATCAGATGCAAGCCCTGGGCGGACCCGAGATGCTCGATGACATCGACGCCTACCCCGATCGACACTGAGGTCGCGCGACGCGTCGGCCAACAAGACAAGAAACCAGGTGCTATCCCGTTGCAGCCTTGAACAGGAACCACAAGAACCAAATCACCCAGATCAGCAAGGGTATCGCCCTCAACGGCTGTTGCATGAGTGCGAAGAGACCACCTGCGGCGGGACCGATACGCCCCAGACCGACGCGACCAAAGATCGTGACCCAATTCTCTCGAACCTTCGCGACCAGTTCTTGGTAGGCGCCTGCCTCGGCAGCCGGTAAGCACCAACGACTAATGAGCAATTCCCTTTCCAGCCGTACTTCGCGTTTTGCAATGATGAGCGCATTCGAATATCGAATTCCCGCAGCGTTCATGACCGAGTTCCAACCCTTTCCGTACCATCGGCGCGGCATGACCATTCGCACCTTCCATGTCGCACGCCGTGGACGACCGAGATGCACGTCGGTGCGTCGCTGTGTCCTCTTGAGCGGGTTGAGCTCGGTCGCTATCGATCCGACAGTCAGCTTGAATCCCCACCGTCCCTTAGCATCCACAGGTTTCCAGGCGTTGCGGATTTCGTAACTGAACGAAGCGACCAGGCAATTTGTCGCAGGATTGTCATCAATCTTCAATGGAGCCGTTTCAACAAGATCCGGCCAGGTAGCTCGCAGTTCGTTCGTGACCTGGTCAGCCAATTTCGAAAGGCCCTCGTTCTCGATCCGCTGCCGCATACCATCAGCTGCAAAGGAATAATAGCTAACCCGCATCGATACGGTCGCAAGCGATTCCGGTTTCGCCCCCAGCTGGAATAACTCTTCGGTTTCTCGATACGTGATCGGCTCGTCGTTCTCGAGGCGCTCAAGTGCCTGCGTAGTGCTCGTCAAGGGGAGCGCCCAGCCGGAATGCGGTTGGAAAATGGCCGCCAGTCGGCCCTCCTGCTTTTGCATGGTGGGGTCGAGCCAATATGTCCGCCCGTCGATCAGAAGACGAACAATGCAATGATTGAACACCGTAGGGGACGGAAGAAACTCGTCGAGGACACGGCCGTGGGTGGTCGAGGTCAGCGCAGCACAGGCATCGAGGCCCAAGCGGTGAGCGCCCGCCACGAACAATCGAGAGCCATCCTTGCAGTCGCCGAAGCGGCGAGTCCAAATAGTGTCGAGGTCGCGGGGTATGAAGCCGCCTTCCCCGAGCGACATGGCAAAGTAGCGCAGCTGCTTTTGCACGAAGCGCAGCCACTCCGACGCTCGATCGCCTGGATCAGAAAACTTTTGTGCTATCCGGTCGACTTCTAGCGCCAATTCGGCGGGCAGTTCCGAGCCTACATAATAGCCGGCGAAAAGCCCTGCAACCTGATTCCAGTCCCGATACTCCGAGAGCTGCACGGCCGGCACTTGGATCTGCCACGGCGGCGTGAATTCCTCTGTCTCCAGGCGCTTTTGGTTGCTCAAGCTCCATGTCGTATCGATTGCGTCTTGCGTGGTCGTGACAACGGCATCCGGTGGACCGCAGAAGGCTTTCTGAGCGATTTCTCGATGCACAGGCCGGAGGAGCCGATGACGAGATTCGACGCATGGCGCGAGCGCATTGAAGGCGAACCAACCCGCATATTGCCTGCCGATGATTGGATTGCTGTTCGTAATGGTTAGTGAGACGTCGAGTACATCATCGACGCGCAAGTCGGGTATCAAGAGGGTCGCCGTCAGTCGCCCATCCAGCGCGAGTTGCTCGAGCTTCTTCTCTCGCCTGAGAATCTGGAACGCATCGGGCTTCGCGTGGTCGATCTGTTCCTCAGACCGCCAAACGCGAATGAAATGTACGTCGACGCGTTGCAACTCCGGATCGAATTCCACAGCAAAGTGCGCGGCCTTCTCCGCGCCCGCGCGGGTGACGATTCGCTGCACGGTACGAAAGTGTTGCGAAAAACTCTCGTGATTTAGGTTGGTCTGCGAGTCAAATAGAATGCGCAGCACGCCATTATCGATATAGGGGTCGCTCATGCCCGATACAGCGTCGGCGTATGGCAAGTGCTCGACCCATTCAGGTAGCGGGCGGCATTGAACGCCAACGACGGGCTTTGCGGCCTCGCTGGTAGGCTGAAGGGGCTCGGGAACTGGATTGCTCATGTATTTCCGGTCAAATTGATTTTCCGCAAGCAATGGGCCGCGTGATGGTGCGACCGAGCTGTTCGCAGACCGAGAGAACAACGATGTTGCCGTGGATTCATGTCAGACCGGATCTCCAATGGAGGATTTGGTTTTCCCGGATTCTACAATTCCGGCGACCGGCGATGCGAGGAACAATACCGCCGCACCGCCGGCGAGGTGTGCGTCGAAATCCCCGATCTCATGGGAGCGCAGTTCTTGGCAATGGCACCCGATCAAGAGGGGCGCTCCGTCGCGTCCGCGAGGCTGGCGATCTTGCAGAGCGACGCATGCCAGGGTCCCGAAGAGATGACGATGAGCGCCTATCTACCGATGACCCCGTCTTTCGAACCCACGGCACCAAACACGCCGTATCGATTTGTGGTCATGCCCCGCAGAATCGTGCCGGTGGCGCCAGATGGACCGGTAGCGCCAGATGGACAATATCGGGCTGTGGGCAAGACGAGCACCACGACGATTTGGCATTTCTAATCGCGAGCGATGGGTGCGCTCTGGCGCTCAAGCCGCATCGGCCGCCGGCTTAGTATCGTCCGGGTCATAGCCCAAGTTCGGCGCCAACCAGCGCTCCGCTTCCTGCAAGCTGAGCCCCTTACGCCTCGCATAGTCAGCCACTTGTTCGCGATCGATTTGCCCGACCGCGAAGTAATGCGCTTCAGGGTGTGAAAAATAGTACCCACTGACGGCCGCCGTCGGCAGCATCGCATACGACTCGGTGAGCGTCATGTTGGCCGTCCGATCCGCGTCCAGCAGATTCCACAGCGTAGCTTTCTCGGTGTGATCGGGACAGGCCGGATAGCCGGGTGCAGGTCGGATACCGCGGTAATCTTCGCGAATCAGCGCTTCGGGATCACAGGCCTCGTCCGCTGCGTAGCCCCAGAACTCGCGGCGCACGCGCTCGTGCAAGCGCTCCGCGAGTGCCTCCGCAAGACGATCCGCCAGCGCTTTGAGTAGGATGGCGCTGTAATCGTCATGCGCCGCCTCGAAGCGCGCGACGTGCTCATCGATACCGATGCCGGCCGTGACCGCGAAGGCACCGATATAGTCTGCAGGGCCGCCGGCCGGTGCGATGAAATCCGCAAGACACAGCTGCGCCTGGTCGCGACCCTTGGCCTTCTGCTGACGCAGATGATGCAGACGCTCGCGCACCTCGCGGCGCGACTCGTCGGTGTAGATGTCGATGTCATCATCGCCGCTGCGCGCCGCAGGGAAAAAGCCGATGACTGCGCGGGCGCCCAGCCAGCGCTCCGCGATTATCTTGTCGAGCATGCGGCGCGCATCGGCGTAGAGATTGCTGGCGGCCTCGCCAATCACGGGGTCGGTGAGAACGTCGGGAAACTTGCCCGCAAATTCCCAGGCATTGAAGAACGGCATCCAATCGATGTAGGGGACGAGTTCTGCGAGCGGATAGTCTTCCATGACCTCCAGCCCCAGGAAGCTCGGCACAGGCGGCCGGTAGCGGGCCCAATCGATCGAATACTTCCGGGAGCGCGCTTGGGCGAGCGCAAGTTGCGGGGCCTTCGCACTCTTGCTGCGATGCTGCTCGCGCCGGGTCTCGTGCTCGGCTTTGAGTTGCATAACGAAAGCCGCCGAACCCTCGCGGCTGATGAGCTGCTGACAAATGCCCACCGAACGCGAGGCATCCTTGACGTAGACGACCGCACCGTCGTAGTGAGGGTCTATTTTCACGGCCGTATGCGCAGGGGACGTCGTCGCGCCGCCAATCAACAGCGGCTGCTTGTATCCCAGGCGCTGCATTTCCTTGGCGACGTGCACCATCTCATCGAGCGAGGGCGTGATGAGACCGGAGAGCCCGATCAGATCCGCGCCCTCGCGGGTGGCAGCCTCCAGAATCTTCTGACAGGACACCATGACGCCGAGATCGATGACCTCGAAATTATTGCATTGGAGCACGACGCCGACGATGTTCTTGCCGATGTCATGAACGTCGCCTTTGACGGTTGCGATCACGACCTTGCCGTTCGAGCGGCTGGTACTGCCCTTCTCCAACTCGATGTACGGCACCAAGACCGACACGGCCTTCTTCATGACGCGGGCGGATTTGACCACCTGGGGCAGGAACATCTTGCCGGCGCCAAAGAGGTCACCGACCACATTCATACCGGCCATGAGCGGCCCTTCGATCACATCGAGCGGTCGCACCGCCAAGAGCCGCGCCTCCTCCGTATCCTCGAGCACGAATTCGTCGATCCCTTTCACCAGCGCATAGGACAGCCGCTCGGCAACAGGCAGTGTCCGCCATTGCAAATCGTCACCGCGTTTGACGCTGGCCTCGCCCTTGTAACGGTCCGCGACCTCGAGTAAACGCTCGGTCGCATCCAAGCGCCGCGCCAGGATGACGTCCTCGGCGGCCTCGCGCAGGTCGGGCGGGATGTCCTCGTAGATCGCGAGCTGGCCCGCGTTGACGATGCCCATGGTCATGCCCGCTTTGATCGCGTGATACAGGAATACGGAGTGCATCGCCTCGCGCACGCGCTCATTGCCGCGAAACGAGAACGAGACGTTGCTGACGCCGCCGCTGACGAGAACCCGCGGCATGCGACGCTTGATTTCGGCGGTCGCCTCGATGAAGTCAAGGCTGTAGCGATGGTGCTCCTCGATGCCGGTCGCGACTGCGAAGATGTTCGGATCGAAGATGATGTCCTCAGGGGCAAAGCCCACGGCCGTGGTCAGCAAGCGGTAAGCGCGCTCACAGATCGCAACCTTGCGCTCGAGCGTATCGGCCTGCCCATGCTCATCGAAGGCCATGACCACGACTGCGGCGCCGTAGCGCATTAGCTTGCGTGCGTGCGCGAGAAACTGCTCCTCACCCTCTTTGAGGCTGATGGAATTGACGACGGCCTTGCCTTGCACGCATTTGAGACCGGCTTCGATGACCGACCACTTCGAGGAGTCGATCATGACCGGCACGCGCGCGATATCGGGCTCGGCGGCGATGAGGCTCAGAAACCGCACCATGGCGGCCTCGGAATCGAGCATGCCCTCGTCCATGTTCACGTCGATCATCTGCGCGCCGTTGGCGACCTGCTGGCGCGCGATGTCGACGGCGGCCGCGTAATCGCCTGCTTCGATCAGCTTGCGGAACTTCGCCGAGCCCGTGACATTGGTGCGCTCGCCGACGTTGACGAACAGGCTCCGCGCATCGATGTTAAGCGGCTCGAGACCGCTGAGCCGACAAGCAGGCGCGATCGCGGGCACGACGCGCGGCGCGAACCCACGCACCGCCTCGGCGAGCGCACGGATATGATCGGGGGTCGTACCGCAGCAGCCGCCGACCATATTGAGAAATCCGCTGCTCGCGAATTCCTGCAGGATGGCCGCGGTCTGTGCCGGTGACTCGTCGTATTCGCCGAAGGCGTTCGGCAGACCCGCGTTCGGATACGCGCACACGGCGGTCTCGGCGATGCGCGCGAATTCTTCGATATACGGCCGCAACTGCGCGCCGCCGAGAGCACAGTTGAGGCCCACGACCGCAGGCTTCGCATGCCGCAGAGAATTCCAAAACGCTTCGGTGGTTTGACCCGATAGCGTGCGACCGGAGGCGTCGGTGATCGTGCCCGATACCATGAGGGGCAGGTCCAACTCGAGCTCGTCGAGAACCTG
>Ga0116230_10002552_pt1 | contig 17545 bp, 16 predicted proteins | sample S1TSphfallax_3_FD_88678 | JGI IMG/M metagenome (GOLD analysis project Ga0116230, IMG submission 88678) | Host-associated microbial communities from peat moss isolated from Minnesota, USA - S1T2_Fd - Sphagnum fallax MG | ecosystem: Host-associated > Plants > Peat moss > Unclassified | place...
CGATCCCGACCTGCCGTTGATCAACGTGCGGACGATGGAGCAGCAGATTCGGGAGGACACGCAGCAGGAGCGGATCTTCGTGGCCGCGACATCGAGCTTCGGAATGCTGGCGCTGGCGTTGGCGGCGGTGGGCATTTACGGCGTGATGGCCTATTCCGTGGCCAACCGGACCAATGAGATTGGGATTCGGCTGGCGCTGGGCGCGCAGCCCAGGCAGGTGCTGGCCATGATTTTGCGCGAGGCGACGTGGATTTCGCTGGCCGGGGTGGTGGTGGGGCTGGGGGCGGCGCTGGTGCTGGCGCGGCTGGTCAAGTCCATGCTGTACGGATTGCAGCCGGCGGACCCGGTGAGCCTGGTCTCCGGTGCGGTACTGCTGCTGGCGGTAGGATTGGCGGCAAGCTGGCTGCCGGCGCGGCGGGCGGCCTCGGTGCAGCCGGTGGAAGCGCTGCGGCATGAGTGAAGTTACTGCTTCGCTGCTTTCAGAGATTTTTGGATAGCCTTTACGTCGAGAAGATCGCGTTCGCGACCCGCTTTGGATTTGTTGAGAACCAGGTCAGAGCGAATAAAGACATCGCGATCCTTCGTGGCGCGCGGTTCCGAGTAGACGCCAATGCATAGCCGCCGACGATCAGATACTTAACTCCCTGATCGTTGCACGCGCGTAAGAACTCTTTGAGGTCTCTTGACATCATCGTTGTCCGGTCCCTTGAAGGCGGCGGCGAATGCGTATGCGGCTTGGCTGACTTCTCCGACAGCGAAGAGGCGTTCGCCGACAGTCAGACTCTCCCAGTAACGGTCGACCTCGACCTACTGCTCCGAGGAATCCGTTACTCGGCGGATTGTCTTATCCATCGTCATCGTCACCTCTATTCGCGGCTGGGGGTGGGGATGTAGGAGGTGGATTGGGTGATGCCGTCGAGGATGGGGAGCGTGGGCAGCTCGTGGGTTTGGCGGAGTTCGGCGAGGACGGAGTCGAGGTGGTCGAGGACTTCGGGGACGGTCATGGTGTAGATTTCGCGGGAGGCGTCGTAGCCTTCTTCGATAAGGGCTTTGAGATAGTGCCCGGCGATCTGTGCCGCGAGCTGATCGGTGATGACTTTGCCGGTGCGCTTTTTCTGCTCGACCCAGGCGAGGCAGGGCATGGCGATCCACATGGGCTTGCCGTTGACGTCGAAGCGGACATCGACCGCGTCGGCGTGGCGGGTGGCGATGGCGACGATGTTGGCTTTCCAGCGGCAGTGGAGGTCTTCGCCGGTCCAGCGGTCGGTGACGTGGAAGTCTTCGTACATAGTGCAAGCGTAACGGGTGTCGGGGATTGAGGGCAAGCGCGGATCGCGAACGGGCTTGCAGGCGCGCGAAATTGAGCGCGATCGAATGTCCGTCACCTTCCGACGGGGACTCGAACCCGTCGGCCGCGCACTGTAACCCCTCTGCCAATCTCCATACTGTGCGGTATGCTTTATCGACCGCGTACTCACGCGCACACCGATCCCACGGCAGCTTGACGGGAAAAATCGACGTAGAGTGCAGTTCTGAAATGCTTCCGGCACTGGAACTGGAGCCCAGTTTCTTGGCCCTGAAATTCGACTGGTCCGTGCGCCCCTGCTAAACTAGTGGGGTTGTGCCTGCAACAATGCCTGCCTCGCGTACGGCTGAGTGCTCGCCTGCGAATTCAATCTCGGATCAAAATTCCGAACAAATTTCTGAGCAATCGAACGAAGGACTCAAGTGGATTCCCAAACGCGTCACGCGCTGAAGCAAGATAAATTCGTACAAACGACCCAATCCGGAGTGAGCTGGGTAGGGGAGCATCGCAGCACCGTCATCCGCTACTCGATCGCCGTGGTTGTCGTTCTGGCGCTGGCGGTTGCCGGTCTGGTGTATTACACGCAGCGGTCGGCGGCGGCGGAGACGGCGCTGGGCGCGGCCATGGATGTGTACGGCTCGCAGTTGGCGCAGCCGGGTGTTCCGCCGGCCGCCGGAACGTACGCGACGGCGGCGGAGCGGGCCAAGGCGGCGAATGCGAAGTTTGTCGAAGTGGCGCATCAATACGGATGGCTCTCCGAGGGCGCGAAGGCGCATTATTTTGCCGGGCTGACTTATGAGGAACTGGGGCAGACGGCTTCGGCTGAGACGGAGCTGAAGGCGGCGGCCGGCTCGATGGACGGCAATCTGGCCAGCCTGGCCAAGTATGCGCTGGCCGGCTTTTACCGTCAGACGGGCCGGGACGCTCAGGCGATCGAGATTTACAACGCGCTGATTGCCAAGCCGACCGACGCGGTTCCGGCGTTTACGTCGCAGTTGGCGCTGGCGGATTTGTATTCGACCGCAGGCAAGACGGAGCAGGCCAGGCAGATCTGGGCCAAGATCAAGGACGCGGACAAGACTGGCGCGGCTGGGTCGATCGCCGCCGAGAAGCTGACAGCGAAGAAGTAGCGCTTTCCGGCGAAGGTTGCGTCACGAGATGGTCTGCGCCCGCGCAGGCCATTTTTTCGATTGATCGGCCGACGCGCCTCCGGTGAGCGAAGCTGCGGGCGGCCGCGTCCTTTACGCTATGGGAACCAGTAGCCCAGCGTTTGCGGGATGGATGGAGATACCGGCTACGCCGGGTATGCAATCTTTGGGTCAGCACGAGCGGGCTGGAGCGGGCGATGCGGCGGCGACCATTGCGGCGCTGGTGGACGAGTATGCCGGAACGCTGTACCGTGTGGCGTATTCGGTGCTGCGCAATACGGCGGATGCCGAGGACGCGGTGCAGGAGGCGTATCTGCGGGTGCTGCGGCATCGCGAGACGCTGCATGAGATTCGCGATCCGCGGGTGTGGCTGGTGCGGATTGTTTGGAACGTGGTGCTGGACCGCAAGCGGCGCTCGAAGACTCGTCCGGAGACCGACGATATTGCCGATCTGGCGCGGCTGTTGCCGGCTTCAGGGCTGAGCGCGGAGGAGCGAGTCGCTTCGGCGCAGCATCATGAGCGGGTGTTGCGCGCGGTGGGGACGCTGCCGGCGAAAGAGCAGCGGGTGCTGATGCTCTCGGCCTTCGAGGAGCTTTCGAGCGTGGAGATTGCGCGTGTGCTGGGCACGACGGAGTCGACGATCCGGTCGCGGCTGTTCCGGGCGCGCAAACTGCTGGCGGGGCTGCTTAACGGTCCGGCAAGTCCGGAGCAGGGCAATGCGGGAGGTGCGCTATGAATCGGAATTGGACGGAAAACGGTGAGGGAACGCGGCATGAGGCGGAGGAGACGCTGCGCCTGGTGGCCGCGTTGCCTCCGCCGGGGGAGTTGACGGATCGTATCCATGCGCGGCTGGGAGCGGAATTGCGGGTCCCGGCGCGGCGAGGGTTCTGGGCGCACTGGCAGCCGGCGCGGCGGTTTCAGTTTGCCGGGGCGGCGGCGCTGGCGGTGGCTGTGGCGGGTTCCACGTGGACGGTTTATCACCGTCGGCCGCAGGCGGGAGTGGGCGCTCAGACGGTGCGTCCGGTGGCGCCGGTCGAACCCACGGGCGAAGGCTTTGGGACTGCCGGCGCGGTGCGTGTGCCGCCTACGCTGAATCCAATCAAGGTACACCCGGCTCCGCACCGCAAGCCGGGGGTGGGGCATGCCGCCGTGAAGCCGAAGGCCGCGGTTACCGCGCCCGCAACCGCTGGCGCCGCCGACCCGAACTGATCGGAATCAGGCTTCTTTGGCCTCGTTGAGCAGGAAACGGAAGAGCATCTGGACGATGGCCAGGACGGCCGCACCCCAGAAGGCCGCGCCGAAGCTGCGGATGTGGAATCCCGGCACGAAGTTGGAAGCCAGCTCGAGGACGATGGCGTTGACGACGAGAAGGAAAATGCCGAAGGTAAGAATGACGATCGGCAGGGACACGAGTTTCAGCAGCAGGCCGACGGTGGCGTTGAGAAGGCCGAAGACGACGGCGGCGATCAGCGCCGTCGCCAGCGAATCGACGTGAAATCCCGGCACCAGGCGGGAAACGATGAGCAGGGCTACCGCGCTGAGCAGCCAGTTTGCCAGCATTCGAAGCATTCCGAAGGGTCTCCGTATTGGAACTGCGATGCGAGGGTACGCGAGATTGGATCCCAGCGATTTTCGCACCATTCTGTCATTGAGATGCGTCCAAAGGGGCATGAGGCTGGCTGGAATGGGAAGGAAGATTGCTGTTTTTGCCGCATTTGCTTCGATTTTCTGCTTGCCGGCCACTTCCGCAGCCGCCGCGCAGGATGCGACCGGGTCCGCTTCGCCGATTCCGGACATCCGGCAACTGATGCTGCAGGTGATGGACCACCAGAAGCAGCTCGAAAAAGTGCGCGAAAACTACACTTACCATGCCAGCAGCGTCTCGCAGGAGCTGGATGCGAGCGGCAAGGCGACCAAGACGGAGAGCGAGGAGAGCGAAGTTTTCTTCATCAACTCGCACCGGATCGAGCGCACGATCGCCAGGGACGGCAAGCCGCTTACGGACCGCGAGCAGGAGAAAGAGCAGGAGCGGATCAACAAGCTGGTCGAGAAGGCGCAGAACACCCCGCCGGGAACGCCGCTGGAAAATCGCGACGAGACGATCAGCGTGACGCGGATTCTGGACATTATGCAGGTGACGAATCCGCGGCGCGAGACGTTTCGCGGGCGCAGCACGATCGTTTTCGAATTTGCCGGCAAGCACGATGCGAAGACGCATGGGATTGCGGAAGACGCCTCGAAGAAGATCGCCGGGACGCTGTGGGTGGATGAGAAGGATCTGCAAGTTGCGCGCATGGAGGCGCATTTCACGGATAACTTCCATGTTGCCGGAGGGTTGCTGGCCAATGTGCAGAAGGGGTCGAGCTTTTACTTCGATCAGGCTCCGGTAAACGGGGAGATTTGGTTTCCGACGCAGGCCGAGGGGCATGTGGAGGCGCGTGTGCTGCTGGTGAAGGGGATTCGGCAGCATTTCGTCGAGCGCGATTCGAAGTACGAGCGGTTTTCGGTGGAGACCGAGACGGGCAAGGCGGCGACTGTGGTTCCGGATAAGAAGAACTAGCCGGTGGGATGGGGTGCGCCGCGCGATCTCTCCAAACCGTGCGTGACATCCAAATGGATCGTCAAGTTTTTCGTGAATTTGGGCGTTTTCTGTTGACCTTCGCAATGGGGAAGCGATGAACTGAATTGGTTATGAAAATTCAGCCGCTCCGGGACTTTCCTTCCATGCTGTGCGCCGGGGTATTTTCGCTCGCAGCCGCTTTCCTCTGTATGGCTGGCCGGCCGCTTGAGGCGCAGGCACCTTCTCCGGTCACCCTGACCGTTCAGTTGCTCGATCCGATCGACTCCGCGCAGGGCACCGCTGGCCAGCGATACCGCGCCGCGATGGCGAAAGACAGCGCGGTTGGCAGCATCACCCTCGTCAAGGGATCGCCCGCGACCGTGACGCTGGTTCCCGGCGAAGGGGGCATTCGCTGGACGCTGCATCTGATCGAGGTGACCGTCAACGGCAAACTGGCTGGCGTGTACGGACTGAACCCGGCCGTCGTGCCCGGCTCTCCGGGCGACTTTTCGACGATGTCGAAGACTACCGCGATGACGCGGGACCGGATTGCGGTTGCGGCGGGGGCCAATATCCGCTTTGCGCTCGCGCCGCCTCCGCGGCCGGCTCCAGCGCAGGGCACGCCGCAAGGCTCGGCATCGGCCGGCAGAGCCAGCGCAGCGTCCCCGGCGCCCGCCCCGTCTGCCGCCGGCCAGGACAGCACCGCGTACTATGCCAAGCAGCCAGTACCCGGTCCCAAACCCGGCGAGTTCTCGCATATTGGCCCGTTTGGGTCGATCCTCTACGACAAAGACGCCAACATCGAAGTGCGGCTCGACCGCTGCGACCGCCAGGCGACCGCGTCTTCCACCTGCGACGTCACTGTGATGAATCGCGGCAAGCCCATCACGCTCAGCCCCGCGATCGGGGGATTTGCCATCTTCGACTCGAAGGGGCAAGGCATTGGATTGCAGGGAGGGCAGGCTAAGTGCTGCGGCGATCGCAACTTCGGCATGTTTCTGCCCGGCGTGGCGACCCACGCGCACTTCAAGTACGATGGGCTGGACCCGGATGTGAAGTCGCTGGCGCGGGTGAGCGTCAAGTTCTTCTTCACCGGCAGTGGCCGCTACTCGGAGTTTGAGTTCCGGGATGTACCGCTTGGCCAAGTGGCGCAGAAGGAGTTTACCCCCACGCTGCTCGAACCGCCCGCCAAGGTCGTCGAGGATGGGGGATGGCGCATGTCCTTCGAGCGCTGCTCCCCATATACTCGCCCGAAAGCCCCGGATTTTCAGGTGGTCGAATGCTTCTTCAAGATTGAAAATCTCAAAGCGGACCGTGGCATCGATCTTCAGCGGACCAATTTCGTCGATCCCGAGGGTCGTACCTTCGATCCCAACTGGAATCCCGACGCCAACCCCAACGCCTTCGACAGCCCCAGCATCGGATTCATCGGCGATGAGGCCACGTATGCCCGCACCTCGACAGTTCCGTTGCAAGGCCCCGTGCTCGACCACAAAATCTACAACCAACCTCCCATCAAGTATGGGGAGCCGCGCTATGTCTTTGCGGTGTATTCCGTGGTTCCGAAGGATGTGAAGCATATCGTGCAGCTCGACTATAGCTTCTCCTGGGGACCGAATACGTGGTTCCAGGGGACATTCCGCGACCTCGATCTGACGCCGATGCCGCATGTTGCCGCGGCTGCCGCGGCGAAAAAGACGAAGTAAAAGGGCGTGGCGGGTCGTTTTCCTGCCGCAGGACTGCGAGGATTGGGGAGCGTGAAGGCGATGGCGGTTCAAGACCGGAATATGGCGGCGGTTCTGGATGAGGTGCGACGGCGCGAGTTTGCGCTGCTGGAGCGGCTGGGGACGTTGGTAGAGATTGAGTCGCCGACCGGCGACAAGGCCGGCGTGGACCGTGCGCAGAGCGTCTTTGCGGCGTGGGCCGAGGCTGCGGGAGGGCGGGTGAAGCGTCATGCGTTTCGCGAGTTTGGCGATTCGCTCGAAGTTACCTTTGGCAAAGCGGCGCCGGGCGGCAAGTCGACGCTGCTATTGGGCCATCTGGATACGGTTTGGGCGCTGGGGACAATCGCGAAGATGCCGTTTCGAGTTACCGAGGATCGCATTGCGGGTCCGGGCGTGTTGGATATGAAAGCGGGAGTGCTGATGGCGCTGACTGCCGTCGAGACACTGCTGGAGTTAGGGCTGCTGAAGCGTCCGGTAACTCTGCTGATTCACGGCGACGAAGAGGTGGGCAGTCCGGCCTCGCGCAAGCTGACGGAGCAAGTGGCGGGCGAGTGCGAGGCGGTGTATGTGCTGGAGCCGGCGCAGGGCGATGCGGGCGCTTACAAGACGGCGCGCAAGGGCGTGGGTCACTACAAACTAACGGTCCAGGGCGTTGCCGCTCATAGCGGCGTGGATTATCAAAAGGGGCATAGCGCGGTGGTCGAGTTGGCGCGGCAGATTGAGGCGCTTCATGCTCTCACCGATCTGAGCAAAGGAATTACGGTGAATCCCGGCGTGATTGGTGGAGGAACCTGCTCGAATGTCATTGCCGCCGAAGCATGGGTCGAGATTGACGTGCGGATTGCGCGCACGCGAGATATGGCGCCGATGGATCGTAAACTGCATAAGCTGCGACCTTTCGATGCTAAGTGCAAGTTAGTCGTCGAAGGCGGGATGAATCGGCCGCCGATGGAGCGATCGAAGGGAACGGCGGCGCTGTTTCGGCGCGCGGCGAAGCTGGCCGCCTCGATGGGTTTGGCGCTCGCAGAAGCGGCGACGGGCGGGGCTTCGGATGGCAATCTGACCGCGGCGCTGGGGATTCCGACGCTCGACGGCATGGGCGCGGTGGGCGCGGGGGCGCATGCGCCGCATGAATATCTGGAGCGGAAGCACCTGGCGACGCGCACGGCGTTGCTGGCGGCGATGCTGGTTTGACGATTCAGATTTTTCCGGCGTTTGTGGTACGCTCGCCGTGTAAACGACCGACAATTGAGCGAGCCGGTTTCAGAGAATGGCACAAAGTTTATTTCACTTGAACGACAGCCCGGCGGGTCTGGCGGTTGCCGAGGCCGCGCCGCTCGATCTCTCCGAAGCCGCGCCGGGGCTGGTGCAGGTTTTGCGCGCCCGGAAGACATTCGGCGACAAGAGCGCACTCAAAGGCATCACGTTCTCCGTCCCCGCCGGGCAGATTTGCGGCTTGCTGGGGCCAAATGGAGCCGGCAAGACCACGCTCTTCCGGCTGCTGATGGGCATTCTCAAGGCCGCGGAAGGCTCGCTGCGCATTGACGGCCACGATTGCTTCGACGAGCGGGTGACGGTGATGCGGCTGATCGGGTTTTTGCCCGACGAGCCGGTCTTCTACTCGTATCTTTCCGGACGGGAAGTCCTGGAGCTAAGCGCGGCGATGCATGGCCTCGATGTCTCCGAAGCAATGGAACGGCTCACCCCGGCGATCGCCCGGCTGCGCCTGGCCGAGGACATCGACAACTACGCCGAGGACTACTCGCGCGGGATGAAGAAGAAGCTTGGGCTGCTGCTGGCGTTGCTGCACCAGCCGAAGCTGCTGGTGCTGGACGAGCCGACCAACGGGCTCGATGTGGAATCGACGCACCTGTTCTACGAAATCATCCAGGAAGTGGCCGCGCAGGGGACGACGGTGCTGTTTTCGACCCACCTGATGGACCATGTGACGAGGCTCTGTTCGCACGCGGTGATTTTGAATGAGGGCGTGGTGGTGGCGCAGGGTTCGCTCGAGTCGCTTTCCGCCGAGCACGGGCAGGCGACGCTCGAAGAAATCTTCCTCGAACTTACGGCAAGGCCGGCGCAAACGGCATGAAACCCGACGCAAATCCGCCCAGCTTCTGGCAGACGGTTCGCATCCTGCTGCGTACCGCGCGCAAACGCGCCTCCGGGCGGCAGCGGCGCCAGCAGGAGCTGATGAACAACCGCGCGAAGAAGAGCACGACGGACTGGAGCGCGCTCGGGTTTTTCTTCCTCTTCGTCATGATGGCCGCCGTCAATATCATGGCCGCGTTCGCCGTCAACAGCGCCGTCGAGGCCGCCCAGCGCGCCGATGCGGAGCTGCATGGCATCGTGGTCGTCAGCCGCGCATTTGAGGAGTCCGCCTTCGTTCCATGCGATCCGCCGCGCCGGTGGACGAGTTGCCGCTCGGACCGTATCGACTACGCCTCGGAGGCCAAACGCATCGCGGACCACTTCGGCGGCAACAAGGCGGAAATCGAAAAGAAACTGCGCGGCACACTCGATGGCGCAAAGCCCTTCACCCTGTTTTCGGAAGACCGCGCGGCCCCTGGGCTGAAGGCGCTTCCGAGTTCCGGCAGAATGCCCGCGCTGGTTGGCTCGGCCGTCCTCTTCCTTTGGTTCGTCATGCTCGTCTTCCAGGGCGAGGGGCTGGAGCTGGACATCCAGCGACGGCGGCATCCCATGTGGGAGTGGCTCTACTCGCATCCGATCCCGACCGGAGCGATTTTTCTCTCGGAGATGATCGCGCCGATGGCCGCCAACCCCATCTACTGGACCGGCCCGCTGTTTTCGGGCTTCCTCTATGGCCTCGCGTACAGCGATCCGCTGATTGGACTGGCGGCAGCACCGCTCGTCGGCGTTCCGGTGACTGTGGCCGCCGCCTGCCTGGGCAAAGCTCTGGAAATTGGGGTTCTTCTGCGCTTTCCGCCCCGCACGCGCGGCGGGCTTGTGGGCCTGATGAGCTGGGCGGGGTACGCGGCCATGATGTTTTTCTTCGTGGCTTTCTACTTCCTTCCGATTCTGATTACCGGCGCGGCAAGACTGCTCCATTTCTTCACCTTCGTCCCTTGGCCGTGGCTGGGACTTTTCCTCGGCGCAACGCCGGCCGGAGGGTATTCCTTCCCTCTCGGGGTGGCCGTCTGCGGAACTGGGTCGGTATGCGTCATCGCCGCCGCCGTCGCTTTCAGCGTGTGGGGAACGAAGCGCGGGCTTGCCGGCCAGTTTGCCAAGGCTGACCCCGCGCCTTCGGCCCACCGCAAGGGCGCGCCGCGATTCGGCCGCGAACCGCTCTATCGAAAAGAGTTTCTTTGGTTCATCCGCGACCGCAGCGCCATTGTCCAGACCATCCTGATCCCGCTCACGGTGGCCGGCTACCAGGCCTTCAACATGCGCTTCCTTACCCAGCACGCGGCGGAGGCATGGAATTATCTCTGCGGCGCGGCGATCCTTTTCGGAACCTACTTCCTATGGGTGCTTGGACCGAAATCTCTGGCCAGCGAGGGTTCGGCGCTGTGGATTGCGCTGACCTGGCCGCGCGGACTGGAATCTCTGCTCAAAGCCAAGGCGTGGCTTTGGACGCTGATTTCGTCCGGCCTGGTGGGTATCGTGCTCGTCTTCGGATGCTTCCTTTTCCCGCGGGAAATCTGGAAGATCGGCCTGGTCGCGGTGGCGTGGTACTTTTTCGGGCGCAGCATGGCGGAGAAATCCGTCACGCTGGTTACGGTGACGAGCGAATCCGGCGAGGTGCAGAAAATCCCTGGAGGACGGCGCTGGGCGGCGCAGCTTGGGATGCTGACCTTCGCCATCGGCATTTGCACCCAGCAGTGGCATCTTGCGGTGATTGGCATCGTCTACTCGTGGATTACCGCGGCGGCGATGTGGCAGAACTTCCGCGCGCGCCTTCCGTTTTTGTACGATCCGTGGGGGGAAACGCTGCCCAAGCCGCCCACGCTGATGCATGCGATGATCTCGATTTCCATCCTCATTGAGGCGGGAGCGGTCATTTCGGGCATCGCGCTGGCCGCGCTCGGGCGAAATAACCTGGGCATCGCGCAGGCCTTGGGCTACGCGGTCTGCGCAGTGGGGGTGACGATCGGCGCGACCATCTTCCTGGGAAACCGCGAGGTGACCGCCGACCAGGTCTGGCTCTGGAAGCCCGATCCGCCCCCTGGACCGGCTCCAGGAAAGTACGATTGGCTGGACGCGCCGCCGGAGCCGTTTCTGAAGCGCTACGGGCTGCTGGACCTCCAGCTTCTTCCCGCGCTGCTGATGGGCGCGGCGGGCGGCCTCGCCCTGGGCATGGTCGGCCGCGGCTACGGCTATCTGTTGGCGCATCTGGCGGCTACGCGGGAGATTGTCGAGAAAACGCAGCAAACGCTGGCCGAAAACCCCGATCTGCGGGCTTCCTACTTCGCGATGGCGGTGTTTTTCGCTCCATTCGCCGAGGAATTTCTCTTTCGCGGGCTGCTTTTTCGGGCCTTGGACCGGGAGTGGGCGGGACGCTTGGGTGGATGGGCGGCGATTTTGGGCAGCGCGGCCTTCTTTGCGATCTACCATCCGCTGCTGGCCTGGCCTCCTGTGTTTCTGCTCGGCGCCACCAACTGTTTGCTCTTCAAGAAGACCGGGAAACTGGTGCCGTGCGTGCTGCTGCATATGATTTACAACGCCGTGGTGCTGAGTTAGCCGCGCCGAACGCCGCGCGGATTGCCGTGCTGAGAGAAGCCCCGGCGACACAACAAAACTTGTCATGCTGAGCGTAGCGAAGCACCCGCTGTTGCCTTTGGCTCCGGATTGGCTCTTTCCTGCTGTTCCGGAATGGAAATTCGCTCTTCCGTAGGCCAGCAAACCCCGGTAATCTGGAGCGAACGGCGGTAATTAGCGCATAATAGGGGCGCAATTCCCAAATCAGGAGCGCCGAATGCGAAATCCCCCTTCCTCGGTCTTCCGCAGTCTCCTTGGCGCCTTGGCCATCGCGTCCGGTATCGTTTGCGGCGTCGGCTCCGCCCGCGCGACGCTGGCTAGCTCCGCGGACGCTGCCGGTCCTCAGACCGGCGGCCAGGCAGCCCAGCCCATTGTGGACAAGATCGAAATCCGTGACACCATTCAGCCGATCAGCGCCGGGCGGCTGATTCGCGCCATCGACACCGCCAATCGCCAACATGCCGCCGCTCTCCTGGTCGAGCTCGACACGCCCGGCGGCCTGCTCGAATCCACGCGGCAGATGGTGGGCGCGATCCTGGGCAGCAAAGTACCCGTCATCATTTACGTCGCCCCGGCTGGGGTCCGCGCGGCATCGGCCGGCTTCTTTCTGCTCGAATCCGCCGATGTGGCCGCCATGGCGCCGGGGACCAACACCGGCGCGGCGCATCCGGTGCTTGAGTCCGGCACGCCCGACCCGACCATGAAGATGAAGATGGAAAACGACGCGGCCGCTTTTCTGCGCTCCTACGTGACGCGCCGTGGCCGCAATGTCGAGCTGGCCGAATCCGCCGTCCGCGAGTCCAAGTCGTTCTCCGACCAGGAAGCCCTGTCGCAGCATCTGATCGACCTGGTCGCCCCCGACGAGACCCACCTGATGAACGATCTCGACGGGCGCAAGATCGCGCGGCTGGACGGCGGGGAGGCGACGACCCAAACGCTTCACCTGCGCAACGCGAAGATCGTCACGCTTCAGCCGACGATCCGCGAACAGATGCTCGGCTACCTGTCGAACCCGAACATTGCGCTGATGCTGCTGGTGGGCGGGGCGCTGCTGATTTATCTCGAATTCAACGTTCCCGGCACCATCGTTCCCGGCGCTCTGGGGACGGTGATGGTGCTGCTGGCGGTCTTCTCGTTGGATCTGCTGCCTATCCGCCATACCGCGGTGCTGCTGTTGCTTGCCGCCGCGGTTTTACTGGTTCTTGAACTGAAGTTCGCGAGCCACGGCATTCTGGCGCTTGCCGGCACCGTCTGTCTCGCGTTTGGTACGCTGACGCTGATTGATGCGCCGATTCCGGAGCTGGCCGTTCAGCCGGCCGTGGCGATCGGCCTGTGCATCGCCTTCGCCACGATCACGCTGATCCTGCTGCGCTTTGCCGTGGCAGCGCGCCGCAATAAGGCGCTAACCGGCCCAGCGGCGCTGGTCGGTTCGCTGGGCACCGCGATGGAGCCGATCTGGACGCGCAACACTCTGCCGATTGGCCGCATTCTCGTCCAGGGAGAGATTTGGCAGGCGACCGCCGTCGCTCCGGTTCCCGAAAACGACAGCGTTCGCGTCATTGGCTTCCACGGCGATGTGCTGGAAGTGGCCCACGCCGTGGCGCCTGGACTGAGAACCCCCTAACGCGCATTCAGGAGAAGCACCATTTCTCTCACTCTTCAGCAGCAGTTCGGCCAGATCGACATCTACGTCTTCGATCAGATACTGCGGGGCAACATCGCGCCGCGGATGCGCGTACTCGACGCTGGCTGCGGCTATGGGCGGAATCTCGTCTACCTGCTGCGGCAGCGGTGCGAAGTGTTTGCTTTGGACGCCAATGCCGACGGGGTGGAAGAGGTGCGCCGGCTCTCCGAGCTGCTCGAAACCGGTTTGCCGCCGGAAAATTTTCAGGTTGGCGCCATCGAACGGATGCCCTTCCCCGACTGCTTGGCTGACGTCGTTCTCTGTAGTTCCGTGCTGCACTTCGCGCGCGACGAAGCGCATTTCCGCGCCATGCTGGGTGAACTCTGGCGCGTCCTCAGGCCCGGCGGACTGCTTTTTACCCGCATCGGCTCTCGAATCGGGATGGAATTTGAACCGCTCGGCAACGGCCTTTACCGCACCGGCGATGGCTCGGCCTGGTTCCTCGTCGACGAAGCGATGCTCCTGGAGCTTACCGCGGAGATGGACGCCCAGCTCGCCGACCCGATCAAGACCACAGTCGTTCAGAATCATCGCTGCATGACCACCTGGGTTCTGCGCAAACGGCCCAACTGACGGCCTCTACGGCAACTCACGCACCCAGATATTGCGGAAGCTGATCGGCTCGCTTTTGTCTCCGTGCGCCTGGAGTTTGATCGGCGCGCCGTCGAATGCCTTGTAGAACGGCTTGCCGATGTAGCGCGTCTCGCCTTGCAGCTCGAAGTGGTTTTCGACCAGCACTCCGTTGTAGAACACGGTCGCAAAGGCAGGCGACTTCAGCGTCCCGTCCGCGTTGAACTTAGGCGCCGTCCAGATCACGTCGTAACTCTGCCACTCGCCCGGCTTGCGGGCCGGATTGGCCAGCGGAATCGCCTGTTTGTAGAGGCTGCCCGCCATGCCGTTCACATAGGTCTTGTTGCCGTAGGCGTCGAGCACCTGCAACTCGTATCCCGCGTCGCCCGGCCCGGTCGAGGCCAGAAAGACTCCGCTGTTGCCGCGCCCCTGCCCGGCGCCGGTGATGTTCGCGGGTATCTTCCACTCGATATGGAGCTGGTAGTTGTGAAAGCCGCGCTTGGTTTCGATGTTGCCGCCGCCGTTCTTGTTCACGGTCATCACGCCGTCCGCGACGACCCATTGCGCGGGGGACTTGTCTTTGGCGGTGACCCACTCGTCCAGGTTCTTGCCGTCGAAGAGCACAATTGCGTCTGAGGGCGGCGGCGCCTCGACCGCCGGACCCGGCGTGACCACCTTCGGCACGGGCTCCCAGACTTCGGTTTCCTCCGGCTTGGGCGCGGCCGGGGTTTGCGCAAAAAGGGGAGCGACCGTTGCGAGCAAAGCCGCGCTCAAGAGTAGCTTCGAAACCGGTATCCGCATCATGCAAGCAAAATACACCCCAAACCCTATCCCTGGGCAAACGATTTCTCCAACGGGAAGGCAAGCCTGCGCCGGCCGCCATCGAACTCGGCAGCCGGCAAGCTCCGCCATTTTCAGGCTCCGACCTCTTCATCCGACCCGAAACCGTGCCCATGCGCCGTGGCGATTTCCTCAAGAAATTGCCACCCGGCTGGAAGTCAAGCGGCAAGGATGGGAGGCGAAAATGGTTTAAAATCGCCATCATGACCGCTCCAAATTGGAATCGAAGAGAGTTCGTCGGCCTGGCCGCCGCCACCGCCGTAGCCGCTGGATTCCGTCCAGCGAACGCGTTCGCCGCTGAGCCGACGGCTCCGCTGAAGCCATTTGCGCTGGGCCTGCTGATCGTCCCCTTCAGCGCGGCGGAGGAGAAGTTCCGCGTTCTGAAAGATCTGGGTCTGAACAACTGCTTCCTCTCGCTGGACGGCTACATCAACGGCTTCACGCCCGCAGTCGTCAGCCAGTATCGCGACCTGATCGCGAAGTACGAAGTTACCGTTACCACGGTCGAGGTCGTCCGCCCCGAGCCGCTCAAGTGGAACTTCCTCGAAGGCCCATCGACCATCGGACTCATCCCGCCCAAGTACCGCGCGGCGCGCATCGACGCGCTGCGCCAGGTTTCGGACTTCGCCAAACAGCTCGGCATTGGCCAGGTGCAGACGCATTGCGGTTTTATTCCAGAAGACCCCGCCGACCCGCTCTACCCGCAGGCGGTTGAGGCGATCCGCACCGTCGCGCAACACTGCCAAGGGAACGGCCAGTATTTCCTGATGGAAACCGGCCAGGAGACGCCGACGACGATGTCGCGCATGATCCGGGACGTGGCCATGCCGAACCTGGCCGTCGGGCTCGATACGGCGAATCTGATTCTCTACGGGAAGGCCAATCCTGTCGACGCGGTCGATATTCTGGGGCCGCATGTGCGCAGCATCCACGCCAAAGACGGCCGCTGGCCGACCGACCCCAGCGAGCTGGGCGAAGAGGTGCTGATCGGCAAGGGCTTGGTCAACTTCCGCGAAGTCTTCACCAAATTGCATAAGATCGGCTACACCGGCGCGGTCACCATCGAGCGCGAAACCTCCGGCCCGCAGCAGATTGAGGATGTGCGCGCGGAGAAGGTGTACCTCCAGCGTATCCTCGACGAAGTGCTCGCCTCCTGACGTGCTTCCCGCCCATTCTCAGCTTCTCGACCGAAATGAGGGTTTATGAATCGCCGCAATTTTCTGCAATCCGCCGCCGCTGCCACCGGCGTGCTCGTCGTCAAGCCCAGCACCGCTTTCAGCTACCAGGCCAACTCCGCCGTGCGCCTCGGACTGCTCGGCTGCGGCTCGCGTGGCACCGCGGTCGCCACTTCCTTCGCCGAGAACACCAGCGCGCAGATCGTCGCATTGGCGGACTTGTTCCCGGACAATCTGGCCAGGGGGCAAGCGCATTTCAACGAACTGAACGCGAAGCTCGGCCACGGCGCTATCGACAGCAAGCTGCTCTTTCGCGGTCCTCATGCGTTTGCAATGCTGGCCAACGCGAAAGACGTGGACCTGATCCAGATCTCGACCCCGCCCATCTTCCACGTCGAGCATCTGGCCGCGGCCGTCGCAGCGGGGAAGCATGTGTACTGCGAAAAGCCGGTGGGGATCGACGTGAAGCAGGCGCGGGAGGCGCTTGAAATCGCCAAGAAAGTAACACCGACGCAGAGCGTGGACGTCGGTTTCCAGTGCCGCAACGCGCCTCCGCTGGCGGCTGTGGCGGAGCGCATCCGCGCCGGGGCGTTGGGCAAGATCGCCAACGTGATTGCCAACTACAACGCGCCCGCCTCGCTCGAAAAGCTGCGCGCAGGCGAGTCGGCGGACGAATACCGCCTGCGCAACTGGCTCTGGTTCACTGCGCTTTCAGGGGACATCCTGGTCGAGCAGAACATCCACATCATCGACCTCGCGAACTGGATTCTTGGCGCGCACCCAATCAAGGCCATCGCCACTGGCGGCCGCAGCGTGCTGACCCATGCCGGCGACTGCTGGGACAACTATCAGGTCGATTACCTCTATCCTGGCGGCGTGCGCTTGTCTTTTGCGTCTACGCAGTACGGGGAAAACATCGGCTTCGACGCTGGGCTCAAGTTTTACGGTTCGGAGGGCATGGCCACCGCGCCCTACTCCGGCCCAGTCCACATCCTCGGCGCGCAGGCGTGGGAGTGGAAGGACCCCGCCGCCGCGACGGCTACCGGCACATTTGCCGCCAACGGAGCTTTTTCGGACAACCTCGCGCTTGCCGATCGCGACAAAGAGCGCAGCTTCATCGAGAGCATCACCAGCGGCAAATGCCACAACGAAATCTCTGCGGGAGTGGAAACCGCGCTGAGCTGCATGTTGGGCCGTATGGCCGGCTACCAGAAGCGCGAAGTTACCTGGGAAGAGCTGCTGGCGCACGGGGAGACGTATGAGCTGGGGACGAATTTGGGGCAGTTTGCCTAAAGTTTTGCGATCAAAAGGGCATTATGCTCTATTGGGCATAATGCGCGTTGTGGCATGATGCAGTATGACCTACAGACCGATTCCTGTCGATGAAGTGATTGCGTCTCTGCCCTTAGAGGAGCAGGAGCGGATCGAAAAGCGCGGTAACGAACTGCTTGCCAAGGTCAAGCGGCGCATGACGTTGGCAGAGATTCGCAAGGGTCGCAAGGTCAGTCAGGCGGCGGTGGCGGAGGTTCTTGGAATCGGACAGATGCAAATTTCTCGGCTGGAAAAGCGCAAAGACCCGCGGCTTTCCACGATTGAACGGACCATCGCCGCGATGGGCGGGCAACTCACGGTCATCGCCACGTTCCCGGGTCAGGAGCCGATGGTGCTGGTTTCTTCGCAAGCGAGCGCGAACGTATCCGAACCGCTGGCAAAGTAGCTCGATTTTCATCGTGCATAATCAAGGTACGATGGCACTTTTATGGAATCCGGAGAGCTGGCCGCAGCGGCTGGCTGAGTTGCAGGCGGAGACGGGCGA
>Ga0116230_10002553_pt1 | contig 17542 bp, 14 predicted proteins | sample S1TSphfallax_3_FD_88678 | JGI IMG/M metagenome (GOLD analysis project Ga0116230, IMG submission 88678) | Host-associated microbial communities from peat moss isolated from Minnesota, USA - S1T2_Fd - Sphagnum fallax MG | ecosystem: Host-associated > Plants > Peat moss > Unclassified | place...
TGAAATACAGAAGTACTCTATGCCTAGAAATATCACAAAAGCTAATTCAACTATTAATAATCATTACTTGAAGGTTTATAAGCATTCAAATCATTAGTACTAAGGAAATTTAAGGAACTAAAGTTTAACTATTTGTTGAGCTATAATCCATGGCTCACAATGGTCAATATAAAGATGTTATTTGATTTTTGTGTAATAATATTATGTTTCATGTTCATACTATGAAATTACATAGACTTTTTAAAAGGCAAGTAGATGCAAATATTAAATGTTATTGGTTTCAAATATTGTAATATAGGGGCAACTTCAACACATTTATATTTAATAGTTTATACAATTTGAAGATTCCATTTTGAAAATATAATGTTCATCATATATATATATAATTCATACAACTTTGTTATTTGAAAAAAAATGTGAAAATTTCAACATTTCTACAAATAATACAATTAATGTCAAAGTTGTCAAACTATTGTATGAAACAAGACAAGGACTCTAATTGGATTTTTTTACTTTCAAGTTGATGGTCCACTAATGTGTGATTATAAAAACTATTTTCATATTAAAGGCCATGTTTTACCAAATTTATAACATAAAAATACACTTGAACACTATTTTACTAACTATTATAAAACCCACTTATTACATATCTTATTGTATTAAAGTTCATAAAACTTGGTATTGGATTTAATTCAATGGAATGCATGTGGTTTCATAATGAAATTAACATGATTGTATCAAGAACAAATAATTTCTTGGTTTACTTTACCATGCTTTCACTCGTGTTAAAGTAACCCATTTCCAAAAGTTTTTAGTTCATACACTACTAGAAAAGATGTGGTTGGACCATTGTGCAAACCACTCATCTTGTGGTGGTACCATTATAGTGGGTTTATAATAGGCTTAGTGATTTAAAGTAGTCGTTGGTCCCAAGTGGGATAAAAAACCATTAATTAGACCATTGGGTGGTTTGGTTCAAAAAACAAAAATTGTGGTTTTTTTCAAGTTTTGGGTAGTAGGTGTATAATTAATGGTTCTATGGGTGGTTTTGTGCGGTGGTCATTAGGGTGACTAATCAAACCTTGATTGATTAGTCAAACATAGTTTTGATTAGTCAAATGCCATGTGCATTTAGACATTGGCCACTTAAGCTTGGCCATGTGGCGTTTAAACATTGGCCACCTAGGCTAGGCTACATGGCATTTAAACATCAAGCATTTAGGTTATGCCATGTGGCTAGAACTTAAAGAACCACATTAAACCTAAACTAGGCTTAAAACTAGAAGTCTTTGACAATACAAAAAGATAATAAAGTAATTAATGGTCCATTGTAGAACAATTTTAAAATGGACTATGACACATCACAAAGTTCAATTTAATATTTGGAATATGAACTTTTATTTCACAATGTGTTTGTACAATTATATATATGAATTCATACCACCATAGTTTAGGGTGTTTCCATGGTATGGTGTACACATTTTGTGTCAAGTATGTACATATAATATCAAATGTAGTAATGCATAAAGTTTTACTCACTTTGAATTCTTTGAAAAAACACATATGGCTTCTTTGGGCCTTAAAAGCAAGACAAATTATATAAACCATGAATATGCAATTAATTCATACTTTTAGCTTTATGTAGTTGTACATCAATAATTTAATAAAAGTTATTTTAAACACCTTGTTTAACATATATATATTTCATTAATTAAAAAAAATCACTTTGTATTTCTAAAATGATGAATTCTTTTTTACCCAACTACCTTTTTAATGGGACAAAAATTAACTTCAAAATCATAATCACCAACATTATCATAACACAATGTATTATTAAATGTTTACTTATCATCTAATATGAATGTCATTTTTGAGACAAACTTAAATTTTTCATTAAAATATTGTTCATTATGGTTGTATTTTTGTATGTGAAAAAATTCATGCATTTTTTAAAAACTATTATTTTTTAGTCATCTTATTAAATTACAATATTTGTGACAAGTTCTTACAAGTTAGAAATGTACTTTAATCAACTATAGAATTGTTCAAATATACACCAACATCATAACATAATGAGAGTTTATGATGTGGTCCATTTATAATTTTACAGTTCTACCACAAAATCTTCTCCAAATACCTAAAAAACCATTTAAAAAATGTGTTATAGTGTAAATTGCAACACTATGTTTCATTTTTGTCTACATTGTACCATGAAAACACCCTTTAGACCTTTTAAAACACATTGATTTAAAGATTAATTTCGAAAAAAATCAATCTAAATACCAAAAAAAACTTTGCCATTTACGATAAATGTGCATAACTATTTGGCGAAATCCTTTTAGATATTTTGATTAATGTTTTTCAAGACCAACCTTCAATCAATGTGTTTTATAAATAAATACTATGGTGGTAAAAAAATGAGATATGAAAAAATAAAATATGGAAAAAATGGTTAATTTTAACATCATTTGAACCAATTATGAATTCAACCAATTCATTGGGTTCTAAATACAAAGGAAATGGACTCTCAAAAGGGAATATTAAATGCCACTTTTGGTCCACCCTACTATGTTATTACCCACCACAAGCACATGAAAAAAAAAGAATAGAAATAAATCATGAGAGTTATATTGTTCTCAAAAAGTTTTGCTTTCAATGAAGGGGATAGATAGGGGGCAAGCTCCCCCCCCCCCTCCCCACCTCTCTCCTTTCTACTTCCTACATCCAACAACAATGCTACACAAAATGGTAACATTGACAAATTGCAAACGCAAGTAACAATACTAAAAAAGCAAGGAAAGGAGATTTTAGGAAAACATGCATAAAATCTTTGGAGAATTAATTTTGAATTCATTGAAAGGAACCTGACATTCACTTTGATGTGCATTATAATCAAAAGAAAGGGAAAGAAAAAAACAAAAAGCTCGAGGGGGAGTACACCAAAGATTAAAATACAACTTATAATTAATTTAAAACTACTAGTTCGAAACATCAAAAGCAAGAACTTTAAGCCCCCAAAAAACTTGGAACCTTGTGACATCCATAAATGAACATTAATTACAAAGTAATTCCAACATCAAATTGATAAGTTACAATTTAGAATTACATTAATTGAATTCAAGTTGTAACTTCATATACAATATTGGCAAAGTCCATCAGGCGCAAGACAATAATTTGATAATGCATTAATTAGAAGTTAGTTGCAATAGACACCAAAAAAATTTCATTAATCGATGAATGAAAAGTTGCATAAACATTAGTTCATTTGTGGGTATTTTTCATGGGAACCTTATGAGGACACCTAGTTGAACATATTTTTAATAAATATATGCTTCCATATATGATGAATTATGTTCAATGCAACTATTGCAACTCATTCAATAACACTCATGTTGTAGAAATATTTGAAATTGCAAGTGTCCAATGTAATTCAAAAATCCAATTGCAAGCCAAGTTGCAAAAACCTCTATTTTCTTGTAGTGAAAGTTATTGCATACATTTTCTACCATCTAAAGTGAACAATATTTCCCATAGTGTTAAATTAATGATCTTTGATAGAATAAATACATGATGTTAAGTTAGTAGCGACATTCAATGTGTGTTTCACCAAGAATGGAAAACCTAGTTTCTAGCCATTTTGATGTTACTAAACAATTGTTGGTTTTGGTTTTATATGTTCAATTGCACTCAAGATCATTTATAACCAAACAACCTCCTTTGTGTCTTCCATTAATGTAAGATATTCAACGTTAGTTGAAAACAAAGCTACTATAGATTGCCTCTTTCCACTCCATGACACCTAAGAATTTCCAATTTCAAAAAATAGCCATTAATCGACCTTATGTATTTTGTATTATTTGCCCGATCAATGTCCACAAAAACTCCCAACTCAATGTTATTCCCCTTCTTGAAAACAATTCCATAATGTGTGGTACCTTTTAAACACCTAAACTTTTTGTTTTTTTTGCATTTAGATGGGATAACTTAGGTTTGGCTATAAATAAGCTTACTATAGAAATGGAGAAGTTGTTTCACCTAATATTTGTTAAGTAGATTAATGTTCCCACCATGTTCTTGTAGGCAATAGGGTCCACCTTATGGTCATTGATGTTTGATTCAAATTTTGGTACCTTTTACCATTTGAACCTTTGTTGGATTGCAATAAACACCCAAATAACATCCAAGTTACACCAAATTCATCATCTTAAACTACTATGCAACTTTTATTCAAGTTGCATGTTGAGGCATGCAATATTTTCTTTTATGTTTCATGTGTTGATTAGATCATCTATGTAAATCATGCCTATCAAAATGTTGCTTCATTGTGCTAAAAACAAAACACCTATTGGGTTTTACAACTCACCTTTGTAATTACATATTAATCAGAAAGGACATATGTGACTAGTGACTAGTGAGTTGCTAAACCCATGTCATTTCATGCATTCAGTCATAATGGACGTTTAGTTGCAAAGCCCAATCGTTTTAGCAACTAAGGTTTTTAAGTTTTTTTTTATAATAATGAAATTCCATGTTATCATGACCTTGGTATGATGTGTAAAGTGCATGCCATCTCAACTTTTTTCTTTTTTTTTGACTAAGTGTTATAAAAGACACCTTGATGGATGGATGACATGTGTCAAAAACCTATATGCACATTATGAGTCATTGCACATGACCAAAAGTCAACCTAGCCTATCCCAATTAGGCTAGGCAACCTAGTTTAGTTCGCTTAACCAAAAGTGAACCTAACTAGGTTAACTACCTATGTTAGACAACCTAGGCTATGTAACCTAGGCTAGTTGGCCTAGATTAAAAACAAACATCGATCCCAAGAACCCTATATTAGGCTACCTAACCTAAGCCAAGTGGTTTAGGTATCATAGGTTACAAGGCGAGGACTTGAACCCCTCACCTTCATTTTGGGGTTTAAGTCCTCATCCATTGCACTTCCACATTTTTTTACACTAATTATGTTTAACACAAAGTTATAAAGTTCAAAAGTTTTAGCCTTGAATTAACCTTGGCCACCTTAGGTTGATCTAGGTCAACCTACTTCATACCTACCAACTTAGCTTAGACCTAAACCTCTCTAGGTTGACTTAAGATGAACTAGTTTGTAAACCTACTTACTAACCTAGCCTAGGTTAACCTAGGCATTCTTAGGCTAAAAAACAACCTAGGACAATTATGTCACATCTAGTTGCACAAACTTGAGGTGGTTACAAACTTAATAAAATATCTTGTAATAAAGCTACTTAGGTTGACTTGGTAAAAAACCTAAAGTTAAGAGCCTAACAAATCCTACCTAGGTTAACCTATTAGTAAGGCAACATATTCTAAGTATATTTGAAAACACTAGATGTAGTAATTTTTTTATGTTTAATTAGAACTAATATGTTAAATAGTAAAAAATTCAAGGAGTTATGTGTCACATTTTTCAAAATGACTATTAATATTGTAATCATAATTACAAGTTAAATATAAATTATTTAACACTTATACACATGCATGTGAATTCATGATTTCAAAAACCTCATGGCACACAAAAAATTATGGCATGCCATGACAAATATTGTTGCCATAAATTCAAGACACAACAACTTATGGTGTCACAAAAAATCATGGATTACTATGAAAATTTGTGACACTTTGTTGCCAAATGGCATGCTATGTCATCATCATATGAAAGAATGAATTGTTATTAATCGCAAAGGACAATAATATTTCAACTAGCTAATAAATGAAATCAATTCTTCAAATCAATGACATGAATCATGATGTGAAGTTAGTGTCACAAATCATGAGGTGTTGTGACTACTTGTCAACCTTGTTGCCATGTGGCATGGCACATCAGCATCACATGACCATAAGTTGTTATTATTCACCAAAAGTTGCAAAAATCAATGAAATCTTGTTATTACCTAATTTTGGATGATTAAAAATACATTAACAATACATTTTTGATATTTTGATGTTTGTGTAAAACCATCTAATCATGATATCGACTACAATCATAAAACCATAATGCCACATGACAACACAATGTCTTTTACAACTACACAATCATTAACATGAACTTGTAGTTACAATTATAGTAAAAAAAGATAACAATTGTTTTATTAACTGGTTGTAAAACCCAATATGTGTTGTGAAATAAAGTTTGGAGTTTTCTCATTACTAAATCATGTGTAGTTTTTATAAAAAAATCAATCTTTTTGTATCGGGTTCAAGGAGATTGATGAAGTTCATAAAACACTTTGTTAAGTATGTAAACCAAGTGTTCAAATCTAAACTTTACAAAACCATTGGTTTGCTTAATGTATACCTCCTCTTTTAAATCACCATTCAAGAATGTTGTTTTAACATCCATCTACAAAATTTTCTAGCAAAGGTGTGCAAAAAAGCTATCACATTTTTTTTTTGTGTTATGGGCTTGATTATTGGAGCAAAGGTTTATTGAAAATCTAAAATTTCCTTTTGTTTAAACCTTCTAACTACCAAGATGTCCTTATACTTTGAAAGTTTGCCCAAGGAATCATTTTTCACCTTACAAATCCATTTGGATGTTATTGATTAACCACACTTATGTTACAATTGTAAAACAATTCTTTCCTGTGGGTAATTGAATTAATTACCATGTTTGATTATGTGAAATCCAAAATTCATTTCGTCAACCATTGTCATTTTCCATTTGTCATTTATTATTATTATTTTTAAAAAAGGACCAGTTCCCAAACATGATCAACAACTTTCACAATGAACTCATTAAAACACTTAGGCATTGTAAAATATTCTTGGTCATTCTTGTGGCACATCAGTTTGGCTTTGTTATGTAAAATCCTACTAGTTTTCCAATTATTATTTACTTTAATGCTTTCTAGAGATGGGTCACATTTTGGAAGAGATTCTCTCTTTACATCAAATGAATTTATCAAATAGATTACCCCCTTGAGGTTATTTTTGTAGTAGTGCTTAAAACACATTTGGGAAACCTTTAACATTATGTGGGCATGTTATGTTACAGAGTTCCTTTGTTGAAGTGTTTGGCTTTAGAGGTGAAACTTTTAATCGTGACATTTTGTAAGCCGTTGGTCCAATGCATTCACATGAACAAGTTTGGTATGAATGTTACATGAAGATCAGATTTATTAAAAAAACTTTTTGAAAGTTTAGAATTCTCAACAATTGATTAGCCACACTTATGTTACAATTGTAAAGCAATTCCAAAATTGAATGTTGGCATTCCTTTTTGAAAGGGGCCATGATCCATGACATTAGAAAAAATACCCCTTATCACCAATGAGGTATGGAGGAAAAGGTTCGCTCATTGTTCCCTTATTGACATCTAACAAACCGCTATAATGTGCACATTTGTAGGAAGACAATCTCTTCAATAATCATTAGTAGAACAAAGTAGACCAATAAACACATTTGTGATTTTTTATAATGACCAACAACTACTTGGGCTACTACAATGCTATATTTTCCCACTTTAAAACAATAGTAATCATTTGCAAAAGCTCCAAGTGGTTTTATTGTAACAATGTGAGTCCCAACTATAGCCTTGGAACATAAGATAATCCACACCATCTTTTAAACTTTTCTATCAACATTTTCATTTTTAAACATGTAGGCCCTTGAATTATAGTCCTATTGACAACAATGACAACATACATAAACTCATGAAGAATAACAAAAATAATAGACTTCCCAATAGCAGATAATTCACTACATACAAGGAGATTGACACCTTGAACAAGTTTGTAAATAGAACAAGCTACATGAGTTTCAATAGGGACTTCCTTCCAATATTTTTGTCTTAATTGATGATCAAGTCCCTCACTCTCTTGGAAATTCCAAACAACAAGCCTTTGCTCATCCTAAAATTCTGGATCCTCCTTTCATCATCAGACTTTGTCATGAAAAGCTGAAAAAACCATGTGGTTGATCTTGGATTCACCAATGGCCAAGATCATTTTTAAAAAAAAAGAATAGTTGTTGACAAGTAACTCTGCAACACCAAGGTCATGTGTAAATTGGTTATTTGTGTCCAATAGGGGAAATTTGAGAAAGATTACTTGTACAAGCTCAAGAAGGCTGATGTAACAACTAAGAATGAAGATTTTGTTGATCATCCATGCTATCCATACACACAAAAAAAAGCAATCATGTTTTTAGCAAGCTTACGACACATTGAAACAATGCCCCACCAACAATTGCAAAAAAATTCAACAAGAGTTGGTGCAATTGTAAGAATTGCAAACCAATTCAACAACTAATGCAACAAGCAACATTTGCTACGAAACAATACTTCAACAAGATCTAGGTGCACCTGTTACAATTATTGCAAAACAATTCAACAAGGTCTAGGTGTAGTTGTAGTGAGTTTTGCAAGATATTGATCATGTTCATAGTAGATATATCTTTGGATTTATTTTGTGTGAATATCGATTTGATACTAAATAATTTACTCTCCAACCAGCTCTTAAATAGCTTGTGATGATCATTCTTCAAGAAAGCAAAAAGAAAAAACCAAAATTCTTCAGAAAAATAGAAAGCAATTTTTAAAAAGGAAAAATTACTTCCAAGAAACAAAAGAACACACAAGATATGAGTGAAGAATGCTAGAAAAGAGTGGGAAAAAAACGAATAAATGTTGGGGAACTTGAATTGTTCTCAAATGTCAAAAGCGATGCACACAGTGAGAGTAACTTTAGTCTAAAGAGCTTAAAATTTGAAAGCAATAGATGCAACAAAAGAATAATATCATAGTAACAAAGAAAAAACCAAAAGAAGCAAAGGTAGGGTTGAGAGGGTTTAGGGTTTAGGATTGAGAAGAGTAGAGAGGAAAGGAATAAAAACATTTTACTAACTTGGCAAATGTAAAATGCAGGAGTTTCAGCTAAGAATTTTCCTAAACCCCAAATTCTTGCCTACCCTCAATAGAGGAGTGGCATTTGTTAATGCTGTTCATTTCTTGATTCTCCCATTTCTAGGAGGGAAATATATGAATTTTCTCCTCTTCCTGTAAAAATTTATGCACCATTTGGGTAGAAATGTTAACAATAGACCTGCATCTTCATAGAAGTTTTTTGTTAACAAAACTGGTAGCAGACAATCTCCAACTGTTAAATGTCTCAACTGTGACTCATGCCACGCACAAGGCAATGATAACTGGTATATGAAATATGCTGTATTCCAATTAAAAACAATTGCTGTCCAAGAGGAGGAATCATATCAACGAGATTTCCTAATACTAGATATGCTTCTATTTCATGTGAAACAAAGAATTTGTGATGCGAGGAGAAACATTATGCTATTGTCTTCTATTCAAGTAAATCTAATAGAACATTTGTAGAAAATTCTCAAAGCCTATCAGCAAACCTGCAAACTGCAAAAGTGTTTTCACAGGATAGCTGATGCAGAGGCTTGGGAGACTTGGGAACCTTTCAGTCATTCCCAGAGCCGGGGATTGCTGTTCAAAACCATCTCAAAGGGGCAAAACTGTGGGACTAGATTCTGTGATACTTCTCTAAAATAAATTTTGCTTCCTCAACTTCTTTGTATCCAATTCTTCTAAGAGTAAATATCTTCATCATCCCTTTGAAGATTTTGGATGTGTCGGTCTGCATCCACTGCATCTTGACGCTCAGCATGCAGAGTCAGTGTTTCAGCAAGCAATGCAGGTGCAAATATTGGGGTGCCATTGTGCTCTTCAGAGTCCATGCAATAGGCAATGAGAATAGTATCTGTGCCCGTACCCACCACCGCAAAGAAAAGGGATGCAGCCATATACCCTAGGCCCAAGCAGAACTGCAATAACAATCATGCATCTCAGTACACAAAGAAGCTTATGTGAAAGCAGATGTAATCCCACCAACGATGTTCACAGGCACTATGAAAGATTTGAGTAGGGGAGAGAAGACAAACCAGAACTGGGAATAGTGGTGACGAGACACGGTAGTGACCTGTCTTGAACGAGTGGCTGTCTAACATAAGAAAAGCAAACACAGCACATGCCAGGCTCACACATAACTTTGCAACTGATAGGAATAAACGGCCCATGTTATTCACAGTTCCAACTCTCATACTGTTGTTTGCAATCAGCACAGTAGCTCTTCCAGCTGCTCGAAAGAAGTTCTTCCCAGAGATAGCAATCTGCAACAAACATATGCCAGATCATATCTGAAACCTTCACAAATCTGTATATACCTGCTTACAATGTAATGATATGGGATAAATTAAGGGCTTAACATCAGTTTAAAATATGTAAATAAATCTCCAGATTTATGTGAAGACAGAAAACATGGGTACACAGGTTCTGAAGTCATACCACAACATAGGCATTACGGTTAATGAATTTCAAGGTCCATTCAATGCACCCTGAACAACCTTGGGTACCACTGTTCAGTACAGTGGCTGCAACTCCACCTGGGGTCCGTTGTGCTTTCTTCAACCTCTTTTGAACAGCAGATAGAACAACCCGAAAAGTTTCAACTAGAGGAACAATTGATGAGCCAAGTGAAATTGAGCCAAGGCTGTAGCTTAATACTAACTTTGCTGATGATACAACTGGAAACCAACCCATTCCCTTCCAGTCCATACCATCTCCTCCATTCCACATCTGATGTACACAGCACATATTAGTGATCTGCTTTTGAGTATCATCAACTTCAACATTGCAAAACAAAAACAAGAAATGGAGACTTGTTGAAGGTTTATAACTTAGGCTTACAGCAGTTTCTCCTCGAGCCCAGTAGTAGGAAGCAATTGCTCCTGATATGGTTGTTACAGAGCAAGCAGCTATAAATGAAATGGCCCAAAACAAAACAAACAGGTGGTACAAAATGGCCCACACAATGTTGTGAGTAGAATGCAGAGTGTAACCACAGCAGCCAGATTGTGTGACAGTCTGTGAGTATAAATCATATGATGCACAGCTGTTGTATGTGCAATTGTTTTGCCTGATTTTACCAGCGCTGAACAAATAGAGTAGTGCAGATAACCAATAAATGAAAAACAACCCAAAAGCCATAAATGGAATAGCAGGGTATACAACCAAGCTTGGCACTGCCCCAATTGCCTGCACTGTCACCTGCATTTCCAAGCCCACAAGTTTTACAGGTATCCTATTCAGCCCATATGCAACAACTGCAGGTATTACTCAACCTTAGGTCTTCAATTCTTTAAATAAAACCTCATGCCATAAAATAAAGAAACAAGTACATCAAGGAAGATTGCATCAATATCCTGCAAAGTTAGAAACTCGTGCACCTTGGTTATGGACAGGGCCTCAGTTATACGCTTCAGGAGAACAAACGTCATAACAACTGTCAGAAAAACAACCAAAGTCATTATAATTGCCAGCGCCTTCAAATGTTCCAATTCCTGCAAGTACAAGCCCCAATTTCACAAATGATCAGAATCAGCATCCTGACTACTGCAGAACAAGTAACAGTGTTCAGCACCCTTATCAGATTTCAACAACCTCAACCCCAGTCCCCAATTCCAAACAACCAAAATGCTAAGTACTACTCTGGAAGCAGGAAAAAAAGTAAGATATAAAAGCCACTTACAGTAAATGAAACTGATAGATCATCAGAACCCGAGGTGCCAATTACAGCTGAAATTGCATCGTTACCAAGCCATCCAGCTGACGATAAGAAACCCACAGCAGAGAAAATCAGAAAACCTGCCCAGATTGACTGATGCTTTGCAATATAAAAGTCATTTTGTTGGGAGAAACAAGGTAAAATTCTTCCTTCCCAATCCATGTCACAATGGCAGTAGAAAATGTTAACTGGATATATGGTGTCAAATGAGTAACAATAATTCCTCATACCTTTGAAGTAGAAGTATAGCGTGAGCAAGATCATGAAAACATTGAGGAGTACAAAGGTCAGCCATGTGACCACACCCACGTAATAGCGGATTGCAACCAGCCACAACATGCACAGTAGCATTGGTAGTAATCCCCCACACACAAACAAAACAGGCCATGCTCGTCCCAAATCTGCCATATATCTCTGGAAAGAACAATAAAAAAAAACACAAATTAATTCCTTAGCCCACAACAAGATCCGATTATCATGCAATCCTCTATACATTGAGATGACTTAATCTGCAACACGTTGTAATCACCTAAGTTTAACTCCCTGCGCAATTGAATGATCCGACCAAGAACTGATCCAATTTGGGGTTTCAACTTACATAGAAAATTGCAGAGGGAGTAGATAATGTGTCGTGCACCACCTGTGGCAATATACTACCAGACTGAATCTGCACTCCATTCATAGAATTCCAGAGCTGCAGGAGGTTGTTTTCTGGAGCAGGTGATGGCTGACAATTCCAGTACACTGAGGAGCACAAAAAATTCAACAATCAAAACAAAGAATAAGAAAAGAAAGAAAGAATAACTAAAACCCTGAACCCTAGAAAGCAAAACTAAGGAGAAATCCGCAACCATGGAAACAACCATTCCTCCATGGACTCCAACGTTCTCCAGAAAATACCATGTACCCAATTCCTCAAACAACTTCATGGACAGACACCTCTCAACAAAACAACTCTGCCATCCACATGACTTCACAAATAATTGTTGAGAGGTGAGAATTCTTCATACAGTTGACGCTTTCGAAGAGAACAGGATAACATGGGCCTGTGAGATTCCTGGACGAAGCGATCTGATCAGGAGTAAGTAAATCGAAGTAATCATAGTTGCGTTGCTCCCAGTCACGCATGGACAAACCGCTGTAAGTCCCTTCAGGATAATCACAAACCCAAGAGAGCTGTGAAGAAGCATTTCCATTTCCGGCCGAGACGGTTGTTGGGCAATTGCGAAGACAAATGCTGCGGGCGGTGCTGAGCTTATATCTGTCAGGATATACTCCTGACCAATACAGCTGGTTTGGATTCATCCAGTACCGCACCTTAAAGTCCTTAAGATTCGGTTTTGCTCTTCTGTCGCCGCATGCGTTACCTTTATAGTCCAATCCATACACCAACCTGCACAAGGAAAAATCCATCCAAAGAGTCTCTTCAGTTGCCATTGAAATTAAAGCTAACCGAGCATACCTTAGATTCAAGACTGCCACGCAAACCCAGAGAGACAGAAAATTAAAAGAAAAAATAGAGACATTGACAGAAATTTACAGCAGATTTTTCAATAGATTGTAGGACTGGAGATTTGTAGCGAACGGACCTGTGAGGATCGCCTCGATTGAAGCCGAAGCTTGTATCGACGATGAAGCCAAATGCTAGCAAGGAGATGATGGAAAGGAAAGCAAGGTCTTGGCATCTGCGCGCTTGTTTGATGCCAGGTTTTCGTATTGAACCTCCAGCTTCGTTGTCCGCAAATGCTGCAGCCGGTGGAGGGTACGCTGGCGTACTACTGGGAGATGATATGGCAGCCGCCCCAGCTGCTGCACGCCTTGACTGATCTTTGGTTTGCTTCCCCATCCGATCCTTCCGCGTGTTCCAAGCTCCAACAGACGATCACTCTTACTCTGAGTACAGAGCAAAACTAATAATTAATCTGTTCAGCTGCTCCAAACTGCGAAACCCAAACAACAGACTCCGAGCTCAGTATGGGCTCAAGCTTGGATCAATTCTTGTCTAATTGAGAGAGAGAAACTGTGGAGTCATGCGACGACTAAGGGAAAAAAAAAAAGAAAAAAAAGTTGCAACAAAATCACTGCCTTAAAAAAAAAAACATAACACACAAACAAACAACATATGTTGCAGCGGCAGCTGACGCAGGAACAGTAGCATGCAAAACAGCAAAACGACAAAGAATCTCTCTGAGGGCAGAGAAACAAACAAGAATCCAAAGACTGAAACCTTTAAGGATACTCCACAAAATTGAGTGAAATAAAAAAAAACCAAGAACACTCAGCACTTTGAACAACCACTAGGCTAGGGATCCACAAAAGTTTGAAGGCTAAAGAAACAGAATCATCAATCAGTACACGAAATTCGAGAAATCGGAGCAAAAGAGGATCGCGAAGAGAGAAAAAGAGACGATCGCGAGAAAAGCCCAAGCGAGCGAGCGGAGCAGCCACGCAGCCAGCCAGTGACAAGACCAACGTACTATACCATAGTGTTTTCCCCCTCCCCCCCCCGGTCTCTTTGATTACCCAACAGTACTTAGTCTTTAATCCTAACGTTAAACCAGAGTTAATTACAGGCCGGGAGGGGGCAAAAAAAAGAATCCAGTGGACAGAATGGGGTAGCTTCTATCCAGGGGACGCCTACCCCATTCTTCTCTACTAATTATTACTCCTAGACCGCCGACCGACCGTGAGATGAAGTAACCCCTTTTATCCAGCGGTTACATAATTCAGCGTGCTGTCAGAAAGGGGCCATTGATGACGCGTGTTTTTATTAATTTAAAAGTTCCGTTGATGTTGAGCTTTACCTCAGCCGTCGATTTTATTTCGTGATTTTTTAATTATTTAATTAATTATTATTGGATCCGGTGATATATACCTGGGGGGCCCCCCCCCCTTCCCCCCTCCCTTCCCGCGGTTGTTGTTTGTTTCTGACTGGTGATTAGCGGTGACGTGAGTTGAAGTATGTGGAATAAGCTCCACTGAATGACTGGTAATAACCGGTTCCACCAATCATGTGCTTGCCCACCTAGATTTCAATCTGTACGCCACAAGATTTTGAGAAATTAGGGTTTGGAGTTTTTTTTTGCCGGGGGGGGTTGGGGGGCTTGTTTGGTGTTTTCTTTTCTTTTTTGGCCGGTTGCACGGAAGGAGAAAAAGAAATTAAAGACGCTCTTTTACAGCTAACGTCCAAATACGTCCTTTTTCCTTAACTTTTGGGGACTTGCAACTGATTTTCTTTTTTCGATTTTTGATTTTTGGTTCCGGGCAGGGAGAGTGGGGTGGGGATGGGGAGGGATTATTTGTGCTCTTTTTTCTTTTCTTTTTTTCTTTTTGGCGATCGCTGTTTTCTTCTGGCTAAAATTAGCCAGTTTGATTTTTTTCAAATTTTGTTTTTTTTTTTTCCCCATAGTCATCATGACTTTTCATTTTATTTATTTTAGGGGGTGTGATAAATCCAAATTTCTCTATTTGGTTCTAACATGTACCTAGCGAAAAATGTGAAAGATTCTTTACAAATTTTACTTTTGTGGGGGATCTATAGCCAAATTCGGTTATATATTCTTCTACATGATCACTAATATGGCTACATCACTACAATTGTGTACTTATTGTAATAACCTAATATATGTAAAGCTTGAAAATTCAATTCGTCTAGGCTATTGGGAACATGAACGGGAACACTTTTGTTTTTCTTTTCCTTTTTTTTGGTGGGGGCAACTAGACAATACCAAATTCCTTAAATGCACCCTATTCAATGTACCAAACGTATGACCTAGTTAGTACTGCTTGAATCAGCTTGTGTGTAATGTAGTGTTAAATTAAACTTGCATAACTTGATTATTAACTACCTACTTATGTACTTTACCTCTTATAAATTGTTCAAAGTGACCATAGTACCCATAAATGACCTCCATTTCTCAATTTTAAGCATAAAGTACACCCAAGTTGGTGTAACTCAGATCTATGGTAGATTCACATTTTGTGTTTGGTAAATTTTATGTGATTGTGGCTCATATAAAATTGTGCTTAAATGAGTACATAATTTGCATCCTCTACAAACCATTTTGTTGTAATAAGTATTTTTTCTTTGCTTATGACGCAATCCAAAATGCATTACAAGTTGGACGGATACCCTTACCCAATCATAGTCTTATTGTCCCAATTACATAGTGATCTTTTGTTTTTATTGGCCTTGCCTACTACCAAGGCAAGGAAATTATGTTTAGATTCATCATAGAATATAGTAACTTAAGGGATTTTGGCCCCTAGGTAATAATATTAGGTCTATTTTTATAGGAAGATTTTTGATATTTTAGCTTGTGTTGAAACTTGAGATTAGTTATAGAGTTATAATATCTTGAAAGGATTTTGGTTTCTCTTAGAGGAATTTCTTTGAAGGATATTTTTTTTTGCATGGTGAAATATTTGAGTTTTCATTATTCTTCTTTTGCCTTAAGATACTTTTTAATGTAAATGGCAAGGCCACAGTGTGACACACCCCTTGTTTTTGTGGCTGAGGGCAAATTTGCTGGTTATGTTTCAGCAAGCATTTGGTCCTATACCATAAGACATGATCAAATTGGGCAAAAGAGTGGCAAATTGTCAAGTGCATATGCCCTCTTTTACTTTTAAAGAGAAAACCACATTTCCAATGAACATCTACTGAGTTGAAAAAAACGTTTAATTAGCTCATTAAAATTTTAAAAATTGTGTGGTGCAACTCAGAGTGGCCTTTGGGTTTCAACATTCAAAATGTTTCATTGAAAATAACTTCAAATGAAAAAGAGATGAAAATAGGAGTGATGCAAATGATACTAGTCTAAATTTTGTGTGTGTATTCCAGTAATTGAAACTCACACACATGAACCACAAAAATAAAAACTCAAATGTATGTATAAATGAGAGGACTTCACATGATGTAAAATAACATGGATTTATCTTTTGGAAATTGATGAAACCTGTTTGATTGAGGTTAAATAACACCAAAGAAAACTGGATCTCAAATAGGTTGCCAAACTCAAAATTAGTGGGTTTGTGTTCTAGGTCGGTTCCTGGTTCAATTCTCAATCCAATTCCAGTTAATTGAAAGGAAATGGTATGATACCTTGCATACCATTTCCTCAAAAAACATTAAACAAATACCCACCACCAAAAAAAAACAAAACCATACAAAAACACGCACATCAGGGCAACATGATAGCCCAAATGACAAGGCCCTTTATAAACAAATTGAAAATGAAACTTTGAATCATTCACTAACTAATTATAAAGAATGTGGAAATGTACACTAACCTAAAATGGCAAAGGTAATGTTTCGCTTGAAATTCTCCAAATATAACAATAAACAAATGAAAATAAACTTAGAAACAAATATATCCCAATTTTACTAAAAACAAGAATATTACTTTTGAAGGATGTGATATCAATAAATCATTCCTTGCAATTAATAATGTTGGTTGTTAGGAGATAGATTTGTTTCATATTAACAATTACAAAATTTGAATGAAACTAGACATCATTCTAGTAAGAGCATTTTCTTTGCATTGCATCACATTAGTTTGGATTTATTTTTTAAAATATCAATTTCTACCTAGGTCAATTATAGAATGAAAACATGCCTTTAAAATTTTTGATTGTCCAAGGTAGTCAACCTCCAAAAAATGTTTTTCAAAAGCCACCAAAAAATGAAATTTTGTTCTTGCAATGCCAAAGATCAAGTCTTTTTGCCATGTTGGGTTGAGTGGTTTCACCACACATGGAAGAGATCACTTTTGCATAAGTTACCTTGAATGGGATTTTCATCATTCAATTTCAAAGTGAGAAATATTGATAACTACCTTGACAAAAGTGATAAATAAAAGAGGGTGGGGTGGGGAAACATTTAAATAAAAAAAGTTGATGTATTTTTTCTTTCCAAAGTTGGGATCCAA